>Ga0210395_10000121_pt1 | contig 59891 bp, 59 predicted proteins | sample IncBWH4OmetaG_FD_150861 | JGI IMG/M metagenome (GOLD analysis project Ga0210395, IMG submission 150861) | Forest soil microbial communities from Barre Woods Harvard Forest LTER site, Petersham, Massachusetts, United States - Inc-BW-H-4-O ...
TGATGTCGATGCCGTAGACGATGTTCTTCATGGTCGGCAGCACCTGGCCGGAGAATTTCAGCTCCCCCATGCCCAGCGCGCGGCCCTTGCCGGGCGAGCCGAGCCAGCCGAGGAAGAAGCCGAGCAATTGCCACAGCGCGTCGATGCCGAGGCAGCCCGGCATCACCGGGTCGCCTTTGAAGTGGCAGGGGAAGAACCAGAGGTCGGGCTTGAGATCGAGCACCGCCCGCACCAGCCCCTTGCCGTATTCGCCGCCCACTTCCGCGATTTCGGAAATGCGGTCGAACATCAGCATGGGCGGCAGCGGCAGTTGCGGGCCCTGGACGAATAGTTCCCCCCGGCCGCAGGCCAAAAGGTCCTCATAATCGAAGTTTGAACGGCGATCCTGCATCCGTATTCCGCTCCGCCCCGGGCCGATCACCCGGCTGAATCCCTAACATATTGGGGCAATGTGGCAAAGCCGCACGACTATTTAGCGGCAGTTGCGGTGGCTAGGCCGCACCTGCGGCTTTTCGCCGGGACAGTTGCAGCGGGCGCAGCGTGGCGTATAATGATTTCACTTGCAACAATCTTGCTGGCCCCCAGAGGGCAGTGGGTAACGCCAATGACACAGTCGCCTCCTTCCGCGCGTCCGCTTTCCTCGGAAACTCCCGGGCCATCCTTCCAGCTGCCGCCGGCGCCTGGCCGCACCGGCTGCCCCTGGCACGACGTCAAGGAGAAGCTCCGCGAAGTCGGCTTGCGCCCGACCCGCCAGCGCATGGCGCTGGGCTGGATCCTGTTCGCCAAGGGCGACCGCCACGTCACCGCGGAAATGCTCTACGAGGAAGCCACCCGCGCCAAAGTGCCGGTGTCGCTGGCGACCGTCTACAACACGCTCCACCAGTTCACCGAAGTGGGCTTGCTGCGCCAGGTCGCGGTCGACGGCTCAAAGGCCTATTTCGACACCAACAATTCCGAGCACCACCACTTTTTCATCGAAGACCAGAACGATCTGATGGATATCCCCTCGACCGACGTGCTCGTCGGCAAGGCGCCGGTGGCGCCGGAGGGTTATGAGATCGCGCGGATCGATGTGGTGGTGAGGTTGCGTAGGAAGCAGGGTTGACGCCTTATCCGTCATTGCCGGACTTGATGCGGCAATCCATGCTGATGGCAGGTTAACTGGCCCTGTTGGCCCAAAATCTCCGCAGTTGATCCGCGAGTTCCACAGGGAGCTCTGCGAGCGCCGCCTCGTCGAGGGTGCCAGATTTTTCTGCCGCTTCCAGGATAGCGCCGATCTTCGCCTTCAGGGCCTCGATTGCGGGATCTTCATCGACCACTTCGTCATTGCCGATTGCCCGTGCGACCCGCGCAAGCAGCGCAGAGTCAGTCTCGGCGCCTAGCATCGCAAGCGTAGCGACATAGTCGCGCCGAAGTGAGCGCGCTAATTCACCGAAGGCTTGCGGATGGCGCTCCACGAACGGTGCGATCGTCGTCAATCCTTCGCAGAAGGCTGCGGCAGCGTCAGTGGGTCGCTCCGCGGCCGACATTGCACGGCCTAGCGCGCCGAGGCTCATGGCGAGGTCGGGAAGGAAAGCATCTGGTCGCGTTTGCGCGAGCTGCCTTCTGATGTCGACCGCCTCTTGCACTGCAGCCAGCGCTTCCTCGCGGTGCCCAAGGTTGGAGAGGCAGACGCCGAGATTGTTCAAGCTTAAGGAGAGATTGGGAAGAAAAGCATCCGGTCGCGTTTGCGCCAGGCGCCGATAGATGTCGACGGCCTCTTGCGCTGCAGCCAGCGCCTCCTCGTGGCGCCTGAGGTCAGAGAAGCGTTTGCCGAGATTGGTCAAGCTCGCGGCGAGATTGGGAAGAAAAGCATCCGGTTGCGTTTTCGCGAGGCGCCTTCTGATGTCGACGGCCTCTTCGGTTGCGGTTAGCGCCTCCTCGTCGCGTCCAAGGTTGGAGAGCATGGTTCCTGAGTTATTGAGGCTGGCGGCGAGATTGTGAAGGAAGATGTCGGGTCGCGTTTGCGCGAGGCGCCGATAGATGCCGACGGCCTCTTGGCCTGCGGCCAGCGCCGCCTCGTGGCGCCCGAGGTTGGCGAAACGGATGCCGAGGCCATTCAGGCTGCCGGCGAGAGCGGGGAGGAAGACGTCGGGTCGCGTTTGCGCGAGGCGCCGATGGATGTCGACGGCCTCCTCGCTCGGGGCCAGCGCCTCTTCGCGGCGTCCGACAGCGGAGAGGCGCATGCCGAGCGTGCCCACCCGCTCAGCGAGATGTTTCAGGAATTCCTCACGCACACCGAGCGGGACGTCAGTCGCCCCCGCGGCAACGGCGTCCAATTCCCGAGCCAAGGCGGTGCGCCGCGCCGCAACGGACAGCGACAGCTCCATCAGGGTCAGCGATTGCAACGGCAACTCCGCGTCGATCGCCGCCAATACCGACTCGTCGAGGCTGTCGAGTCGCGCCTCCAAGGCAGGACAGAGGTCGAGCAGCCGTCCGGGAGTCTCCAAGGCCACTTTGACGAGATCGCCGCCGAGCTGCGCGGCTTGCGTCCGCACCAGCCGATCGAGCTGCGCCGCGGTGCGGTTCGCGTTCGCCCCGTGCTCCGCTCGCGTCGCACGATTAAGCACGGTGAGGATGTGCTGACGCTGGTCGCGATCGTCGCCAGCCCAATCGAGACAGGCATCGACCAGCGCATCGGTCGCCACGTGCGCGACGTGATGTTCGCCGATGAGATCGGGTTCCAGGCCCGCAAGCCCATCGGGATCGCCGGGAAAAATCCGTGAAAGAAATTCGTAGACCCGCGGCACGTCGATGTCGCGGGCGTAGTCAAACAGCGGATTGCGCCCGATCAGCGCTTCGGCGGAATGCGCGTCATCGACATGGCCGATGAGCGTGACCTGAGTAACGCCGTCTTTCACTGCCCTCTGCCAGTTTGGTTTCGTCGCTATCCCAAGCGTCTTGTCCCAGTGTTCGTATTCGAGACCCAGAATCTTATCGAGCAGGCTCGCCATGCCGGCGAGGCCTTCGGCGGCATCAACGCCAGCGGCGTGTAGAAGTGCGGCGATCTGCACGGCGAGCGGCCGGTCGTAGTCGCTTTCTGCGGCGAGTGATCGCAAAAATTCTGCGGAAGGCAGGGGCGTTATGTCGGCCTGCGTTGCAATAGACAATTGATAAGGTGCGAAGGCAGCCACTGACGCGTCAAACAACGTCCGCCGATCGTGCAGTTTAATGTCCTCCGGAATCTCGAACTCATCGTAGGCATCGCCACCGAGACTGCACAGTTGTTGCAAGCTCTGATTTTTGAGTAGGAGCTCGCGCCACCATACGCCGGAGCCGCGCGAGATCAGCACGAGGCGAGCCGGCGTCTGCACTACCTCGTTACGCTTGACCAGTTTCTCGGCGAGCCAGACCACGTCCTCCTGCCGGGCTTCGGCGTAATCGACGATCAGCATCAGACCGTTCGCATCGCGGCCGCCGAGGATGAGGCGTTCCAGTGCCGCTTCGGACATTTCCCGCCCCGCGCCGCGAACGTCGCGTGGCACAAACCCGGCAAGCCATCCGTGCGTACGCGTCAATTCGTCCGCGATTTCGATCAAGGCGCGCGTCTTGCCGAGGCCTGCCGGCGCGTACACGAGGCGGCCGAGGGCGGTCCTGCCCATCGCCTGTGGCGGCATTTCCGTGGCCCAGCGCACGAAGCCATCGCGGATGCCGTGAATATCGTTGAAGGGCACGAGTCGGTGCTTGGCGAGGAGTAATGACGCCGGTCGCGTTGCCAGCGCGTGGGCTGGCAACACTTCCTGCTTCGGATCGAGCAGGAAGCCGCGAAATCCTTGGCCCGGCAAAGCTGTAGGAAGGGGAGACGCCTCACCCTCTAGTCGCTCGGCGATGGCATCAAGCACCGCGCGGGTGTCGTGTACCAGGCATGTGTGGAAGACGTTGAAGGGCAGCGGAATAAGGCCCGGATCAAGGTCGGCCGCGCGGACGGTCACCACTTTGCGTTGGGCCGCCGCGCGCACTGCCTCGGCATAGACCCAGTCGGAGGAAACCGCGCCTTCCGTCCACACCACCACGACGGCCTTGGCGTCATCCAGCGCGCGCGTGATTTCCGGGCTAAATCGATCGCCGCCGTGGAGGCCGGCTTGGTCCAACCAGACTGAGCCCTCGCCAAAATGTGTTTCGATTGCGGCGGCAAGGTCGCGCGTGAGATCGCGATGCCGCGACGAATAACTGATAAAAATATCGGCCACGTTTCCTGCCCGCGCTCCAAAGGCGGAGGCAGCCTACGAACAAAGGTCCTTACTTAAAAGCGCAATTTCTTGGCGCACAACTGCCTGTGCTGTCAGACCCGCGAGGCACTGCGTCACTCGACCTTCTCGTCCGGATAAACGCCCCACAGCTCGTTCTGCTCGATCCAGCCGTCAAAGCCGTCGCCGGTGATTTGACACCATTTGCCGGTGCAGCGTTTGACCGTGCCCAGCACGCCGACCTGTAACTGGGCCGTCACCGGGCTTTTGGCGTCGGGGCTGGCATAGATCGGCGCCAGGTCGGTCTTCGACTTCAATTGCACGGTCGCGGTGCGCTTGCCCGACAGCAGCGAGTGGTAGACCCAGCCTTCGGTGCCGTCGGAATCGCGGATACGGCGCCAGTTCTCGAACTCGGCGGTGATTTCCACCGGCAAGCCGACCTTGGTATAGATCCAGGCGACGTCGTGGTCCTTGTCCGGGCCGCCGCGCACATTGACCCGATCGGTCTTGAGGCTGACGAAGCGCGGCACCGGCAGGCCGCTAGCCGTGCTATCGCTGCCGGCCTGGACTGCGCCGGCGGCAAGCGCCAGCAAAAGCGGCGCCGCGACCGCGGCCCGAATCCACCCGATCATCGGCCTGCGGCGCCGCAAAATCATCGCGACACGCCCGATCGGTCGTGATTCCGGGGGAACCCCGGCCCGCTTTGTCGAAGCGCTGCCATCTGGTAGAGAGATTTTGATGAACCACCTGCCCGTTCCAGTGTCGGCGAGGGCGGTTAAAGAGACCTGAACGGGCCGATTTCCGGGCGGCCTGCCGCGGGTCGGGTTGCGCAAGAGGCAGTACATGGCGTCCGGCAAAAAGCCGCTTGTCGTGGTCACCCGGAGGCTGCCGGACAGCGTCGAAATGCGCATGCGCGAACTGTTCGACGCCCGCCTCAATGCCGACGACAAGCCGATGAGCCATGCCGAGCTGGTCGCGGCCGCCAAGACCGCCGACGTCATCGTGCCCACGGTGACCGATCACATCGACCGCGCCGTGCTCAGCCAATCGGGCGAGCGCCTGAAGCTGATCGCCAATTTCGGCAACGGCGTCGACAATATCGACGTGGCGACCGCCGTGCAGCGCGGCATTACCGTCACCAACACGCCCGGCGTGCTCACCGAAGACACCGCCGACATGACCATGGCGCTGATCCTCGCCGTGCCGCGGCGCCTGGCCGAGGGCGCGCAAGTGCTTACCGGCAACCAGGAATGGACCGGCTGGAGCCCGACCTGGATGCTCGGCCATCGTATCTGGGGCAAGCGGCTGGGCATCGTCGGCATGGGCCGCATCGGCCAGGCGGTGGCGCGGCGCGCCCACGCCTTTGGGCTCAAAATCCACTATCACGACCGCCGCCGCATGGCGCCGGCAGCCGAGGAGGAGTTGCACGCGACCTACTGGGAGAGCCTCGACCAGATGCTGGCGCGCATGGACATTATTTCCATCAATTGTCCGCACACGCCGGCGACCTATCACCTGTTGTCGGCGCGCCGCCTCAAGCTGATCCGCCCCGAGGCTTACATCGTCAACACCGCGCGCGGCGAAGTGATCGACGAGAACGCGTTGGCGCGCCTGATCGAGGCCGAGGAAATCGCCGGCGCCGGCCTGGACGTTTTCGAGCACGAGCCGGCGGTGAGCCCAAAACTCGTCAAGCTCGCCCGCGCCGGCAAGGTTGTGCTGCTGCCGCATCTTGCCTCGGCGACGGTCGAGGGCCGCGTCGACATGGGCGAGAAGGTCATCGTCAACATCAAGACCTTCATGGACGGCCACCGCCCGCCCGACCGCGTCCTGCCGTCGATGCTGTGAAAGCCGCAGGTGCCGTTTGCGCAATGTTGCATCGACGTTTGATCCTCCCCCTTGCATCCTTTGTGCTGATCGCCGCGCTCACGCTGCCGTTCGCGGCGCGCAGCGACGAGCAGATCGGCCATGCGCAAGCGGTCGTCGCCAAGAACGGCATGGTGGTGGCGCAGGAAGCGACCGCGGCGCGCATCGGCGCCGATATTTTGCGGCAAGGCGGTAATGCGGTGGACGCCGCGGTCGCCACAGGTTTTGCGCTCGCCGTGACCTATCCGCGCGCCGGCAATCTCGGCGGCGGCGGTTTTATGCTGATCCACCAGGCGTCCGGCAACGATACGGCAATCGATTATCGCGAGACCGCGCCGCAGGCGATCACGAACAAAACCTTTCTCGATGCGGACGGTAACGCCGATCCGCAAAAATCGCGCGACTCCGCGCTCGCCATCGGCGTGCCGGGCACGGTCGAGGGTCTCGCCTTCGCGGCGCGGCGCTACGGCTCGGGCCGGTTCACGCTTGCCGACTTGATCGCGCCGGCGCTTCAGCTGGCGCGCGACGGCATGCCGGTGACCGACGACATCGCCGATATGTCGGCCAACGAGCTGGCGCGGCTCAGGCGCTGGCCGTCGACGGCAAAAATTTTTCTCAAACCCGACGGCACGGCGCTCGCGCTTGGCACTTCTCTGGTGCAAAGCGATCTGGCGAATACGCTCGAAGCCATCGCCAAAGACGGGCCGCACGCGTTCTATGACGGTGCGATCGCCGCAAATATAGCCACCGCCGTGCAGGCTGCGGGTGGCGTGATGACCGCCGACGATCTGAAAAGTTATACCGCGTTCGAGCGCACACCGGTGCGCGGCAGCTATCGCGGCTACGACATCGTCTCCATGCCGCCGCCGTCATCGGGCGGCGTCGAGCTGATCGAGATGCTCAACATCCTCGAAGGCTACGATCTCGGCCATGAAGACGCCGGTCAGACGATGCATCTCATGGTCGAGGCCATGAAGCGCGCCTATGCGGACCGCGCGCTGTTCCTCGGCGACCCCGATCAGGTCAAGGCGCCCGTCGAAAAGCTGATCTCCAAGGATTACGGGGCGACTTGGCGCGCCACCATCGATCCGGAGCACGCGACGCCGGCGAGCGCGATCCGCGCCGGCGGCACCGTTCAGCCGGAAGGCCGCAACACCACGCACTTCTCCGTGGTCGACAGCTTCGGCAACGCGGTGTCCAACACCTATACGCTCAATTTCAGCTACGGCGTCGGGCTGGTCGCCGAAGGCACCGGCGTCATGCTCAACAACGAGCTCGACGATTTCGCCGTGAAGCCGGACGCGCCGAACGCCTACGGGCTCATCGGCTACGAGGCCAACGCGCCGGGGCCGGGCAAGCGGCCGCTGTCGTCGATGACGCCGACCATCGTGCTCAAAGACGGCAAGCCGTTTCTGGTCACCGGCCCGCCGGGCGGCAGCCGCATCATCACCGCGGTGTTGCAGGTGGTGGTCGACGTGATCGACCGCGGCATGGACATCGCCAGCGCGGAGTCGGCGCCGCGGATTCACAATCAATGGCTGCCCGACCAGGTGTTCGCCGAGCCCGGCGTCTCGCCCGATCTGATCGCTGCGCTGCAAGCGCGCGGCGACAAGGTGGTGCCGACCGGGAAGTTCACCTCGGTCAATTCCATCGTGGTCACGCCGGATGGGTTCGCCGGCGCCGCCGATCCGCGCACCCATGGCGGGCTCGCAGTCGGCTTTTAATTTTTATTTCGGTTCCAACCCTGCCGCCTTCGCGACCTTGGCCCATTTGTCGATCTCGCTGCGCAGATGCGCGCCGAGTTGCTCGGGCGAGCCGCCGACCAGGCGGAAGCCGAGTTTTGTGGCGCGCTCTTTCATGTCGGCGTCGGCGAGGATTTTGTTGGTGTCGGCATTGATCTTGGCGATGACGGCGAGCGGCGTGCCGGCCGGCGCGAACAGTGCGTACCAGCTGGTGTCGTTGCCATAGGCGACGCCAAGCTCGTCGAAGGTCGGCACGTCGGGCAGCTGCGCGGCGCGTGTCGGTCCGGACACCGCGAGCGCGCGCAGCTTGCCGGCCTGGATGTGGCCGATCGAGCCGCCGAGCGTCGTCAGCCACACCGAAATGCGGCCGGCCGACACGTCGGTGACGGCCTGGCTGAAGGAATTATACGGCACGTGCTGCAAGGTGATGCCGGTGACCTCGCTGAACAGCGTCGAGGCGAGCTGGCCGCTCGAGCCGATGCCAAGCGACGCATAAGTGAGCTCGCCCGGATGCGCCTTGGCGTAATCGACGACCTCCTTGACCGAATGGAACGGCGAATCCACCGGCACCATCAAGGCGTCCTGGCCGGTCGCCACCAGGATCACCGGCGCGAAACTTTTGACCGGGTCAATATTCGCTGAAGGCGCGATCGTTACGTTCGCCGCCATGAACTGGCCGCCGAACACGATCGTGTAGCCGTCGGGCGCGGCCTGCGCCGCCACCGAGGAGCCGACCGTGCCGCCGGCGCCGGCGCGGTTCTCGATGAACACCGACTGACCCCAAAGGGTGGAGAGCTTGTCGGTGAGGATGCGGCCGAGCGTGTCGATCGAGCCGCCGGGCGCAAAGGGAATGATCAGGCGGACCGGACGATCCGGGAAAGTTTCGGCGCAGGCCGGCGTTGCGAGCAAAGCGACAAACGTCAACGCGGCGATGAGTCTGCCCGACCTCACAACACCCTCCCGATTTCGCGCGTCATTGGCGCGCATTCTTCACCGTCGACGCCAAGACGACAATGACGATGGCGCACAGCGCGACCGGCGCGAAGCTCGCGACCGGCATGGCGGTGAGATCCCACAGCCAGCCGCCGACGATCGACAGCAGCATGGCGCAACTGTAACTGATGGTGAACATGCCGGCCGAGGTGCGGTGCACGTCGTCGGGCGCGCTCAGCATTGAGGGCAGCGCCAGCGCCAGGATCAAGGTCAGCGCATCGGTGAAGCCGAGCAGGCCGGCGAAGACGACGATCCCCACGCCATGCGACATCACCATGCCGATGAGCGCGAGCAGCGACGCCAGCCCGCTCGCCGCATAGGCCCACGGCCGCGTCACCAGCGATCCGGCCAAACCCAGCATCACAAACGCTGCCGGCAATTGGCCGATATTGAGCGCGGTCAGCGCGGCACCGACCAGGTCGGGGCGGCCTTGGGCGATCACATAATCGGGCAGGAACGCGTTGCTGACGAAATAGATCGCGTTGACGCTGCCGAGGATCAGGCCGAGCTGCCAGATCAGCGGCCGCCGCCAATCGGGCCACCACAAGCGGTTTGCCGCCGGCACGGTGCTGCGTACGCCGCCAAGCCGCGGCGCGCAGATGGCAACGATCAGCGCCGTCAGCAGCACCGGAATCGACCAAACCGCGAAACTCAGGCGCCAACTGTTGTCGATCAGCGGCAGCACCAGTGGGATGGTGAGCGCCGCGGGGAGGATTTCGCCGATGAGAAGTCCGGTGGTGTAGACCGCGGTGGCAAAACCGATGGCTTTCGGAAACCAGGCGCGCACCAGCGGCGGCAATATCGGCTGCATGATCGCGACGCCGGCCGCCATGACCATGGTCGATGCGAACAGGAACGTCGCATCCGAAATCGCGCCACGCGCCGCGCCGCCGAAGGCAGTGAGCAACAATCCGACCAGCAATGCCGGGATGAGGCCGAACCGCGCGATCAGAAGCGAGCCCGGCACCGCGGCGATCGCGAACAGCATCGGCGGCAGGCTCGACAGCCAGCCGATCTGCGTCTCCGACAGATGCAGATCGGCGTGCAGCGCGGGAATGACCGGCGGCGTCGCCAGCACGGTAATCCGCAGACACGCGCCGGACAGAAAGAGCAGGACGAGTGGGATCAGGCGCGGGCTGATGACGGCTCTCTTTATTCTTGGCGCTGGCCGGTGCCGGCCGCGGGTGGCGGCGCGAGCTTACATGATCCGCGGCGCCGGCAAGAACTACGCTTATTCCGGGATGCCGGCGAAGTCCGCAAATTCACAACCTCAAGCAGCGAGATTCGTGAGCATTCCTTTTTTGGAGATTTCTGCGGGCGATACCTGACTGTAGGCACCGATATGCTTTGAGCATACGGTCGGCGTCAAAATGCGATCCGCCGCGATGGGCCAATAATGGACATTTGCAGATCACCCGCACATCAGAACATGTGCGTTACGCCGACGCGGGCTTGATAGGTTGTCGGATAGTTCGCAGGAGCTTTTCTAAAATCTATGATCCGTTTCGCTTACTCGGGTTCTCATCGTCCACAGTCCGGCGCGACTTACGCACAGCTTGCCATTCAGCAAGTGCCGTCATTTCACGAAGGAAGTTGACTTCTTCTCGTGATGCTTCGTTGGCTACATCGCTCCTGCGAAGGCCGACTTGCTCGCCAAGAAGGCTCTTCAGGAGATTGAATATTTCGTCAATTATGACGATGATCGCATCGACCCAATCCGGCAGAGTGCCAAAAATGAGAGTCAGAATCTTCAGGATGATCTTTTTTATCGTTTGAATGTTCTCGTTCAGCCAGCTGAAAAAACTCATCGTTACCGGACCAGCACTGCCTGAAAGCACTTGCTTACTGACCTCCAGCGCACGGCTGACAATCGCGTCGCCGTCCTGGACTCGCAAGAACTGGTCGAGTTCACGACGCTGCACTGACCCGATCCCCTCGGCGGACTCCCGGACGTAGTCCGTCAGCTTCCTCATTTGTGCCACGACCGACTCGCCGGTTGCCTGGATGAGGAGCCGTTCTTCTCCCTTGCCGGCGGCGGCCACCGCTTGAGCGCTGATCGTTTCCACAAATTTATCCGCGCTCGCCAGGAAGGAACTTAATGCATCGGTGCCACCCCGATCCGACGGCGCGGTCGTTTTTCTCGTGATTCTTTTGGCCATTGATCTGTCTCCCTAGTCACCAAACTAAACCGACATTCCCCAAATGAAATTCTGGACCGGCGTTAACGACAGCAGACGGTAGGGGTCCCGGATATGCTCAGCGTTTTATCAACTTGCAAGTGTAAGCTGTCAAGTATACTCGGTTGGGTCAAGATACTTGGGACGTCCCGCTCGCCGCCGGACGACCAACTATCCCTTCGCCCGCTGGTTTGGCTGCAATAGAAACTGTCCGCATTTGCCGACGCCAATCGGACCGTCGCGTCGCGAGACGTGAGCGGCTGACCGCGCCGCGCGTCGCGCTAATCGGCGCTACCCGCTTTTGGATATGACAATGGCCGCCACCAACGTCGCCAAATCGTTGGTGAGATCGACAACCGACGAATGGTTCTTGTAGTTCTTCATCACATTGGCCGCATTTTTGCAGACAAAGTCCACGTAGCCCATATTTTTCAGGTCGTCTCGCAGAAGATAGCGGCCGCTGCTGTCTTTTGCCTGATAGGCGTACAAGAGGTAACGCATGTATACGGCGATGCCCGTGTTGTAATCGCCGGGGTCTCCTCCGTCGGTCTCGGTGACCCACGCGGCCAGGATACCGCCATGATGGGCGTCGATCTGGGATTTGACGCCCAAAGCAATTGCCTTTGCGAGATCGAGAAGACCGGCGTAGGCGGGAGAATCGCGCCCCACGATAAGCATCCGGTCGACAAGTCCGCCTAAGAATAATCCCTGATCGCCGGCCCAAGCCAATTCGGGTTGATACCCGCACACAATCCAGAAACCGGGACCCGCGTAGGTACTGACTCGCTCTCTTGCAACGAATTGGCCCGGCCCGACTTTGTTCAACAGCTTATGAGCGGGCTCGGTCACGTCCTGACCCCACCAATTCTCGAGAAAGGTCCACTCGCGGCGGGCGGCAGCTTCATAGTCTTTATTCAGAGTTGCCAGGAACAATCGCGCGGCGAGCACCAGATACAGGCAATTCGTCACCGTGTTTTGGATTCCGCGGAGATTCTTCCCTTGTTCATTACTGCTGCAATTCGGCGGAATCCCGGGAGCCGGACCGACGTCGCCGCATTCGTCCGGCCGGGTCCAATCGGCATTCCAGATGCCGCCGTCGAAACGGGGTTTCAGGACTGCGAAGCGAGGGTCGTTCTGGTTGGTCTGCCAAACATTGGGTGCGTTGGCATCCATCACGGTCCAGCAGCAACGCGGGTTGTCTTTGTCAAAGCATATCTTGGAGAAAGCAGAGGCGGCGTTGCCGAACAGCGTTTGCTGCTGTGACGCTTTCAGCGTGGCGATGCCCCACCAACCGTAGTCGTCGTACCAGCAGGCATTCGTTTGCGAAGCTTGGTATCTTTCGAGCACAGTCTGCGCGAAACCGGCCGCATTCGCCGCATCCGGGCTGACGTTGACGAAATAGTCGACGATGGTGTCGAACGAATGCCCGAGCTCCCAATAGTCATCGAAACTGCCGTATGCGTCCGCCAGTCCCTGGAAACCGTTGCCGTCTCCCTGGAAAACGGTGTTCGCGGCGTCAACCAACTGTTTGTCAGTGATGCCTGGACACGCCATGCCGGCCCTCCTTACGCACAAGCGAACAGCGGGCCCGCGACTGCGGATACCCGTAACGCAACACGATGCGCTGCATGTTGGGTTACGCGCTGGTGCGCTAATACAAGTTACGATCTTACGTTGCTGGTGTATAGGCTGCCGTCAGACCAGCGCCCGCCCGTGCCGCCCGCAGTTCACGTGCGCGCACCACACTGACGGTGCTGGAGCCATCCACCGTCATTGGCCGCTCAGGTTCACGCGAACGCGGCGCGAACAGCATCCGATCAATGTTTCTTGGCCGGCGCGAGGCTCATGACGAGCGCGAACGATTTGCCGACCGATCGGGTCTCGTGCCAGCAACCGCGCGGGACATAAAGCGCCGAACCCGGCCGCAGATTGACGATGGGGCTCGGGCCCGCGAACGCCGCGCTCCAACCGTTGCGCAGCCGAGACGGCGATCGGACCTGCGAATAAAGGCCGCGCGGCGGATTGCTGTTGCGCTGCAGACGCCAGCGCCGGGTGCCGAAGATCTGCAGGACAACCACGTCGGTGTCATCGCAATGGCGCGGCAAGAAAGCGCCATGCGTCTGCAGCGTGCCGCTGAAATTCGAGGTGCGCAGCTGCGTGCCGAAAGCGGCGCACAGCGCCCGGCGCAGTTGCGCCACCTTGCGGAATGGCGCGTCATACCTGGTGAAGAAATAACAAGCTCCCGGTAGCTTGAGCATGCGACGGCGCTCACCAACGCGCAGTTGGCGGAATCCGAGAACGCCGCCTTCGTGGTAGACGACGCCGCCGATCCGGCGGCGATAACCTGCCGCCAGTCGTTCGAGCGCGGCCAGACTGGTCATGTTGCCGGCGCCCAGCAGCGCGTCCAAACGGCCGGCCGCGCCGTGGTGCGCCAGATATGTCTTGCCCGCGACGCGGCGCAGGAATTGCGCCGCCGGTATGCCGAACAGCGCCTGCAGGATATCGGAGTCCCGCTCAAGCGACTTCGATCCGGACCCGTTTCTGGATGCGCGCGCAGGCGCGCCGTGCTTCCCGCTCATCTTTGGCTCCCAGCCAAATGCTTGCGACAAAACCCTCTTCGGTGTCTCCGCCGACGTGGTCGCCGACCTCGCTGATCACGCGGACCGCGTTCACGCCGTCCCATTCGTTCACGTCTTCCAACCCGTCGAGCCTGGTGATCGTGCCGCTGCGCGGCGTGAACAAAAAAATCATGGCATGGCGCGGCGCCCGGCGCATTCTAACCGGCGCCGGACGCTTGCCGAGGATCAGCGCCACGCGCACGGCATCGACGCGGACGTTGGTGAACGTCTCGATGCTGTCGGCCACGCAGCCGGCCCCGACGCGCGGATTGATCTCGAGAATGCGCGGGCCGAGGCCGTCGACCCAGCGCAGCTCGACGTGGCAGAACGTGTTGCGCAGGCCGAGCGCGCGGACCGCCGCTACGGCATGGCTGCGCAACTGCCGGACCTCCGACCGCGTGAATCGCAGCGGCGGAGCGACCAGGAGGTGTTCGAGCACCGATCCGGTGATTTCCTCGACGTCGAGCTTGTCGTGCACGACCAGGGGAACGACACGGTCACCCATGACCAGGCATTCGACGCTGGCCTCGCGCCCCGGCAGATAGCGCTCGACCAGCATGGAGCGCGACGGATCGAACGCGAACACCGCGCCTTGCGCCGTCGCGATGGCGTGCGGCGCCATGCGCAGCTGCTCGTAATGCGCGCCGGGCAACTGCCGCATCGCGCGCCGCCACAGCCGGCGCGCTTCGGCATCGTCGCGGCAGCGGAAGATGAGGCTCGATCCGACACCGGTCAGCGGCTTGAGCACCACCGGATAGCCGATGCCGCGCGCGATCGCGATGAGCGAGGTCTCGTCGCTCGCCAGGCCGAACGGCACGTCGGGCACGCCGGCCGCGGCGAGGCAGTAGCGGGCGAAGAACTTGTTGGTCGCCGCCGCCAGCGCGAGCGGCGGCGAGTGCGAAAGCCCGCGCTCGGCGGCAAGGGTTGCGACCGCGCCGTGCAAGAAGCCGTCGGCGCGATAGGGACCGTACAGCGAATAGAGGCCGCGAATTCGATAGCCACGGTCCAGCCGCGCCAGGAGCCGGCGCAGATTGGCGATGCTGAAATCCCTGGTCTCGAGGAATCTCGCGATGCGGCTGTCTCGCGTGCGCAGCGCGCCGGGCGGACCGATCACGGCGGTCGCGATGCCGCGACGGGCGGCGGTCTCGGCAATGCTCTCAGCTGCCGCAACACCAATCGAATCGATGTAGACGATGAGCGGACGCCGCTTCTTCATGTCGGTCGCTTCGGCACTACCGAACAAAGACTCGACCTTACAAAATTCCCCGACAGAGGGATGAAATACCCCGCAAGCCGCGAGATATCACCGCCCCGCCGGGGACCAGTTGTATAGTTATTCGGGCAGCAACACGCCGACTGACCAGCTCTACTTCTTCTTTTTCTTCTTGGCCTTGGTCTTGCGCTTCGTCGCGCCCTTCTTGGCGCGCTTTTTCAGCTTTCGTGCTTTCTCTAGGACCATGATCTTTGCCTCATATGAATGGGGTTCTACGCACACGCCGATACCAAAAACTCATCCCACAAGACATCGCCGCCCTGCCGGGACCGGCTGCACAACGCTTTCGGGTCACGATGCGCCGATCGACAAGGCCTACTTCTTCTTTTTCGTCTTGGCCTTGGTCTTACGCTTCGTCACGCGCTTCTTCGACTTTTTCAGCTTCCGTGCTGGTACTGGGACCATGATTTTTCCCTCAAGTGGAATCAGGTTGCACGCACGCACTGATAGTGTGCACCGAAAGCAACAACGTGCAAGAACCGGCGGATTTTAGCTGTGGATGCCGAGCGGCCGATTTTAAGCCGCTGCCGGCAGATTTCGTGTGCGGTGCAAGATAAATCGCCTACGCGACAGGGTCATCATTGCCGTCGAGATAATGGGAGACGATGAAGCCGCCGGGACCGCGCTCGTGCAGAGCCGGCAAGTGATCGCGCCCGGAAAAGGCGAGGAAATCGTCGGCGCGGTACGGCGAAATCGCGCGGATGTAACGCTTTCCGTCGATCAGCCGATGGTCGAACTGGGAGCCCGGCGCGATGCGGTGCTTGCCGATCGGCGTCACGTAGACATAGGTCGGCGCGTAGACGCCGGAGCGCGAAGCCAAGGCAGCCAGGATATCGAGGCCTTTCTGCACCGAGGTTCGGAAATGATAGGTCCCCACGACGTCCATGCAGTGAAACAGATAATAGGGCACGATCGACAGCATGACGAAGCGGTTGAGCAGGTCCCCGAGCGTGGCCGCGTCGTCATTGATGCCCTTGAGCAGCACGACCTGGCCGCGGATGGCGATGCCGGCGCGCATGATGCGCTGCAGGGCCGCCACCACCTCGGGCGTCAATTCGTCCGGGTGATTGAGCGAAACGCCGATGGACACATTGCGGCCCGCCCAGCGGTCGGTCACGGTCACGCCGTTGTGGCGCGCCAAGAGCGCGCACAGCGCGTCGGTGATCTGGCCGGGGTTGAACAGGATGTGACGCGTGCCGATGCGGATTTTCGTCACGTGACTGATGCGCGCTATGCCGTCGAGGATGCCTTCGAGCATGTCCGGGCGGGCCAGCGGATCGCCGCCGGTGATGAGCACGGTGTCGAGGCGGGGATCCGAGGCGATAAAGGCGAGCGCCCGGGAGATGTCGCTCTCCGACATCACGCGGCCGTCACCCGCCAGCGTCCGCGTTTTCTTGAAACAGTATCGGCAATAAGCGGCGCAATCGAAATAAGGCGTGAGCACCGCCCGATCGGCGTAGACGCGCTCCAGCCCGTAGATGCCCCGGTTATCCTTGCCCTCCTCGAACGGAGCGGCCCGGCCGAATTCGAGCCCTTCGAGATATTGCGGCACGAATTGTTTGCGGATGGGCTCGGACGCTTTGATCAGCGAACTCAGATAGGGCGTGACCCCGCCACGAAAACGGTGCGTCACTTGACGCCGCAATGCGACCTTCTGTTCCGCCGTCAGCTTCGCGTCTTTTATGTCATCCGGCGTCAACGCAGCGTCTGCAACCGAATGAGCCAAATCTTGACGAGCCAAGCTTTGAGACATCGCGCCCCTCCTCGATCTGATCCGCCGCTGGACTTCAGCACCCAAGTGATTCGCTGCCCGCCAATCTAGACCCCTCCGGCATTACAATCACTAGTTGGGCAGAGATTGGCGTGGACAATTCGAGCCGGATGGGCGCGAGGCAAACGGATTTTAGATAATTCGCCGGCGCCACGGCAGCCCCGCAGCCATCAAGTGCTTCGGCTGGACGGTCCCTGTCGACCGCCTCGGTCCGCCGCCAGCCGTTTTGCCCGGTGCCGGGCGTGTGGTTAAAACGTCGGCTGCGGCGGAAGCCGCTATTTGGCCGGCAATTCCGGCGCCCTGCTCCTGTTGGTCCAATCGAGCAGGAAGATCTGTTCCCAATATTTCGCGATGTCCGCGTTCCTGATCACGACGCTTGCATCGCGATTTGTATCCACGCCTTCCGTCGACCAATTCTGGCTGCCGACAACGGTGATCGAAGAATCGATGATCATGCCTTTGTTGTGAACGTTTTCTTGCAGGCGGATATTGGTGGCGTCGATGTTGCCGAACATCTGTAGCGCTTCCAATTGCGACACCGTCTCGTGTTGGCCCAAGATAATTTTTACATCCAGCCCCTTCTTTTGCAGCGTGGCCAATGCATCTATGAGCTGCTCCAGAATGCTGCGTTTGGCGACAGGCATCTTGACGTCGTCCGCGAAGCTTTTTGACGGATTGATGTATTGCGTCTGCATCCAAAACGATTTCGTGGCCTTCGAGATCAGCGGGAGGATGACGTCGCCGTAATTGTCCGGCGTCAGCACCGGTTGAACGCTCATGGTGCCGGTAAAAGTCTTCGCGGCGAAAAATTTTGGGATGGCTTTGCCCGTTGCCTGGTCTGAAGTCGTCCCGGGCTTGGAGACCGCCGTTTTCTGGCCGGGCTGTGCTTGCTTCAAGTCCCGCAACAGGACTTGCGTTTCGAAGACCGCGGCGAGTTTCGGGTTCTCGATGATGACGTGCCAATCGCGGTCGGTGTCGGCCGCGGGCGCGGCGTCCGCCGGGTTCGTCAACGGGCTGAGATTCGGCAGGTTCGTGCTGTTGAAGTTGCCGCTGGACAGCCAGACCGCCGCGCTGTCCTTGACCGCAACCTTGATGTGATAGGCGGAAGGAAAGAGTTTGAGATTTGTATGCGGGTCCATCGCCTCCGCCGCCCAGGAGAAGTCGAGCCCGGTTTTGACGGCGGATAGAAGCTGATCCTCAGTCTGGCTCTCGGTCTGTTCCCGCTTTTCGGTATCGTAACGCGGATCGTCGAGGACGAGATTGAGCTTCTTTCCCGCAAGACTCGCGGTTGCCGTCTGGACAATATGGGGCGCCGTAAATTCGTACATGCCCACGGTCAATGTTTTCTTGACACCGGCCAGGAACGGCTTGAGCGTCGGCCATCCATCGTCGGGACTGGCGACGCAGGTTATCCTGAAATTGTCGCTGATCGCGGCAAACGTCGCGGCCGGCAGTTTCTGATAACGCGGCCCCGAGGTCTTCTGCGGCCGCACCGGCGCCACCTTATTCAATGCGGCCGCCACCGCCGGCGCGACAAGCTTGCCTTGCGGGGTCCGTTCCAACGGGAACGTGGCAGTCTGCATGCCCGCCGGTTCGTTGCCTTCCGGCACGGTCACCATTTCGCGCGCGAATTGAAGGGGGTCTGTCGCCCGCAAAGCTTCGCACCAAGTCACCTGCCTGACGTCGACTTTGACGCCGCCGACTTGGGTCGGCAAAAGGTTCTTCGGCGCGACCGTCTTTTTTTTCTCAATGACGCTGACAACGATGGCCGGCTCATGCGTGAGTTTGCCCCCGCTGGCTTTGAATCCCGGTCGCACCGAAGTAACGCCAGGCTTTTGAAAAAGCTTGATATTGCGAACGATGATCTTGTCTATCTGCTTTGGCGTCAATGTTTGCTGCTTTGGCGTCGGTATTTTCTTAGGCGGCGGCATTTGTTTCCTCCAACGGGAAGTGGACTTTTGACAGCTTCAAGCCGCGAAGCGTGCCGCGATGCCGCGCAGTCGGGCGGCGGCGATGGGAAGCTGCGTGGTAGTGGGAAGATCGGCGGCGATCTGTTCTGTGCTGGCGGCAAGTCCGCCGAGGCGCTCGCCAATGAGTTCGACGGCAAGATTAGGATCGGCCGGCAGGGCGATGAAACGCGTAAGGCCGAAGGCCGGTCCCGCGTTCAGGCCTTTCTTGTCGCCGGCGGGGAGCATTGTCAGGGCGTCGCCGATGGGCAGCAGCACTGTTGTCATTAGCTCAATGGCCGCCTCGGCGGCCCGCGCAGCCGTTGCGGCATCGGCGGAGGGCGTAAAGGCAAATGCCAGCATTTGCAGCATCAGAAAATAAATGGCGTCGAACAGCTCGGCGGTCTTGCATGTCCGCGGGTCCTTCACCGGATGTCCGACTGCGCCGTAACCGTTATTCGAATTAGCGACCGGGTTTTCCATGACCGGACGGACCGGCTGGAATTTCCGGCCCCCCGCAGCCCGTTCATGGCGCAGATCCTTCAGAATCCCCATGAAAATACCGAAATGACAATCGGTGCGATCGTGCGATATGCCTTCGCCTTGGTGCGTGATCAAATGGATCGCCTGCAGTGCGGAAGCGCTATCGCGCACCAGAACGAGATCGGGGAAGTGAGCGATTTGGCCGCCGACCTGGTTCGCCGGATCGCCCGTGAAAAGATCCTTGATCGTGCGAAAGCCGTCGGCGATCGCGCCGTAGAGCTCACCGATGGTCACACGGCCACACTTGATATCGTGTTTGCCGAGGGCTCGCGCGTCGCGCACCCATGCCATATCCGGCTTCGGCGGGCTTTCGTAGACGATGAAGCGCTTGAGCGCTTTTTCGCCGAACGGCTCGAGCGCGACACGAGCGTGCAGCGGGTAATACCGGCTGCTTTGCGGCAGGTTGGGACGGAGGCAATAGGGCGTGCCGCCGATCGCGGTTAACAGATTCCAGGCCTGCGCCAAGTGCAGCATCTCTTGCGACGCCACGAAAAAAATCTGTGAAGCCCAGAATTTGGTCTTGTGCAGTTGATCGGTGGTCAGGCCGCCTTCGAACGGGTGTTGTTTCAGCGAGAACGCCGCAAATAGATATGAACAAGCCAAGCCGTGCTCGAGCTCACAGGCTTCGGTGAGCAGCGAAATGAGATCTTCTCGGGTCGCCGGTGTCGGCAGCGTGGTCATGCGACGAGGTCCGGCAAAGTGCGGCCGAACTCGGCCGACGCGATGTGATCCGCCGCGCGCAGGCTCAAGGCCGCAAGGGTCAAGGTCGGATTGGCGGTGCCGCAGGTCGGGAACACCGAGGCGCCCATGATGTAAAGATTGGGATGGTCGTGACTCCGCGCATCGGCATTCGTCACCGAGGTCGCCGCGTCCGATCCCATGCGGCAGCCGCCGACGACGTGGCCGGCTCCCGAGTAATGACCGGGCGCGACCGAATCGTCCTGTTCGATAACCGCGCCGCCCATCGCCTTCACCAGCTGGTCGATGATCTGCAAAGCCGGGCCGAAGGCGTCGCGGGTGTAGGTCGGTACGTTGAAGCTGATCCGCGGGCGGGGCAGGCCGTCGCTGTCCGGCTTGTCGGACAGCGTGACGCGATTGTTTGGATCTGGCAGGACTTCGGTCGACAGGCTGAATCGAAATTGGTGCGTGACACTCTCGAACACGCGCGCGCGCAACGCTTGACCGAACAGGCCTTGCGCGACGGCCGCGGTTATGTCGGCGGCCGGAGACGATACGCTGCGCCGTGCCCAGCCGTCATTGTTGAGCGAGAAACGCATCGCACTGCGCTGGCTGCGGAACGGACCGTCGCGAAAGGTTTCGATCCCCGACGTCGAAGGTGGCCCCCTGAACGGATAGACCGGATCCTTGGTCCGCACGAAAACCGACTTCTGCATATGATCCATCAGGTTGCGGCCGACCTGGTCGCTGGAATTCGCAACACCCGACATGAGCAACAGCTTCGACGATTCGATCGCATTGGCCGTCAGGATGACGATTTTGCCGCGAACGTGGCGCCGGGTTCCGTTTTTCAGGCGATACTCAACCGTATCGATTTTTTTCGATGCGCCGACAACCAACCGTGTCGCAACGGCCCGCGGAATGAGTTTGACCTTCTTGGTATGCAACGCCTTCTCGACGTGGACATAGCCGTCGTATTTGGCGCCGATGGGACAGATCGGAATGCAGCTGGCGTTGCCCGCGCAGGGCGGCCGACCTTGGTAAGGCTCCGAGTTGCGCGCTGCCGGAGTGGCGAGAACGCGAACACTCTGTCCGTCGACGACCAGATCGTTGATCGCCCGGCCGACATAGACATCGGACCAGCTCGGCCAGATCGGCTGCATCGGAAACGGCTGGCTGCGGAATGCGCCATGGATATTGGCCCACTCGTTATTGTCCCCGGCCACCCCCAGCGCCTTCTCAGCGGCGCAATACCAAGGCTCCAGCATCGCGTAGCTGATCGGCCAGTCGACCCCGACGCCATAGTTCGTCATTAAGGCAAAGTCGGCCGGCAGCAGGCGCGGCGTGTGTCCCAGCCAGTGCCACGTCGTGCCGCCCGCGATCCGCTCATAGGTGCTGAGGTAATCTTCCGGCCCGATTTGATCGTAATAGGTATCCATCGGCCCGGGATGCTCCGGCCCGACGGCCCCGCCGGGATAGGGCGAACCCAACGATTTGCTCGCCGACGCCCCATAGGCGGCTACGGCCGCCGCGCGGTCGACGTTGGCGTCGCCAGCTTCCAGCAGGGCAACGTGAAGTCCGGCGCTGCCGAGCCGCCAAGCCAGCAGCGCACCCGCGACGCCGGCGCCGATGATGACCACGTCGAATGTCTCGGCTGCCGGCGCGGTCATGCCTCAAGACCCCACGTCGGGCGGATAGCGCCAATGGCCGAAATAGCCGTCTGACAAAGCCGGCGGGTGCGAACCCGCCGCCGACCACATCAGCGCCTCGAAGTAATCGTCTTGGGTGGCGGGCGCCGGCGTGCCGGCGTCAGTCATGATCTGTCCGGTGAACCACAAAATAATGATTTTCTTGACGGACGGCCCGAGCGAGGAATCGTCGACAAGCTTTTCTTTGACTGCTTGAACGATATCGCCGTGGCCGGCTTTCAGTTTACGAAAACGTTCCAGGATTTTGTTCATCGTGTCGGCGCCGAGCACTGACTGCAAAGTTTTTAGATGCCGTTGCGCCGAGCTGGAGGCGACCGTGGGTTCACCTGTCAAGATGCACGACAGCGCGCTGAACAAGCTCAACGAAGGACCGTGTCCGCGCGATCTCGCCGCCTTGGATGTCGCCATCATATGCGCGATCCCATGACCATCACCGATCTCGCATTGCTCGAACAACCGCTAATTGACATTATTCATCGCGAGTTCGTCAAGGTGTGTGTGGCTTGGCGCTGTCCCGCCGTGGAGAAAAGCAAAAAATTCGCGCAATCGAGAGGTAAAGGGCGGCACAGGCAGGCGCTATGCCTGTTGCCTTGATGGATCGCGGCGGTGGCTGAATTTGCGAATTGGGCCATGCGGCGCTTTTCCGGCACCGGTCAAATCCGGATAGACCGTTTCAATCCAACGGGGCTTCGCGCCAGCGCGGCGCCGCGGTTTTGGAAAATCTGGAGCGGGCGAAGGGATTCGAACCCTCGACCCCAACCTTGGCAAGGAAGCAGGTAGCATCGTCTAACGACCTGGTACAACTGAAAATTACGCCTTTACCTTTTCCTGCTCCCCGGATTTTTCCCAAGGTAGCGCAGCGACGGACTGCTCGCGATGGGCGACGTTCATGTGCGCGTAGCGCAAAACCATGCGTTCCGATTTCCAGCCCCCAAGCTCCATGAGCGCTACGAGATCGCGATTGGCCGCGTAATGCCACGTCGCCCAGGTGTGGCGGCAATCGTGCGGATGGAAGTCGACAATGCCCGCACGCTCACAGGCGCCCTTGAAGCCCGTCTTGATCTGTCCGCCTCCATCCGCCTTCCGCTCGTAAGGGCGACCATCCGCGCGACGGAATACCGCGCCCTCTCGATTGGGAAGCCGTTCCAGCGCCTGAATGACACGCGGATGCAGGGGCACACCGCGCGCCTCCCCGTTCTTGGTGGCGAGGAACTGTACCTGTCGGCGGACCAGGTCGAGCTGCTGCCATTCGAGGTAGACGGCTTCTGCGACGCGGGCCCCCGTGTAGAACAGGAAAATGACGAGCGGTCGCATGTGAGGGGAGCACGCCCGGATTAATCGATCCGCGTCTGCCGGTGCGATCCAGCGGACGCGTCCCTTGGGCTGGGAGGGCCGCTCAATCTGGCGCCATTCGCAAAGACTACGTTTGGCCGCTCGTTTCAACACAGCCGATATTGGCGTGTAAATCTGCCGGTCACGGGTGGAATTCTCGGCGTTCGGCTTCAACGTATCAGCCGCGCGGTCGATCGCCGCCTGGTCGATTTTCGCGAGCGGCGTTGTCCCGAAGTGGTCGATGAGCGGCTTCAGGTAGCGCCGTTCGCCGCCGGCCTCAATGTAATCGACGGCGGCTTCGAGAAAGGTCACGGTCGCCTTGCGGCCGTGGATACTCGCCTCGATGATTTCCCACTCCCGTTTCGAACGGATGGTTTCCGCGGCCTGTCGATCAGTAACGCCTGTGCTCTCGTCCACAGTGACGCTTCGGACGGTGCCGCGGAGATACCAGTTCGGGCTACCGTGCCGTCGAGTGAGTTTGAGGGACATGGCAACACTTCATACAGTCGAGCGATGTCTGCTTCCGAGAACAATTTACGACGTCCAAGAGTCCGGTAGAAGGGAAATCTTCGAACAAAGCTCTGCATCGTGCGTCGGCTAACGCGAAAGCGGCGCGCAACCTCCTCAATCGTGTGCAGCGACGCATGAGACCCGGCAGTCATGATATTTTGCAGTTGAGTGTTTCGGCTGTGAAGCCAAGCGCATAGTCCAGTGAATTGAATCTTCGCAATAGTAAGACGTTTGATGCGTCCTTGACTGTGACGATCCATGTCACCTCGGTGCCGTGTGCGACGCTGCGACGAGTAACGGTGACGGCGACACGTTCCACCGGCTTGGTGAGGAATTTAGCGGTGTTACGCGTTGTCATCACACGGGCCCCGCTATCGCGGACTCAGTTGGAATGGGTTTGCGGGGGGCCTGTTTGCGTTCGCACTCCTCATAGACCGCCATAAATTCCGGGCTGCCGGGTTGTCCCGGCAGTTTGGTGCGCGACGGCCGATGGTAGTGATGATAATTGCAGCGACCGTCAGACAGCGTCCTTCGCACCCTCTGGACGTTCCGGATGCGGCTATACTGCGGACGGCGAATGGTGAACATGGCACTGGCTCCTTGGCGCGAGCCATGAGCCAGGGAATGCACCAGCGACGGCTCGTGCAGTGGGCTCAGTCAGGCTCGCTCAAGTACCGAGTGCCGAAACCACCTGTAGTGAAGTGGCCGACAGTCTCCCAATCCGCAAAAGCGGTTTACAAGTCAAGCAAACAGAAACTGGAATCCTTACCAACGTCGTTGCTTCAAGCATAACTGAGCGTTTTAACGTATTCCCCGTTAGATGTTTCAACATTTGACAAAACGACAATGGATTATAAGATTACTGTCAGTAATCGGTCGCTCCTTTACGGTGAATAGGCGCTTAATACCTAAGCACCAGTTGTCCCGCAAAGGAGAAATCCATGACTATTCTTTCTATTCATAAAATCCGAAAGCCGTCTTTTGAGGAGCATTTGGGCGACATCGCCCAGCTCGTCGACGACGAGCTTTGCAGTTTTGCCGCAGAGCACGGAAACTCGATGCTTTGCGGCAGCGCCCTAGCGCCAAGGGCGGCAGCGCAGTTCGCGCAGTTGGCGAGAGACTACCGCCTGCTGATGCGGACCATAGAGGCTTTGCCGCGCCGGCCCGCACAAGTCGCCGGTTTGGGCGATCGATCTACCGCAGCTTAATGCTGCGGTATTTTTTTGGATAAGCTAATAGTTGCATGGCTGGTGAGACTGGGAGGACGCCATGGACGATATTCGAGCACGGGCTCTGGCACGAGGTGTGGTGATTGAATACGGAATAGCACTTGCCAAGGTCCTTCAACCCGAGGTGAGTGAGGCCGTCGAATATAGGAAGATATTTGGGAACACCGGTGTCGCAGAGATCAATCGCCGCGCGCGCAGGAATGATCCCCTGAATGAAGATATTACTACGTGGGGCATTTCCGACGTGTCGGATGTCATCTACTACAACTGGAGGCCACAGTCGGGAGCCGAGGAGTTCGAGGCTTTTTTTCGGAAAAAATACCGAAAGCTAAATCTCAATGAGTTCCGCGATGATTTGAGACGCATCCGCTTTCTGCGCGACAATGCAGCGCATCCGGAGTTCGTGCACCGATTTGATATTGAGGACGCGAAGGAATTTCTTCGCGCCGGCGAACGTATCTTGCGGAAGCTGAAATCGCCCTTGAGCGCCGACCTGACGCGCGAACTTGAAGGGCTGGATGATTTGACGATGCGAAAGCAAACTGTGCTGGAGCGGGTTTATCCCGATGAACGTTCACGGGACTTTGAAAGGGCGGAAGAATTGTGGCTGACCGGCACAAACATGCGGCGCATCGTTACGGATGATGGCGACCGTCATTTGCTTGGGTGTATCGAGAGGGTTCTCGGCAATGGCGGAACAGTCAAGGTGCTGATGATCCATCCGCTCTCGGATGTTTGCAAATATGCCATGATGCAGGATTCCTGTCGTGCGCGTGATCTCGACTCGTACAGGGATATCGTGGGTCGGAATCTTCAGACGTTCAGCAGGATGAGAACTCAATGCAAGGGCGGTGAAAAACTGCTGGTCAGGACGATTGATTACGCGATTACTTTCGGCCTGGACATTATGAATGGCAATGATGAGCCTAAAACTACGGTATATGTGCGCTTCTATCCGTTCCCCGAGAAAGACGTTTTTCTGGATGACCGTCCCATAATAAAGTTCAATCGCAACGACTCGCGTTGGTGCCAATTTTTTGTGGAGCAATTTAAAAACCACTGGAAGGATGAAAAGGAGGGAGGGTGGGCAGAAAACCTGCCTGATAATTACCTGTGGCAGAGCAATTAATGGGGGCATGATACATTCCGCTGTTTGGAGGACCGCGAGTGTTGCTTGACATAAGCTACAAGGAGATGATGGGCGCGCTCGCAGTGCTAATTGCACTGATCGCATACGCCATTTATGGCTGGCAAACGGCGACCGGCCATACAAGACCTCACCCGCTTTCGTGGCTGATCTTTGGGATTCTCACCGGAACGGGATTCCTGGTGCAATGGAATCAAGGTGCCGGCGCGGGCAGCTGGGTTATGGGCTTCACCGCCGTGATTTGCTTCGTTTTGGCCGCAATGAGCATCAAAAGAGGGGAGAGAACATTCCCTTGGTATGAATGGGCTTTTTTGATTGCTGCGGGAGTAGTGTTTATCTTTTACATCTGGACTAAGGAGCCGACAGCCTCGGCTGTTTTAGCGACTGCGGTCGACGTGCTGGGCTACGGTCCTACTGTGACGAAAGCTTGGGCAAGACCTGCGACAGACAGCGTGACGAGTTTTGCGCTAAACAGTGTGAAATTTGTTCCTTCTTTATTCGCGATGGAGAGTGTTTCGATTGCGACTTGCGTCTATCCGTCGACACTGATTGTCGTAAATGCCGCGGTTGCCATTTTACTTTTATGGAGACGTTGGCAGTTGTCCCAATAAAAATAAAGAGCCGCTGGTTTTCCAGCGGCTCTCAGTAGGTCAATGTCGCGCTAACGGCGCCGTTGACCTGATTTCTCCCGATCGGTGCCGGCAGCTGCGCGCGGCGGCGTCTCGGGAGACTGCTCATCTCCCTTCGGCAGTCGAAGCACGATCTTGCCGTCGATCGGGAGTGCTTGCAGGACGATGTTGTAACCATCGCCGTCCTGATGCATGAACGCCGCTCCGATTGCGAGCCAAAAATCATCTTGGCCCTCGCGTTTGACGACGGTGTAGGCTCGGTAGGCAACTTGTGACGCGGCCATAGCTGGCCTCCTTTCTGCTGGTTGAGACTTAATATTCATCGGCGCGCATGATCGTGAGCACGCGCGTCGTCTTCTCGGGGTCGGCGGGATCCTCAGAACCGCCGTGCATGTCGAGCGAGTAGTAATCGAGCTTGAAGAAGTAGGTCTGCTGGTCGATCTCGACACTGCCGAAATCGTGTTCATGGTGCGGGTCGTTGTCACCATTGAAGTTGTCGAAGGACTTAACGGCCAACAGTAGGCGGCCCTTGGTGTCGAGCGGCAGTTCACTGACGCCTTGCGTCATGACGACCTGTCCGCCGACAAACGTGCTGCGAAAGTTATCGTTGAGCACGCGAATGCGGTCCGTCTCGGTACGCGTATCCATTTTGGGCGTCTCGGCATCCCGTTAGTGAGGCGCCACAATCCGCACATGCGAGCGGATAAGGGTGAACAGCTGGTCAAGTGATGTGACCCGCTCATCGACGATATCTTGGTCGATCAGCGCTAGTTCTTGCTCATCGAACACCGTCGATTTCAGGGACACGCCGATCATGCCATCGGCGAGAGGCATCAACTGCATCGTGACGAATTCGATAGGCAACGCGGCCGGGCAGGCCGGGGGCCCGTTCTGTAGGTCAAGGATCATGGAATTTCTCCGTCTCGTGACACCGGCATCTCTCCACTCGGATGCCGGTCAGCGAGGCGGAGTCCTATTTAACGATACACGGTTTACAGTAAAGCGCATCGTTGACAGGAGAACGCGCGCGTGACGCAACGGTTGACTGTAAACCGATCGGGGATATGTGCGCTGACGATCTTGGTGAGGTCGATGCGGAGACTGGGCAGTGCCGGCACGTTTTGGCATTTTGTTGGTGGGCCTCGCCTTTAGCGCGGGCGCCATAAATATCAGCCACGCAGCAGGCGCGTACGCCATTGGGAGAAGCCCAGGCAGTTCCTGGGGTGGTGGTGGAAGAGATGCGGCGAATTACGAAGCTGCCGGGCGCGATGCACTGCAGCTCTGTGCACAGCATGGTCCGAACTGTTCGATCGTGACCTACTTCAGCCGAAAGTGTTTCTCGCTGGCAATTCCGCCTGGCACCGGCAGCTATTACTGGGCAACCCGCAATACCATGGCCGAAGCGCGAGAGACGGTCATGGATCATTGTCTTGCATCTGGCCGATCCTGCGAAGTTAAAGTGGCGTTTTGCGACGCGCGCGGGCTCGTTGCCGATACGATACCGGTCACTCCACCACCTGCTCCGATTCCTGCACCGCAGCTGCGGCAGGCGAAAGAGAGATCGCGAGCAGGCGCAACCATTTATTCGGCGCCGATCGATTGGAATCCAATACTTCTTCTTGCGATTGGTTTCGTGGCGGTGATCGGCATAGCCGCAGCCTTGCGGAAGCAATCGTTCCGGATGGAAGCGGACTTTTCCGGTTCAAGGGAAACGGCCGAACGCTATGACAATGAAGCGGCGCGGTTCCGGGCGATGAGCCGTAAGCTCGATGCCGAAACCGAACTCGCCGACAGCTTTATCAAGGCGAAGCGAACACGCACAGAGCTCGACGAGATCGAAGAAATGTTTCGCGACTGAAGCGGCGGCGAAACCGGTGAAGATGGAAACTCCTCATGGCTAAAGTCGAGATCATTCCGCCCGGTAGGTCGTTGGAACGTCGCCCCGCCAAGGTGCCCGCGCCGGCCGTACCGCCGCGTATGAATCCTGGTGGCATCGTGTCCTCAACACTGATCCGATGGGAAGCAAACCGACACGCTCGTGCGATCTCGGCGGTCGCGGAGCGATTCCGAGCAGAGGCAAACCTTTTCGATGCGCAAACTCAGGCGGTGGAGAGCTACGTCAAGCGCCAGCGCGCCGGCGCCCGTGTACAAGAACTCCCAGAAATAATCGCTACTGATCGGGCGCGGAGGCGGTCTGAGCGAGCAGACGATCTTCGGCAAACTCAACATCAATACGAAGTCGCCGAGACCAGACGAATGACCGAGTTCGCACACGCTAATTGCGCGCTTGTCGATGCCCAGCAGGCTCTAAAGGCGCAGCGCGAACACGGTTCTGGAAGTTACGAGCTTGAATGGAAGAAGCGTAAAAGCGAAATTCTCGACGTGGAACTCACCATGGCTGAGCGGAGGGCGGTTCTCCGCGAGCACATGGGCGAATTCGAGGACAGCGGTGAGACCGGTGGGCCGCGGGCGGACGCGAGCGACGATGAAGTTGACGAAGCGCTGCACGAGGCGCGTTCGCAGCTACGCGCCAGCGGGCTTGATACCGGCAAGATCGATGCGGTGTTGATCCGCCGGGACGGAAAAGCGCGCAAGTGAATGTCGACACGGCATGAGCAAGATCGCCGAACGGGCTAAAGCGCAACGATTGGCGGTGCAGGAAGAACTCCGCCGCCGCTATCCGCATTTGCTGCCAGCGTCCTGTTCCTTAGCTCGCATTGATCGCTCCGCCATAGTGCTCGGCCGCGACGAACACGCATCTCCCGTGTTCTTGCCGCTGGCGGCAAGGATGCAGCATTCGCTCGTCACCGGTACGACCGGGGGAGGGAAGAGCCGATTTCTTTTTCATTCCATCGCCCAAGATGTTGCAGACGGCCGCGGCGTCTGCGTGATCGATCCACACGGCAACCATCCCGACAGCCTCTATCGGTCGCTTCTCTGCTGGCTCGATGCCCGCGGCTATACCAAGTCGCGAACCATTCACTTGGTCGATCCAAACGCCGGCACGCATATAACCGGTCTCGATCCGCTCGCGCTGCCGACTCCCGATTACGATTTCACCGTAATAGCGGAAGCCATGCAGGAAGCGCTGGAACGCGTATGGGGTGAAGAGGACATGAATACCAAGCCGACTATGCAGCGCGTTCTGAACGTGCTGCTGGCGGCATTGACTGAACTTCACCTGACGCTCGCTGAAGCCCGCCTTCTACTCGACCCGGAAGACCGGCATGGCGTTCGCGCCTGGGCGATTGCGAACCTGACCGACGAAGAGACTCTTGAAGAGCTTGAGTGGCTGCACGAAATCGCGGGCGAGCGCCACGGCAGGCAAGACTTTCGGATGGAAGTTACCGGACCCCGAAACCGGCTTGCGAAACTCACGCGCAATGCGTCGATCAGGACCATGGTTGGCCAACAGAACCGCACGATCGACTTTCGTTCGGCGCTAGACGAGGGACACATCATCCTCGCAAACCTCTCGCCGGGTCCTCGGGCGTCGGACAAAGCGGTCCAGCTGCTCGGGCGACTGCTCACGCGCATGCTGTTCTTCCATTGCGAGCGACGGGAACATCACGAGCGGCCGTTTTTCTTCTATCTCGACGAATGCCAGCTCTACCTATCTGGCGATATCAATCGACTGCTGACGGAAAGCCGTAAGTGGGGAGTTGGGGTCGTCCTCTCCTCGCAAACGCTCGGTCAGTACCGTCTCGCGGGCCTCGATATTCTCGATGCGGTGAAGAATTGCACGAACCTCAAGGTGGCATTTCGGACCAAGGATCCCGTTGAGGCCAGCGAACTCGCCGACATGGTGCTCGGCTACAACCTCGAAATGCCGGTCCGTACTCTGACCAAGCCCGTGGTCGTCGGCCATCGGCTCGTCAAGCTCAAGAGCGAGAGCGCTTCCGAGCAGAGCGCGATAAGCAAGATGCAGAGTGAGACGGAGGGACGGAGCATCACAGAAAGCTACGGCTCTGCCAAGAGCACGGCCGAAACCGTGGGCGAGGCGATCAGCTCGGCACAGAGCGACGCGGCGATGAGCGCCGATTCCGCCTCCAACGCGAGTGCCCGCGGCGCCGGAACTGGCACCGGGATCACGAACACGCTCACGACCGATACCAACATGTTCGGAGTGCCGACCATCATAGGGGTCTCGCAAGGGGAGAGCACTCAGTCAAATCAATCCGAGATGATCGGCTCCGCCTCTTCGCGCGGACGCAGTTCCTCCAGCTCGAGCGGGCGCAGCACATCGACGGCGAGAACGACGGCCAGCTCCACAAGCGAGGGCGTCGCCTACAGCGTTAGCTCGTCGCGATCGGTCGGCACCGCAAAGACTGTTGGCCAAGCGCGCACCGAGGGGCAACAGGAAGCGTTCGAACCGCTCTATGAGGAGCGGCCCACCTCAGTGCACAGCCTGGAGAACGTCCGGTTCATGGCGGCACAAATACTCTGCAATCTCACCACCGGGCGAGCGGCGATCAGCTTCGTAGACGCTGGCGGCATGAAGCGTGCCTCGCTGACAGTTGCCAATGTGGAACCGCCTACTCTCCCGAGCGCGGAATTCGAGAAGCTGCGCGAACGTGTCTTCGCTGCCAGCCCGTCGGCCACGCCGGTGGAAGCGGCGGTCGAAAAGATTGGTGCCCGGAAGAGTACCCTTATCGAAGCGGCCTCCAAGGCCCGCATGCCGGACGAGCCGCCGACGCCGGCGCACTACCGCACGAAAAAGCATCGTCCAGTGACGCGTCAACCAGGTCGTCGTTTGCATGGACAGCGAAACGCGACGGGCAACTTGCCCGGTCAAGGGCGGCCAACGGCCGTCGCCTCCGGCGATCGAGACCCTTGACAGGGCAGCGCCCGACGCAACGCGAGCATCCATGCGAACGCCGGGACACAGAAAGCATATCAACAGCCGCCATGCGCCTGGGTGACGTTGGATAAGGTGTAAACTGAAATCATGGAAACGGTAGCGAGGGAGCGGGGAAGGCTTTTCGAGCGGCCAGCGCAACCGAGAGCGCTGCGGATAACAAATCGCGATTTTGAGCTCCTGCACAATCTTGCGCGGCTGCGGCTGGCATCCGTAGCGCAGCTCGCGGCACTCGACGGCGGTAGCGAACAGAACGTCTCACGTTCGCTGCTGGCGTTGTGGGAAAATCAATTCGTGGAACGCGTGATCGGCCAAGTAGAGAGCCGGCTTCTATATAAGGGTTCGTATCCGACGATTTATGGCCTGACGCGGAAAGGCGCTTGGCTGCTGAGGGAAAACGGGTATGAAGTGCGGCGACGCGTGCTGTACGAAATTGACAAGCAACGCAATGCCGGCTGGCGGTTCATTGAGCATCGGGTCGAGATCACAGCTTTCATTGTCAGCCTGCAAGTTGCGGCACGCGGTAGAACAGACGTTGGGGTGCTCGATCGCCGAGACATTCTTCAGGACGCCCCGAAGACGCGCCGTGATCGGCGGGCGCGTCTCACGGCGAAAGTACGAATCGACGGCGCGCTCAAGCAGCACTCCGTTGATCCTGATGAGCTGTTCGGATTGCGATTTCTCGAAACTGAAGAGGAAAGCTATTTTCTTTTCGAACGAGATCGCGGGGAAATGCCTGTGCATCGCCGGAAGAGCAAAGATCAAACCTACTACGCTAAAAAGATGCTCATCTACTACGAAGCCAACAGGGTAGGGGAGCACGTCCGCGAACTCGGCATCCCGAATTTTCGAATGGCGACGGTGACAACAACTCCCGAGCGCGTCGACCAAATGATCGAGGCGCAGCTAGAAATCACGAACGGCCGCGGGTCGAACGTGTTCTTGTTCATCGACGACGCGTCCTTAGCAGCGAGCAACCCGCTGGATGCGATCTGGATGACGGGGAAGCGGGAAAAGATACGACTAATAGATTGAGGAGCCCCGCTCTCGGCGGGGCTCCAACTACGCCAGCCCGTTACGCGGCATACCTTGGGCACTGATCGAGGCTGAGCAGGTTGTCCAACGTCGTTTCGTCCGCCACGGTGCGGATGTATTTAATTCCATTTTTTACGTACGTTGTGACCGGTATGTCATAGCGGCCTACTTTGACGTGGAAACAATAACTGCCGCTATCGATCATATTCGCCACTTGCTCACGCGTGTAGTACCAACTCTGACCGCTCGGATTGATCCCTCCGACGTGAGTGATGTGCTCGCGCGGGCTGTGGGGATGCGGTTTCGTAATGCACGTCACTTGGTTCGAGATCATGGTATGTTCTCCGTCTAGCTAGAGCCGGAGACTTGACCTCGGCGAATCGCACAAGAAAAATGAGTCGTCATCTCGCCTACTTCCGCAGCCGGCTCACGGACCTGCGGAATCGAGAATGGACAGGAGCCGTCGGGTGGTCGAGACCCGGCGGCTTTTCCATTCTCGCGTCGCCCGTAAGGATTTGGTGATTCTGCTGCGGAGTCAACGTAACCACTGCCAAAAGTATTGATTGACTCACACAGAATCGGTGGAAAACCACGAAACGACTTGTTGCTTGGCGATTCGCTGGCAACTGATCCTACAAGAGCGATCTAAATTGCTCCTCGCCGAGACCGGAGTCTTTTATAATGTTTTTTAGAAGCCACCTCGGAAGCTCCTTGCTGTGGATTGGAACGACAGTCGTGCGTCTAGTCGCCGGGTGACGCAAAAGCACATGACTCGATGAGTTGTGACGCTCGATCACAAAGCCGGACTTTTCGAGAGCTTTGATTAGCTGCTTCGCTCGCACGCCAGGCAGTCGGGCGAGCATACTCTAAGCGACGATCGATGTCCGTACAGTTATGCCAAGCGATACCGGGTAGTTGCTCTCGGCATCCTCGGGAATTGGATCACCGTGAGCTGCTAATGTTTCGAGATAAAGCGCGAGCGCGTCTTCGGCATGCTTGACTGCATCTTCGTAGGTCTTGCCCCACGTGTGACAGCCAGGGAGAGCCGGGAAGGACGCAAGGTATCCGCCTTCATGCTCTTCAATTGAAAGGGTGTAAGTTCGTTTGTTGATTTTCATATAAAGGACAGTATAGCACAGCGATTGTGCTGCGCATGAAGAAGGCTCGTCTTCGCAAAACAGATATTGTACGAAGTCCATAAGATGGCTCTATTAAGCCATTCCCTATCTAACTGAATTGCACCAGAATTAGCTCGTCGATCCTGTATCTGAAAACAAGGAAGTGTCCCATGTTAGCTTTGAAGATCGGTGCGGCCACTGTAGCCGCGGTCGCCGGATTGATCGGCGCTGCCTTTTGGTGGATAGGGTCAACTCGGGAAAAAAAGAACATGGAGGCGTTTGTGCACTGGAGGCTTGTGCAAGACGATCAAGGGCGATTTTCGCACCACCAGGATACTTATCCATACCTTGACCGCATCGGCTGGTGGAATAAGTGGGCGGCCGTTGCTACTGCAATTTCGGTATTTGCCGGTACGGTGGTTAATTTTCTTCCAGCATAGTGCCGGTCAAGCACGCACAAGATTGTTTTTGCGTCGTATGCCGTTGCGATTCGGCGAAGCTTTTCCTGGTCTTGGCTTCTACGACGCCTTATGAACACCTAGGCTCTGGAGAACCTCGAACCCCTCGAATTGCGGATGGCCCATATAGAGGGGCTTGTTATCGCCGGCCCGATGATGGGCGGCCCGGAATGCCTCGGACTTCGTCCACGCCTCGAAGACAGAGCGGTTCTCCACACCGTGTTGGGAGGCATAAAGAGTGTGATCCTCGACTTCGGGGCCTTTAAGCAGCTGGAATTCGACGAAGCCGGGCACCTTGTCGAGATGACTGTCGCGCGACAGCCAGACTTTCTCGAATGCTTGGCGGATGATACCTTGAAATGCAACGCGAAAAGCTTTGGATTCTGGCCTCTTTTCGCCCGTGTCTCAAAATTGTTTCTGGTTCGCGATCGTTTTGATGTGAATTTTGGCTTTGCAGCGTAAGTGCCCCGGGGCGATCCGGAAAACTTTTAAATTATATTTTTCATCCCCCACCCCGAGATCGCTGTACTCGTTTTCCTTTTGGGCGATGCGCGCGCGATGCTGTCGGTTTCAGCAAAGAGGCTTCGCTAGTGATACGCGCGAGCGTCTCCGGATCTAGCGCAGCAACTTCGAAAGGAATTCGCTGATCGACGATCACCCGTCGTAAGAACAGCTCCATTGCTTCGGTCATGCTCATTCCCATACGGCGCAAGATCTGCTCGCTTGCATGCTTGACCGCAGGTGTTACTCGCATTTGAAGTGTGGCCGTTCGCGTCGCGAGTTCCATGGATTTAAGTATATCCGAGCTATCCACACCCGCCAACGCGCGACGTATTGCATTCTGCGATACAATCGTCGGCATACGTGATGTGGAGCACGTATGGCTTGTGGCCTGTCGAGCTCCCTTTTCACATATCACCATCTACGAGCGCGAAATTATCCGCACAATGCATAACCGCAAATGCTCAGCAGCGGCAATTGCGCTGACGCTCGGCAAACATCGTTCGACGATCTGTCGGGAGCTCAAACGCAATACCGATCCCGGAACTTATTATTATGAGCGACATGCGCAGGCGAAAGCACGCCGGCGCCGGAAAGCTGCGAAAGCGAAGTCACTCATGATCGAAAACAATCCCGATTTGGAGCGATTCCTTCTCGGCCGGTTCGCTCAACGCCACTCTCCAGAGCAAATCGTCGGCAGGATGCGCGTTACCGAATATTGGTATCCGGTGTGTCAGCGGACAATCTACCGCTGGGTTCATCGCGATTGGCAGGGTCGAAAGAATCTGCTGCGCTTCCAGGGCCGCCCTCGTGTCCCCTACGGCGAGCGTAAGAACTTTTGGCAGCCGCATAAACGACACATCAGTGAGAGGCCGCGGGTCGTCGAACGGAAACGGCGCGTCGGTGACTGGGAGGCCGATCTCGTCCACGGAACCAAGGACGACTCGCGCCATTGCCTACTCACGATCAACGATCGGATGACGAACGACGTTATTATACGCAAGATACAGACCCTTAAGCCCGCTATCGTGGCACGTCATTTCGAGATCGCCCTGCGCGGACTCCCCGTTCACACGATTACCGTCGATAACGGAATTGAATTTGGCCACCACAAGACGATCGAGAAGTTGCTCAAATGCAAGGTCTATTTCACTGACCCGAACAGTCCGCAACAACGCGGCGCCAATGAAAATATTAACGGGCTCATTCGCCAGTATTTCCCCAAAGGCAAGTCACTCAAGCACGTAACGCAGCTCGATGCGTCACTTGTGGCACTGGACCTTAACCGGCGCCCTCGCAAGCGTCTGAATTTTCACACGCCCGCGCGCGTCTTCGCAAAGTACTCCGGCATTCCGGAGGCGCGCGTACTGTATCGGCTACGGTGAGCTTTGATATAATTACCGCACATGGCTGGTCGATTGTGGCTCTCCCCTGCTCAAATTGCGGAGGTGCGGCGTATCAAGCGGGCCTTGCGTAAAGGCACAACGCGACTTGCAACAGATGCCGAAGTCTCAGCTCTCCGATGGAGGGTCAAGATGCGGTAATTTGACAGATCCAAAATTTGTGATTCTATTCTCATAGCGCCTCCGTTGCTGTATGTGGCGCCCGACTGACGGGCTCTGCTTCAGCAACGGAGAGAATCGATGTCCGAGAATGATGGTGACGTTGAGCGGAACGACGAGAATCCCTATCGAACATCGGGTTGGGGTTGGCACCTGAGAGTATGGTTCTGGGTGACCTTTGTACTAGTGGCCTGGTGGTGGGTGTGCAGCGTTCTTGTTGACCACGCGCATAAGCTTCCGCCTCCACCCTGAAGGCAAGTTGGGCCGCTACAATCCGGTCTTTGCAACACTTCGTCGCCTCCCGCTCCGGGAGGCTTTTCTTTTCGGTTCTTGCCGTTAATGTTGCATTTCAGAAGGCAAAGTCCACTTCTTCGGACCCTTTGATGACGCGGAAACGGTTTTTTGGGCAACTGCGCTATTTACGGAAAGCAATACGACAAATTGGAGGCCTCAATATTAGGACGAGGTCGTAGTTGCGGTTGTGGTCGCACCGCTTGACGCGGGGATCGAACTGGCGGGGTCTCCTACCCCGGCGTCGTCGGATGCTGATTATAACCAACCAACTCGGCCGCTCAAACCAACCCCGATGTTGCACTTCAAGATGCAAAGCTCATTACTCGATGCTCCTGTCTTTTGTCGCCCGATACCAGTCGTACAGCAATCCTTGAACGAATCTACTTTGCTCTAACCATGTCACGCCCGCATGTGTTTCTGGATCTTTTCGGATTGCGTCTTCGGTTTCGTCTATCAAAGATCGGAGTGCGTTTAATGTTTCCTCTGGAACCTTCTCCATGGTCTTGAACGAGATGACCTGATCCAAAACCTTCGTGATCTCGTCCTCCCTTTTCTCGCGCTCTTTGCTCCAGCCCTTGTCGCCTTCATAGTACGGCGGAGGCACTTCGTTGCCGTTATTTCCGCTTGGCCATCGCTCGGGCATAGAGAGAAGAAAAGATTAGCTGCCTAATGGCTCAACAGTAGCATGGGACAATAGGTCCGCCTGCCGTTCTGTGGATAAGGGTGCGATAAAAAGCGTAAGCAGCGCCACTCCCAGAATTGACGACCTCTCATGAGAACTATGCCATGCATGAAGTACGAACAGATGTCGATACATTGGTGGGCATTCATATCGGAAGTCGGCGTTGGCGCTCAATGTCTCCACGCGACCGCGCAAATCGCTGCCGGCTCTGCTCGCGGATAAGCGGGGCCGTGCCCTGCGAGTCGTAAAGCTGCGGTTCGGCGAAGATGCGATCTCGACCGATGCCGCGTCGCAGCCACGCGGTGAAAGGCTCTTGGTCGGCGAGGCCGGCCGGATCCATTGGCCGAAATTCTGGCGCAAGCAATTCCGCATCTCGGCTACCTACCCGAAACACAACCAGCGTCCCCGCATTGCCTATTACGGCGGCCCGAACCGCATTAGACAGCTGATCGGTAAATTGATTTGCAAGCGCAAAATGAAGTGCGAATTTACGAGCCTCCGAAAGCAAGGATGCGAATGCATCTGAGCTGAACGTTTGGAACTCATCGACGTGGGCGAAAAATGGCACGCGCCATTGCGGTGGGAGCGCGCCGCGCTCCATCGCAATCAATTGCAGGTGAGATACGAGCAACGAGCCAAGGAGATTTGCAGCCTGCTCCCCTATCGTTCCCTTGGCCAGGTTCGCGATCAGGATGCGCCGGTAGTTCATCGCGAACGCGAGATCGAACCGTGGATCGACCTGTCCGAGGATGAGCCGCAGGTGCGGCGAGGCCGCGATCTGCCCGGCCTTGTTCAAGATCGGCGCGATGGCGTCCGCGCGAAGCTGCTTGCTATAGCCCGGAAATTCTTCCTGCCAGAAACGCAATGTCTCCGGATCGCTCACGCGGGCGACCACTCGATCGCGGAACAGATCGTCAGTGTAGATGCGAGCAAGATCAATCAAGGTAGCATGCTCGCGCGAGATGAGCGCGGCGATGCCGTGGTACAGGAAATGCTCTAGCCTCGGTCCCCAGCTGTCGGACCAGTGGTGCTTGAACGCCGCGACGATGCCGGAGGCCGCGAGCGCACGCCGCTTAGGCGCAATCTTGGTCGCCGGATTGAAGCCGACAGGATACTCGGTCTCGCCGGCGTCGAGGTAGCACACGTCATTGATGCGTGAGCGCGGAATGGCGTCGAGTATGTCTTCGGCGAGATCGCCGTGCGGATCGATGACCGTTACCCCTTCTCCTGCGACGATATCGGACATAGCGAGGTTGAACAGGAAAGTGCTCTTGCCCGATCCGGATTTACCGACGATCCAAACATGGCGCTCACGTTCCTCGCGCGAAAACATAACACCCTCGCCGTGCGAGGTTGTCGCAATTGAAAAAATCTGCGGCTCCATACGTCGCGCCAGCCTCCGGTGATAACGCGCTCTGCCAGAGCAGCCCGCGTTTGCCGTCGTGCGTACTTCCCTACTTGTGGAGGTCGGGATGAACGCGGCACGCCGAGCGACCCATGGTGAGGTGTAGTCGGCGAACTACAAGAGACCGGCGCCACGCCGTGAGACGTGGAACCTTCAGTTTACGCGCGCTGCTAACTCACAAGAATCTGCAGTCGTGGGGATAAACGGGTAAGAGCGTTATTTTTGAAGTAAGCAAATACTACTCGTTTCAAATCGTCGGCAATCACGCTAGGGTTGTCTGTAGGGGCTCGCGGCGCCTGCCTGCTTTGCGCCGCACAGGTGGGGAGTAGCTGTGAGCAGAGACTTTGTCGGGGGTCTTTTTGCCGCGGTGTTCGCCGCGGTCCTCGGTGTGATTCTGACTCCGTTTTGGAACGAATTCGCCGCCGACATGAAGCAGACGATTGGCGCGCCGCTCGTCGCCGTTATTGGCATGGCGATCCTACTCGGCGTTTTCGCGTTTGGTTTGGCGGTTTTGCACTATTTTGGTGTCCTCGGGGCAGGTTCCAATCCTACTGGTACGCGGGAGCGAAAGGATTACGACGCGCTCAGGCAACGCATCGTTTTGGGCAACTGGGTTGCCCGTGAGTATTCTCATAAATTGACAATTTTCTTGGATGCTCTGGACAATTTCCTTGGTGATGAAGGAATGGCGAGTAGAAGTTTGTTTCCTCACGCCTTCGGTCTAAGCAAGCCAGCCCCACTATGGACCGCGGCTTCTCTTGACCGTTGCCTTTTGCTCGCTTTGATCTATCCCGTTGCAGCGATTACTTTGATCTGGGCTCTCAGCAACGAGGTAGGGCCGGCCGAAGGGGCGCTTGGGCTGAAAACCACAGACGGATTGCGCCGAGCTCTTATTATCACCGCCATTGGGACTTGCATCTTCGCGTACTGGCGGGGCACGCGCACCAAGGGATTGCGGTCCATGGTCTGGCGCGGCTCCGTGATCGGTCTTGCCGTTGTGGCTGCCTACGCCGTAGCAGCCGCAGGGCCAGGCCTTTTCACCGGCATTCATGCCGGCGCCGGCATCGGGCCCGCGATCGCAATTGCGGTTGCCGGAGGCGGTGCTGGCGCCGACGCAGTCGCAATTGCAGCGGCTTGTGCATTTGCTTTTTCTATTGCTGTTGCCGGCCCTGCCCCTTTCATTTATGCGATCATTATTCCAAACGCTTTCCTCGCCGCGAGTTTTGTCCAAACTACGCATCAGACCGCCGTTAGGCGCGAGCGGTTAGGCGTGTTTCTTGCTGCTTTCGTGTTGTTCATGTTTGTGCTGTGCTTTGCCGCTGCAATTGCTCTCTCCTCCTCATATACTTGGAAAGATTTTGGGCCACTCCTGCTGTTTCTCGGCCTGCTCACATTGCTGAATGGTCCATTCGATTGGGCTTCGCTCGGACTCACGCGTGCGCTCATGAGGCGCGGTCTGGAGCGAGAGAGATGGTGGCCATATGGCTACGCCGCGATCGACGCGGTGCTAACAGTGCTTGTTACCGCAACGCTAGCGCTCACCATAGTTGTTAGTGTGCAACTGTTCGACGACCTAGCGGTGTATGGAGGCGGCGAGCGTGTTTTGCCGCCGATGCGTGAGTTTCTTGATGCTATTCGATCTAATCCAGGTAGACCGGAGTATTGGTGGGTGTACGCTACTTTATTCTCCACTACGTTGCCCAGCTTGATTAATTTATTTCTTGCAGGCGTCTCCCTCGCTCGCGGCGTGCCCGGCATCTCCTCATGGCTGCTGGATAAGATCCGGGAAGGTGAAGCCGTTCCGACTTATGATCGCCTTCTCGTGGCGATCGTGCTTTCGCTTCAGGGATTAGCCGGCTTGGCCATCGCCCTTGTAGCGCAGGGGTTCTTCTTTTGGATCATTGTTTGGCGGGGTATGCCACTCCTTGGAGTCGCTATCCTTGATCTCGCGTCTTTCGTCGCGCACTGACTTTAGACAAGCAGGAGCCCGATAAGAAGGTCGTTTCGTGTGCGAGGCGACCCAAGGGGCCGTGATCGGCCAACTATTTCCCCCTGGTGAGACACGGGCTGAATTCCCCCCGGAGCCGACGCATTCATGCGTGCGCGCCGCCAGCGGCGGTCAAGGTCGGCCGGGTTCGGCCGCCCGCATAGCGGGTTGCCTTGACCGCCGGCTGATCCGGCGCGCGACACTGACGTGTCTTCGGCTCCGGTACCGCGTGAGCATCCCGACCGGCTTGCCGGTCCATCACTTGCGCTCGCCTGTGGCGAGTTCCATGGCACCTGAGTTCTTCGCCCCGGATTTGTCGGAGGGAGCCACGCCGAGGCGGGTATCGCGACGCGTGTTCAATAGCCCGCAGCCTGCGAGGACTATTGGACGCGTGTTCGATACCCCGGCCGAGGGCACCCCATCCCCAGATGGGGCGTGCGACCGTCCGGCGTTGCCGGCCGACCACCCGCCGCCAGTCGAGCACCGCGGTCCCCCGGCCGCGGCGCGCAGACCGGTGCCCGAGCAAGACCGAAGGGCTGACAGTGCGCGGCAAGGACGAGCCTGCCAGTCCGAAGGGACAGCGAAGGAGCCGCCGCTTTGCCATTTCACACAGCTTGGCGATAGCTGTGTGGGCAAAGTGGCGGCGGGTGGTCGGGCGACACGCCCGACAAATCCGGGGCGAACTTGTGATGTGCGACAAGTACTTGTCGCTTCCTCTAGGGTACAAGTCAGGCGTACCCCTGTTGTACCCCTCGATTGGCATTTCAGTGAGGACTATCGGACGGCTCGCTGTTCGATAGCCCGGAACTCAGATCGGCGTCTCTGTATGACGACCCTATTGGGTCGCCCTTCTTAGGCGCATTTTGAGTGCCGGTTCCTCTTTCAAAAAATGCATTTCCCTACTGGGTATTTTTTATATGCGTATTCTCAGATGGGTATTCTTATATTGAGTGAACGGCAGTTTTGGCCGTTCAAGTCCGGCAAGTATGGCCGATCCTGACCGGCCAATTTGGCCGGTCAGGTCCGGCCACCGCGTGCGGATGGTTTCTTCTGCACCGTGAGGAATAGGCGATACAGATTCGTCTTACCAAGGCCCCTTTGGACTATCTCCAAGAGGGCGGCTTTTTCGAGCTCTTCGAGGTAGCGTCGAACGCTGCGCTCGCCTGATCCCATATCCTGCGCGAGCTTGGTCTGGCCCGGAAAACAAGCATCGTCACCCCATGCGTATTTAAGAAGCATCGCGTAAGCGAGTTTTGCACCGACTGAGATGTCGCTCTTGGTCAGAATGAAATTCGGAACTTGCGTGAAGCCATGACGCGTCGCGAGATCGGCACCGACGATCTCTATGTTTCGCTCTTTGAGAATATCGGCGATGTGGCGCTCCGAATGAAAGTCCATACGCTGTCATTATACGTGCCGCGCAACGCGCCATCCCCTGCTTATCCCCGTATTCGGCGCGCAAACGCGAAACGACGCTTTGGACGGGTTCTTTCGAACGGTCGCGACACGTCGCGGCACGCCGCGAAGTTGGAACGACGATCAATTGTGGACAGTTGGCTGGAGTTCGGGTTCGAAGTACTGCTTTGCTTCGTCGTGATTGCGAAGAGGAAAGGCTCGGTATTTTCCATAACTGGAAAAATTTCGCACTGACTTCAATTGAAGGCGTTCGTAGACGGTCGGATGCAGTCTTGCATCATGGGGAACGTCGCGATCTCCGGGATACCACTTGAGCGGGGTTCCGCCGATCCCGACCATGCATTCGTCGTGCATCATGCCGTCCGCAGACGGGTAAAGAACCAAAACGCGCTCATCGATGAGAACCCGCGCGTCGTTCGGCAGTTCGGTCTGAATAAAATCCACCATCCACTTGAGGGCAATGTCCGACAATCGTGACTCGTTCTCCGGGTAGCTGCCGCCGATATCTGCATGATTGCCAGCAAACCAAACCTGCTGGAAGGCGTCGGGTTCTCCTGGCCGCGAGTCAGGAAGATTGTGGCCGCCCCACTTAACTCGCGCGAAGTCCTTTCGGTATTCGTCGATTGCCATCGCGTGCCGTGCGAACCGCACGGATTTTGGCAGGTGGAGATCATACCCTGTCTTGAGTAGGCGCGACCATCCTACAGCCGCGACCGTGTCCCACACACCGATGAAATACGGCGACGCTCCCTGCTGCTGGCCGATCTGGCAGGCATGTTTTCGCTGGAACTGCTCGACTCCGTTCGTTCGCCGAGCGGACTCCTTCTTAGCGTACCCGCAAAAATAGAGAGTTCGAACCGCTTCTTTGGAGATTTTGCGGAGAGCGCCGGGCTCCAGACTGAGTTCGCGATCTTCTGCGACCTGTGTCGGGATACCGAAAAGTTCTACAACGTGTGCGAGGCACCGAGCGACATAGGCACCACGGCTGAAGCCAAACAGGTAAATGCGATCGCCCGGCTGCCAGACGCTTATGATCGACGCGTAACCGTCAATAATTCTCTTCGTCAGCCCGCCGCCGAACATTTGGTCGATGTGATCACGGGGCACGATCGGCTTCCCTGGTTCAGGCGTGCCAATACCGTGAATGTAGAACGCACATTGCTTGCGGGGGTCGATTACGGAATCCGGTCCCGAGCGGGTCGCGCGGAAGAGCTTGTAAACGTTTGTCCGACTTTCATCGGGAAGAATACCGCCCTCGTTGCCCGTTCCGTCGATGAAGACAAGAATATTTCTCGCCATTGAAGGACTCCGCCCGTAGCTTGCGCGGCTTGGAAGGCGCCGGCAGCAATGCCGTCAACCTCGGCTCGAAGCACCGCTTCACAAGGCCGTCACCTATCATGATCGATTCGGGTTTCAATGTGGCCTTCTTTTCACCCTCTGGCGTCGTGTTGGGATTCATCCGCACGGCTCAACAGCGGAGTGAGCATTTTCTGCAAACCAGCAATCAGATGGTTGGTTTCGCGTGCTCGCTCGGTTAGGTCTTTTATCTGATCGTCCTTGACGCCGATCTGTTGCCGCAGAAATTCGTTTTCGCCTTCAAGACGCGCAACATATTGGGTCGCGACAATTGGCGACTGGTCCGCGCTTGTCGGGCCCTCCTGTCGCGGTTCGTCGTGCCTTTCTTCTCCTGCGACAGGTGTCGCGACATGTCGCGGCTCGTCGCGACTGGACGCGACAGGTCGTACCTCCTCGATATAGGCAATATGCTTGTCGACTGATGACGGCGATATGAGGTATTTTTCGCCGAACTGCGTTTCGATCCGGCGACAGTCCAAGTGGCCTTTGGCGCAATAGCGTTGAACGCTGCGTGGCGTTCGGGGGAGTCCGGCGCGAGCGTAACGTTCCAGTGCGTCGTCGATCGTTAGGGTGAATTCGCTGTCGGGGCTTGTCGCGACAGGTCGCGACTGGTCGAGGGTCATGTATGGATGATAACTCGGCTCGTTCCACGCCTCGCCGGTTATCCCCAGAAACAAAAGGAAATCATGGCACAAGTTTGTACGCTTGCGCCTCCAGATATTCATTGAAACAATCAAATATATAGAAGGCTTCAGCTCTAATTGCATCATGGACAAGCTGAAGTTCGGAGGACTTCTTTAAAGATCCGTATACAAGAGGACTGTCCTCTCCGTGAGCGATCTTATTTCTCGCCTCGACCACCTCCCGAATGTATCCAGCCTTGGTCACGTCGAACATAGAAGGCTTTGCTATGCCAAATACCTCGAAGATTTGCTCGAGCGTCCGTAACCAAATGTTTTGCATTTCCATGCTGCCGTCATCGATTTGAGCGATGGTGGTAGAAATTCGTAGATTGATTAGTTCCAGGCGCTTTGGCCAATGCCGTCCAGTCTGCGTTAGAGAATTAAAAGTCCTGTCGAGCACCAATGCACCTAACGGATGCGCAACATCGCTATGTGGTACTTGCGCCTGATTGATGACCTGAGCCGCCCCCGCAACGATACGATTGACGCTAAACTCAAATGCACCGTAGAGGTGCACATAGAACAAGCCACGCATCAAACGAGTTTCGATTGAATCCCGCTCGGGTGGCGCCTTTTCTCCTCGGCCAATAAAGGAGAGAAATTCCTGTACTTCGACAAACCGAGTGGTGATGGCAGGAGAAATTGAAGCCGCCAATGCCATTATGATTACACCAAAGCATTTCGAATAAGCTCAATGCGTCCAACGACCATCGGACGGCTGTTGGAACCAGCGCCAGTGTAGCGTCGCAATTCCTCATTACCTAAGAGGCCGGCGAGAACGCCTGGTCGCGGATTATTGGATTGCTGGATAGCGAGAGCGACTCCTACGGCAACGGCCTCGTACAAATTGATCGGGGTCGTAGTGTTTTGCCCACGCACAATTCCGTTTGGTATTTCAGCTCTTATAAATGCATGGGTTGGGTCGAAAAGGTTCAAGATCGCCTGCGGAGGCCCGCCTACAGCGTTGTCGTGCATGTAGCCGTTTAGAAATTGTGTAACCAAATGGCCGAACACTTGGTATCGCTCGAGATACGCGAAAAAGCGCAGCACCGCTTCCTCATACTGAGCGGAAGCCTGGGCGTCCCCAGTTCCGCGGGGCAGCTTTAGGACAGCGCGAAGATCAGCATTCGTGCTCAAGCGGCGTAGAATATTTTTGAATTCACCTCGGTAAACGATATTACGAATTTCTTGGGCGTGTAGCGTCACGCCGCCCGTGTTAAGCCGCTCAAATAGGTCAAAGCGCACCTCATAATCACTACGATCATTAAGCGTTGTTACTCGTACCGCGCGGTTTAAAAATCCCGTCCGTACGGGCGCAGGCAGCTCGGATAAAGTCGCGCCGTTCAGATGCGAAAGTTTACTCAAACCGTCTAGGCGTAATGGCAGGTCTCGACCAATCCGTTGAAGGTGTGGTGGGTCGCCTTGAAAGTGTAGGATTGTGCTCAATCGCTGAACGCCGTCAACAACCTCCCACGTTCCATCCTTGGCATTCACGGCCATGTACAGGCTGGGAATGGGAATACCGAGCAACAAGCTTTCTATAAGCTCGGATTCTCTATCTTCTTTCCAGACAAACTGGCGTTGATAATCAGGCGCGATATCGATTTCATTCGAAGCAAGCATATCGACGAGCTGCCGAACAATGATGTCGTAAGAGTCGTAGGCCACGGTACGGCGCTCGGTCTCTAGTTGGCCGATTATTTCTTGGGGGCTGCCGGGCATTAACTGGCTCCTCTTAGCCGCCGTCGGCTACGCCGGAAAGCTATATTTGTCACGTGCGTCCGATGAGCGGTCGGTTGCATTGGCATTGGCAGTTTACGGAATTTTGAGACGGAACGGAACTCAATGTCCAACCACAATTTCAAAACCGACTGCTGACCCGCGCCAGAACGGCGCCGTAGTCAAGGTTCGTTTTGTGGGCATTTACCCACGAGAAATTGAATGGCGCTTGGTTCGTGGCGACGAAGCGTAAGATGAGAAATTCGTCGTAGCTCGGGGCAGCGAGCGAAAGAAGGCGCGCCTCCGCCTCTGGCGCCTCCTGAATAGGGTGCAAAAAGCCGCCAGCACCTGTCGTCGGATACGTCCGGTCGCCCTCATAGGAGATGTATTGCGGCGCGTGGTTGATGCCGACTATGCCGATAGTTATTGGCTTGCCGTGCTGTGACTTAAATTGCGCGACCTGACCCTTCAGGTCGTTTATGACTCGGTCGATCTGTTTAATCATCGCTTTCGCGATGATCTTTACCTCGATGCCAACTTCGATTGTCGCTATGGGGCCGCGCTTGACGGCGAAGCCAGCGTCCGCGATCGGAGGGATGTTCGGCACGATCTCGCCGAAGCTTCCATCGCCGCGGCGCGCCTTAATGCCATGGCGGCGGTTCTGCACGTTGAGAACAGAAATCCCCTGATTGACCCGCTGAATGTATTTTTGGGAGGGGTTTGGAAGAGTATATAAATCTTCGAAGAATTGAATCGCTACGAGGTCGCCCTGGTTCGATGAACGATGGCGAAAGACTTTGCCGGCGAAAAGGTCACGAAACCTGTCGAGCAGCGTGTATGGCAAGCGGAGCCCCGTCTCTCTTCTTGCGTGATTTTTGAACTGTCAATTCCGCTTCAACGGCACCGTACATGCGACGCTGGTCGATTACCTTCTTTATATTTTTCTGAGCGACGCCGATGTACATCGGCTCAATATCTAGCGATATCGAATTGCGACCAGCGGCGATGGCAGCGATGGCAGTGCTCCCCGTGCCGCCGAACGGATCGAGGACCGTATCGCCCGCAAATGAGAAAAGCTTGATGAGCCGCTCGGCAAGTGCCGGCGGATATGGCGCCGGATGGCCGTTCCTCAACGACGCGCCGCGAATGTCCGTCCAGATGGACCGCAGCCACGATTGCATCTCTAGTTTCGTCAGCATGGAGAGTGCTTTTTGAAGCGGGTCTATCTTCCGGTATTCGCCGCCCTTGCGGAGAGAGAGAATATATTCGATGTCGTTCTTCACGATCGAGCCCGGCTGATATGGTTTGCCATAGAAGCCAGCGCCGTTCCCTTTAGCTTCGGTCACTCCATTTGCGACCTTGTGCCAGAGAATAGGTGTAAGCACGTCTAGGCCCAGCGAACGAGCTCGCACCTGAATGTCGGCATGAAGCGGCATAACCTGATGTCGGCCTGTCCTTTTCCTTGGCAGGCACACATCACCGACGACACAGCAAATCCGTCCGCCGGGCACGAGCACGCGGAGGCACTCACGCCAGACTTTATCGAGCTCGGCGAGGAAGCCGATGTAATCTTCGATCGCGCCAAGTTGTCCGGCCGCGGCCGGATATTCCTTTAGGGTCCAGTAGGGAGGGGATGTGACGATTAGATGGACTGAACCGTCCTTAATCGCAGAGAGGTCGCGAGCGTCACTGAGGGAAAGCGAATGAAAGGTCTTATGGAAGGGCTTGGGCCAGGGGACCTGACGGAAGCGCTCGTTGGCGGCACGATAGACCTGGAGCGCCTTGGCCGTATTATCGGCAGCTGGTAGCTCCATTTCCCCGTCGAAAATCTTGACGACGTTTCCGGACCGAATCATTCACAACCCCTGTGTAGTAGAGAGGTATCGCGCCGCAGAACCAATTGGAAGCGGCGCCCGAACGAATAGGTATTGAAAAATCACAGCTTATCTTTCCTCGAATGGGCTTGCCCGAGCACATGTAATGGTTGTAGACCTTGCATGGCTCTCTCTACAAGAGCGACATAAGGCGGCTGGGTCATGCGTATTGAGACGGTACAAATCAAGAATTTTCGATCCTGCGCGGACGTAACTATCAACCTCATGAATTACACCTGTCTTGTTGGCCCCAATGGAGTTGGCAAATCAACAGTACTGTCAGCTCTAAATATCTTTTTCCAAGAGCGCGAGAATGTTGCTACCAGCACCTCTTTGCTAACCTCTGAGGATTTCTATAAGGGGAATGTGGCCGACCCTATTGAGATCGTGGTCACGTTCACTGAATTAAGTGAAGAAGCCAAACAGGAACTTTCCCATTACGTACGCCAGAACAAACTGGTCGTAATGGCTCGGGCGGTGTTCGACCCTCAAACGGGTTCGGCAACTGTGCAGCAGTTTGGAATTCGAGACATCTTTAAAAAGTTCGCACCGTTCTTTGAGCTAGCTAAGCAAGGTGGAAGCGCTGACGAACTGAAATCTCTATATGCAAATTATCAATCCGAATTCGGCCTCGCTCCATGGAAAAATAAGACACAGGCTACTCAAGCGCTTCGCGACTTTGAGGAGGCCAACTCAGGACTCTGCGAGCCCGAGCCCAGTGGCGACCAGTTTTACGGAATCGCAAAGACCCGCGGCAAGCTCGAGCAGTTTGTGCAATGGGTCTATGTTCCAGCCGTAAAGGACGCCTCAGAGGAGTCCGAAGAGGCGGGAAATACAGCATTGGGGCGATTGCTTGAACGCACCGTTCGCCAAACGGTGAACTTCGACGCGGACCTTGAGGCGTTGAAGGTTCAAACACGACAGCAATATGATGCCATTCTCGCGACCCAACAAGGAACTCTCAAAGCGTTATCGATCTCCATTACAAATCGTCTAACTCTATTCTCACACCCAGGTGCAGCAATTGAATTGGCCTGGAGTCAAGATGCCAATAGGTCAGTATCCATCAATGATCCGCGAGCGCGCGTGCTTGCGGAGGAAGGCGTATTCAAGGGGTCACTTGCCCGTTTCGGTCACGGCTTTCAGAGATCCTACCTGCTGGCGGTGCTCCAAGAATTGGCGATGTACGATGGCGGAAGCGACAAGAAGCAGCCGACCTTAATCTTGGGCTGCGAAGAGCCAGAGCTTTACCAACATCCACCTCAGGCGAGACACCTAGCGGATGTGTTGCGGGAGCTGGCTGGCAAAACCAGTCAAATTCTGATTACGACGCATAGTCCGTACTTTGTCTCCGGCCAATCGTTCGAAGAGATTCGTTTGTGTCGAAAAGATATTAGCACCGGCTGCTGTGCCGTTGGCGCAAGCACCTTTGCGGAAGTATCCACACGAATTGCAGAAGTGACAGGCGAGCAACCCGTGCGGCCACAAGGAACGCAGGCATTGCTGCATGCGGCTCTTCAGCCAGAACTAAATGAAATGTTTTTCGCACCTCGCCTCGTTTTGGTCGAGGGACAGGAAGATGTTGCGTACATTACTTCCGCGTTTGTGCTCTCAGGCAAATGGGAAGAGCTTAGACGGTTGAACGTTCAAATTATCCCAACAAACGGTAAATCGCGACTATTGCAGCCACTGATCGTCGCTCAACGATTAGGAATTTCAGCGCTCGTAGTCTTTGATGCCGATGGAAATGAAAATAACGCCGGGAATAGAGCAAGGCACGAACGGGATAACAAGTCGCTCTTGGTGGCATGCGGCATTGATCCAGTGGTGCCGTTCCCTTCTGACACGATGTGGGGAAAAGGCGCTATCGTCTGGCCAAACACCATAGGACACACAATCGCATCTGAAATTGGCATTAACGAATGGACCCAATTTGGGAATACGGCGCGAAATGAGTTTGATCCAGGTGAAAGTCTTGAAAAGAATTCACTATTCATCGCTCGCCGAATGGAGCTCGCTTGGGAGGCTGGCCGCGTTCCTAAATCACTACCTAAGCTCTGTGATTCAATACTTACTTTCTTCAACAAGTGAGTGGGTTTCATGAACCGGACACCTGTCAAATCTTCAAACATCAGTTCGATTGGGTACGATCCCAGCGAAAACATTCTAGAGATTGAATTCAGCACTGGCAGCGTATACCAGTACCTCGCAGTACCGAGCTCGGTGCATGAGAGTTTTATGCGCGCTTCATCTAAAGGAAGCTTTTTCGCGTCTAAAATTCGCAACAAATATCGAACGCGACAGATAACCTAAAGACGGGGTAAGCGACAATGGTGAGACGCTGCTTCCGCAGCAGGGAAGTGACGAAGTTGTCCCATTTCTGCATGCCGGCCCGCTTCTCGGGAATGTAGGTCCAGCGATCGTAGTTCTTCGAGCTGACATCCTGATGGAATTTTATGCAGCGATAATGGGCGTATGGCGAGCGCCGAAGGGCATAATGGCGAGACCATTCGCCAGCCCCGAGACCGGTTAACCGGGCAGCCGCAGGAGTGTCAGCATAGCGCCGCTGAAAGCGGGACGCGGGACCGACTGCCCCCGGCGAGGGGTGCCAAATCAGCTGCGCGAGCTGGGGTAATCCGATCCCAGCCCCTCGCTACTCTTGAGCTGGGATTGATTCGGCCCAGCAAAGGAGATGCGCGATGACCTTTTATGTCGGACTAGACGTTTCGCTCAAGACCACCTCAATCTGCGTCGTCGAGGCCGACGGCGTTCCTGTGTGGGAAGGGAAAGCCGAAAGCGAACCGGTGCCGCTGCTCAAGGCACTGTCGCGTTGGCAAGACAAAATTGCACTTGTCGGCATTGAGGCTTGCCCGCTCTCGGAATGGCTCTATGGGGCGCTCGTCGAGAGCGGCCTGCATGCCGTGTGCATCGAGACGCGTCATGCGCAGCGTTTCCTATCCTCACGCCCGAACAAGACAGACCGTAGCGATGCCCGAGGCATCGCCGACATGATGCGGCTCGGCCACTTTCGGGTTGTGCACGTCAAGAGCAAGGAGTCTCAGTTACTGCGAACGACGCTAATAACACGGCGGAAGTGTGTCGATCACATGCTGGCCATTGAGGGCACCATCCGAGGACTGTTGAGGGTGCATGGCTTGAAGGTCGGATTGGTCCATCGTGTGCGGTTTGCGGCCAGAGTAACAGTGTTGTTGGCCGACGCACCAAGCTTGCGTGAGGCTATCGAACCATTACTCGAAGCGCGGAACATGATGCGCCGGAACAAAGCCTTGCTCGATCGCCGATTGGCGCAACTGGCGCGCAAGGACGACATTTGCAGGCGATTGATGACGATACCGGGTGTCGGTCCCATCGTGAGTCTGTCCTTCAAGGCGACAATTGATGATCCAAAGCGTTTTAAGGATTCGAAGGCCGTAGCAGCGCATCTCGGCTTGACGCCGCGGGTGTATCAGTCGGGCGAGATTGATCGGTCAGGCAATATCAGCAAATGCGGAGACAAATTGATGCGGCATGCGCTCTACGAGGCAGCCAATTCACATTTGCGGATCTCCAAAAAGTGGTCGGTGATACGGGTTTGGGGTGTAAAGCTCGCCAAGCGCATTGGCGCGAAGAAGGCATGTGTGGCGGTCGCCCGCAAGCTTGCGATTATCATGCACCGAATGTGGCTTAACGGAACCGATTTCAGGTTCGGCCAGCCGCCTGCGGTGCAAGCTGCATAGGATCGTCCCAGCGTAGCACCTGCTCTGCCGAGGACGTGGGGAAGGTCAGTCCGTCTCGATCCCTGTGTGGTGCCTCGTTTCCAGCACGCGCCGTGAGCTTGGACGACCTAACTCGCCGGACCCTATCATGGAGCGCGCCCAGGGCCGACTCCGGACAGAAGCGCGGACCAGGCAGAAGCAGGCTATCGTCACGACGGTTCTTGCGGCAACGATCGTTACCCTGATGGGCGGAGAGGTCACCCGACGACGGCTCCGGTCGCGGGCTCATGCCTGCGACTAGACCGTGGTCGACCGAAGGGAGGAGCCGTCAGCGCCGCACTTCTCCTCTTGCCTCAAGAAGGGACGCTCACCGAGTGTTCGGCGGCCGTGAAATGCCAAGAGGGGAATATCAGCCGTCGCATCTCGGCCCCGTCTTGATCACACTACGCTGACTCGGTTATTGAGATGGAATTGATTCAATCGTCGCGCCTGAGCCTGCCTTTTTGGCGAAGAAGCCCCTCCCATTGTCGACCTTTTGGGGCTGTATTTCCGGCGGACATGTTTTTCCCTCAGGGTCACACAGACACCAGGCCCGCATTGTCATATTAGTGACCGGCTTCACCGCTTCAACAAGCTGCCGGCCAATGTCCCAGCACACCTTCTGATCATGGAATTCGATCTGAGACGTGCTCTGTAATGTCCAGACGTCTTTGGATTCTATTTTTGTTGATGAAGTCGGAGTTGTCGTGAACAGCATGATGTACAGGATAAATTTCATAACGCGAATCTCCGCTGCCCCTATGGTGAAGGCGAAATTCTCGATGACAGACTGTTGATCGCCTGTTGGAGCCCGATGATATCCAGCCGAGATTGGGCACTTTCAATTGTGGTGGTGGTTTGCACTTGATGCTGTGCAGCGTTCGATTCAAAGTTGTCGCCGACAGGCAAGGTAACTATCGTGAGTTTCTTGCTCGTCGTGGCAGCTGTCAGGCTAATTTGCAGTTTTTCATCGATCTTGTAGTAGCCGACAAAGCTAAAAAGATCAGTTGCTTGGGGAAATGTGTAGGTATATGTGTTGGTTCCCGCATTAAACTCCACCGTTAGGTCAGCGTTGTAGGTTGGCGAATCAAACTTCGCTGACTTGGTGTCGTTGAGGACGGAAGCCGTACGGGTGAGCCATTCCCTGACACCCATATGCTGCGCCAGCATGTGCAACGACGGGGGCACTTCATCGCAGGGCAATACGTTATCGGTGATTAGATCACTCGAATTGAAGTCATAGTTTACTTGGCCACTGCGTTCGCCCGTGCCCTGCAGCTGCATGCCAGGAGTACCGCCGATTGACCATTTTGTGTTTCTCGGTGCTGTGCTGAGGGTAGGCACCTGTCGAGTGAAACCCACACCTGGCTCGAGATTGGTGTCGACTGTAGGAATGATAGCGATTTTGACGACCCAGCCTTTCGCATTGAATCGTACAAGTTTGGGATCACTGTTGATCGCAGTAAACGCAGCCTTCAATTCGCACGCGCTATGCAAAAAGATGTCTCGAACAGGAAGCGCAAGGTCTGGCGGCATATCAGGGATTATGGTGCATCCAAAACACCCAAATCCCACCGCAATGCCAATGGCACAGACTGAGGTACGCACCACCCCGCCCCATACTTCCCAAGCCTAAATGTTAAATTCCTCTACTTAGGGATGCAAGGCCAAAATTCGCCACTGAAGTTAAAAATTCTACGCCCGACTATCGGCTTGGCTTGATCGCATCGCCGAGGCATGGCGGCTCTTACTCCAGAAAACCGACAGGGGCTGAGGCCCTAAGAGGGGCTTGACCTCCCGGATCGGATTACAGAAGGGATCGTCACCAAATGGCCGAGACGCCAATCCCGCGAGCGGGATCTCCACAACGACTCGGTGAGCGGAAGCGAGTAGAGCCCGTCCCGGAGGGCGCGCCAGTTTCAACCGGCTTGTTCCACGCCTCGCCGTTAAGGGCCAAACGGCGAATCGCGTATCATCCGGCCGGGAGAACGCGATGCCCATGGGCGGGATCAGCACACTTGACGGCCTATATATCGCACTAGCCTTTGTGGTGCCCGGCTTTGTGTTCTCGGCTGTGCGTAATCAATTCGCCACCGGCCGAGAACGACAGGGAAGTGAGCAGATTTTCAGATTTATAACGTACAGTGCATTTAATTACGCGATATTCAGCGGCGTTATTTATTTGGTTCTCGACAATTATCAGTCACCGCTTGTTCGGGCAGGATTATGGTTCTTCGTCATCTTGATCGGTCCTGCTGCGCTCGGGATAGCATCGGGCGCGTCAATTCAAAACGATTGGGCTCGCAAACTCTTTCATCGGATGAGGTTGCACCCGGTGCACCTCGTGCCTTCAGCGTGGGACTATAAGTTCGGGCGTATGGAGGGGCAGTGGGTATTGGTTACGCTGAAAAACGACGTGAAATTTGCAGGGTTTTGCGGTGCCAGGTCGTTTGCCTCATCTGACGTGAGCGAACGCGACCTCTATATAGAACAAGTTTTCGACATTGATGGCGATTACAAATGGACCCCGACTCAGAAGGGTCTGCTGGTATGTTCAGGTGAGATTCGCACGATCGAGTTTTGGCCCGTAACGAAGGAGATTGGGAATGTCGAACAACGACCGGCCGCTAGTGCTACCGACGCCTGTGACGGTTAACAAGGGGCATCAGCCAGCGGTCGATAATCGCGGGCATCAGCCGCTCGCGATGGATGGACACCAACCGCGGCCCGTGGCGGTGGCTTTTCCGCAAAACCTTCAAGGCGGGCATCAGCCGACTACAAGTCAGGCTGCTCCGGCTAATCCGCCGAACCAAGGCAGCAGCGGCAAGAAGTAACCGCTCGGCGCTGGGCAGAACTTTGCGCGAACAAGCTTCCCGGATTTTCCCCGTATTGGGGCGGGGACTTCGCGTTTCGTTCTGCCGATTGTTGCCGAATGGCAGTTCGGCGTTCCCTGCAAAAGCCTCTGAACGATAAAGAATTTCTGGAGCGGGCGAAGGGATTCGAACCCTCGACCCCAACCTTGGCAAGGTTGTGCTCTACCCCTGAGCTACACCCGCATCCGAGAAGGGTAAGACGGCAAACCGGGCCAAAGACCCGCGCCGTAGCCTTGCTATGCCAAAGAGCGGCCGGCTTGGCAACCTTGGCCGGGGTGGCCTATGAAACCGTTAATGCCTGCCTCGCCGGACGACCTTTTCGCCTATCTGGATACGCTGGGCGTCGCCCACAAGACCGTCACCCATCCGGCGGTCTTTACCGTCGATGAGGGGCGCGAATTGCGCGGCACGATCCCCGGCGGGCACACCAAGAACCTGTTCCTACGCGACAAGAAGGGCACCGCCTTCCTGGTGGTGACGCTCGAAAATGCGGTGATCGAGTTGAAATCGCTGCATCGGTTGCTTGGGGCCACCGGCAGGTTCTCGTTCGGCTCGGCCGAGCAGATGCGCGAGCTCCTCGGCGTCGAGCCCGGTTCGGTGACCCCGTTCGCCGCCATCAACGACACCGCCGGCCGCGTCACGGTTGTGCTCGACGCCGCCATGATGGCGCACGATGTGCTCAACTTTCATCCCCTGGTGAATACCGGGACGACGACGATTTCGCGCGACGGGCTGCTGAAGTTCCTGCACGCCACGGGGCACATGCCGCGGATCGAGGCTGTCTCGGGCCAGCCGGCATGAAACCGGACATGAAACCGCGATTGCATTTGCCCGCCGTCTCACCATTTAATCGGGTGAACAGAGGGGTCTAGGGCAAGGAAACATGCTGCAGGAAGCGGGAACCATTACGGCGGATGCCGTCGTCAAGGACACGACGACGCAGGCCTTCGTCAAAGACGTCATCGAGGAATCCAAGCGCCAGCCGGTGCTGGTCGACTTCTGGGCGCCCTGGTGCGGGCCGTGCAAGCAGCTCACCCCGATCCTGGAGAAGGCCGTCAAGGCGGCCAAGGGCAAGGTCAAGCTCGTCAAGATGAATATCGACGACCATCCGGCGATCCCCGGCCAGATGGGCATCCAGTCGATCCCGGCGGTCATTGCTTTCGTCAACGGCCAGCCGGCCGACGGCTTCATGGGGGCGCTGCCGGAGAGTCAGGTCACAGCCTTCCTGGAGCGGCTGACCAAGGATCGCATCGGCGGTGAGGCCCAGGATCTCTTGAAAGCGGCCGACGCCGCGTTCGCCGAAGGCGATGCGACCGGCGCGGCTGAGATGTACGCGCAGCTTCTTGCCGAGGACAACACCAACGTGCCGGCGCTCGGCGGTCTGGCGCGCGCTTATGTCGACACCGGCGCGCTCGATCAGGCGCGGGCGACGCTCGCCATGGTGCCGGAGGCCAAGCAGAATGACGCCGCGGTCGCCGCGGCCCGCGCCGCGCTCGAGCTCGCCGAGCAGGCCAAGACGCTCGGGCCGATCAGCGAGCTCGAGCAGAAGGTCGCCGCCAATCCGCTCGACCATCAGGCGCGCTTCGATCTGGCGCTGGCGCTCAACGGCAAGGGCCAACGCGCCGACGCCCTTGAAAATCTGATCGCCATCGTCAAGCGCGATCGCAAATGGAACGACGACGGCGCCCGCAAGCAGCTCGTCCAGTTTTTCGATGCATGGGGTCCGACCGACGAAGCCACCATCGATGGGCGCAAGCGGCTGTCCTCGATCTTGTTTGCGTAACGCGCTGGTCCCGTCATCCTGAGGCGCTCGCGCGCAGCGCGAGCCTCGAAGGATGCCGGAGCACGTGTGTGGAGTGCGGCATGCCGATGAATACGGCTTACAGGGGGCCTGAAGCCGTCCCCGACGTGATCCCGGTGTTCCCGCTGCCGGGCGCCTTGCTGTTGCCGCGCGGGCAGATGCCGCTGAATATTTTCGAGCCGCGCTATCTGGCGATGATCGATGACGCGTTGCGCTCGGGGCATCGCCTGATCGGCATGATCCAGCCCGATCCGGCCCATCCCGGAGCGGATCCGGAAAAGCCTCACCTGTTTCACGTGGGCTGCGTCGGCCGCATGACGCAATTTGCGGAAAGCGGTGACGGCCGCTACCTGATCCAGCTCACCGGCGTCGCGCGCTTCCGCATCGAGGAAGAGCTCTCCGTCACCACGCCGTACCGGCAGTGCAAGGTGACCTATCAGCCCTACGTCGACGATTTCACCCCACGCATGGGCGAGGACGAGGTCGACCGCAAGTCGCTGTTGCGCGCGCTAACCTCTTTCCTCAAGGCCAACAACCTTAAAGCCGATTGGGAAGGTATTGAGAATGCGCCCAACGAGGCGCTGGTGAATGCATTGGCGATGATGTCGCCCTATGACGCCGCCGAGAAGCAGGCCATGCTGGAAGCGCCGGACCTGAAAACCCGCGCCGAGATTTTGGTCGCCGTCACCGAGATCGAACTCGCCAAAAGCAAGACCCCCGGCGAGACGCCGTTGCAATAAAGCGACAGTCTGTCCATGCTGAGCGAAAAGCGACCAAAAGCGCCTAAAAACTCAGCAATTGCCTACCTCGTAATCAGGTATTTTTTTTTGGGAAGTGCGCTCTCAACAGAGACCAACCACTTAGACAGGCTGCCGCACCACGCTCCATAGATGCAATTGACCGGAGGAAGACTGCCACCGCCATGATAAATATGCTGGCTGAAATTAGCATGAGTAATAATTATCACATCGAGACCGGCTTCGCAATTTTCTTGATGAAAAATGTCCAACCCGTTTGTCAGAGTTCGGAGGTTTCATGGAAGGGACTGAACGTAGAGCCGACGAAGTCGATCCGAAGCTTCTTGAAATCCTGGTCTGTCCGCTGACCAAGTGTCCGCTGGAATACGACGCCGAGAAGCAGGAGCTGATCTCGCGCGCGGCCAAGCTCGCTTATCCGATCCGCGACGGCATCCCGATCATGCTGCCCGAGGAAGCGCGACGGCTGGATTGACAATCCATACGTGACGCTTCTCCATCGTCACCCCCGGGCTTGACCCGGGGGTCCATACTGCCTGTCCGAGTGCTCGGCGCGGCTGAATGGATTGCCGGGGCATAGGCGAGCGAAGCGACGCCGTTCTTCGAACGGCTATGCCCGGCAATGACGAACTAAAAGTTGCGGGAGGAAAAACGTGATCAAAATCTGGGGCCGGAATACTTCGTCGAACGTACAAAAAGTGATGTGGGCGGTCGGCGAGATGAGCCTGCCGCACGAGCGCATCGATATCGGCGGACCGTTCGGCAAGAACCGCGAGGCCGCGTACCTGGCGATGAACCCGAACGGGCTGGTACCGACGCTCGAGGAGGAAGACGGCTTCCTGCTGTGGGAATCGAACTCGATCGTGCGCTATCTCGCCGCCAAGCATAAAGCGACGGTGCTCGAGCCGGCCGACCTGCGCACCCGCGCCAATGCCAGCAAATGGATGGACTGGCAATTGTCCGTTGCCGGCCCGGCGATCACGCCGGTGTTTTGGGGTCTGATCCGCACAGCGCCGGAAAAACGCGATCACGCGGCGATCGAGGCCGGGAAAAAGAACACCACGGCCGCCATGGTCATGGTCGACGAACAGCTGGCGAAAACCGCGTATCTCGCTGGCGATGCGTTTTCCTACGGCGACATTCCGGTCGGCATCATGGCCTACCGCTACCGGCAGCTGGTGCCGGAACGCCCGCCATTGAAAAATTTCGAGCGCTGGTACGCGGCGATCTCGTCGCGCCAGGCGTTCAAGGATCAGATCGCGTCGGTGCCGCTGACGTAAGCGTAAAAATGCGGCGCAAGTAATCGTGCCCTCTCCCCGTGCGGGAGAGGGCTCCTCGGCGTTTCAACAATAAGAATTGGGTGAGGGGTCGGGCCGCAACCCCTCACCCGACAAAGTTTGCTGAGAGTCCGGCGCTGCCCTCTCCCGCAAGGGGAGAGGGCACGCCCTCTACTCCGCCGCTGCCCGCGCGCCGCCGGAATGCGCCGAGACGATATAATCCATCGCCGCCTGCACGCCGCCCTTTTTGTGTGGGATGCCGGCGAGGCCGAGCGCCATTTCGGTCATCCCCAGCACGCCGATCAGCCAGCCGTCATTGATGTCGCCGAGATGGCCGATGCGGAAATAGCGTTTCGCATAGGGCCCGAAGCTCGCACCGTAGGAAATGTTGAAGGTCTCGAGCGCGAGGTTGCGGAAGGCGTCGGCGTCGTGGCCCTCGGGCAGCAGCACCGCGGTGATGGTCGGCGAATAATATTTTGGATCGCGGCACAGGATTTCGAGGCCCCAGGCGCGCACCGCGCGCCGCGTCGCTTCGCCGAACCGGGTGTGGCGCGCGAACACGTTGTCGAGGCCTTCCTCGTGCAGCATGTCGATCGACACCGCGAGGCCCTGCAGCATCTGCGTCGCCGGCGTGTAGGGGAAGAAGCCGATCTTGTTCATGGTCAGCATGTCGTCCCAGGCCCAGAACGATTTTGTCAGCTTCGACGTCTTGGTTGCCGCCAGCGCCTTGTCGCTGATGGCGTTGAACGACATGCCGGGCGGCAGCATCAAGCCTTTCTGCGCGCCGCCGATGGTGACGTCGACGCCCCATTCGTCGTGGCGGTAATCGGCCGAGGCCAGCGAGGAGATGGTGTCGACCATCAAGAGCGCCGGATGGCCGGCAGCGTTGATCGCCTTGCGGATCGGCTCGATCGGCGACAGGCAACCGGTTGCGGTCTCGTTGTGCAGCACGCAGACCGCCTTGATCTCGTGCGCCTTGTCCTTGCGCAGGTGCTCCTCGATCTTGGCCGGGTCGGCGCCGGTGCGCCAATCGCCTTTGATGAATTCGGGCTTCAGCCCGAGCTTTTCCGCCATCACCTTCCACAGCGTCGAGAACTGGCCAGTCTCGAACATCAGCACGCGATCGCCGGGCGAGAGCGTATTGACCAGCGCCGCTTCCCACGCGCCCGTGCCGGTCGCGGTGTAGATGATGACCGGATTGGTGGTCTTGAAAATGCTCTTGATGCCGTCGAGGCAGCGCTTGCCGAGCTTGGCGAATTCCGGCCCGCGGTGGTCGATGAGCGGCGTATCCATCGCGCGGAGCACGCGGTCGGGCAGCGGCGTCGGGCCCGGAATCTGCAGGAAATGACGCCCGGCGGCGCGCGAAGTATTCTGCGGCATTATCGGCACTCCTTCGGACTATTCACGTGTCACGGCGGCGCATGTCCGAGGGCGCGCGCGGCTTGTGGGGTTGAATAGCGAATGCGACATTCGGGTCAAGTCCAATCGACGGCAATTCTATGCTGTTGTGAACGCGGCAGATTTGGGCGCGGAGGATAATTTGCCAATACGGCTGATGCCCGGCTTGGAACGCCGCCTCAACGCCGAGCAGGTGGGCGAGGTGCGTTTCGACGCCTTCACCCGTGGGCGCTATGCCACCGATGCCTCCCATTACCAGATCATGCCGCTCGGCGTGGTCACGCCGCGCACCATAGAGGAAGCCGAACGCGCCATAGGGATTTGCCGCGCGGAAGGCGTGCCGGTGACGCCGCGCGGCGGCGGCACCTCGCAGGCCGGGCAGACGGTCAACCATGGGCTGGTGGTCGATTGCTCGCATTATCTCGACCGCGTGCTTGATCTCGACGTTTCCGGGCGGCGCTGCACGGTCGAGCCGGGCATCGTGCTCGACGAGCTCAATCGCAAGCTGAAACCTTCCGGCCTGTGGTTCCCGGTCGATATCTCGACAGCGTCGCGCGCCACCATCGGCGGCATGGTCGGCAACAATTCCTGCGGCGCGCGCTCGCTGCGTTACGGCAATACGCGCGAGAACGTGTTGTCGATCGACGCCATGCTGGCCGACGGCAGGCGCGCGCATTTCGGCCGCATCGGCGATTCCG
>Ga0210395_10000122_pt1 | contig 59760 bp, 52 predicted proteins | sample IncBWH4OmetaG_FD_150861 | JGI IMG/M metagenome (GOLD analysis project Ga0210395, IMG submission 150861) | Forest soil microbial communities from Barre Woods Harvard Forest LTER site, Petersham, Massachusetts, United States - Inc-BW-H-4-O ...
CTCTTTGCGCTTGTCGAGCCAGTCCGGGCGGACCGGTGCGTGACGGCCGGGCGGGATCGCGGATTGAGGCATGGGGCAGTCCTCCCGAGGTTGCTTTGGCGCTTCCCCAACTCTGCCCCGCCGCGCCGCCTAATTCCACGGCTTTGTCCGAGCCTCATCGGATTTTGCCTTGATGGTAAGGCGAATTAGCCTTACCTTACTCTTGGAAGCAAAGAGGCAGCGATGACGACAACCCTCACCCTCACCGTCACCGCGAAGGGTCAGGTGACCCTCCGCAAGGAAGTGCTGCGGCATTTGGACGTCACCCCCGGTCAAAAGGTCGAGGTCGATATACTGCCGAACGGCCGCCTCGAAGTGCGGGCGGCCAGGCGCACCGGCTCGATTGAGGACTTCATCGGCTGCGCGCAGCGGCCTGGGACCAAGCCGCTGACGATCGAAGAGATCGGCGAGATCGCCGCACAAGGCTGGGCTGGCCTTCGTTGAGGGTCACCGTCGACACGAATGTTCTCGTGCGTGGAGCGGTTCTTGACGATTCTGACCAGGCGAGGTTGGCGGCAGAATTGTTGCGCACCGCTGAACTGATTGCGGTGACGCTGCCGGGGCTGTGCGAATTCGTCTGGGTACTGACGCGCGGCTATAGGTGCGCCGCCAGCGAGGTTCTCGGAATGATCAGGAGCCTGCTTGACAGTGCCACTGTACAGGTTGACCGTCCGGCGGTCGAAGCGGGCCTAGCTGTGCTCGAAGCGGGCGGCGATTTCGCCGACGGCGTGATCGCCTTCGACGGCCGCAGGCTCGGTGGGGAGGTCTTTGTCAGCTTCGATCCCAAGGCAGTCGAGTTGATCGCATCCGCAGGAGGAGAGGCGAGGTTGCTGCAAACGCAGCGCTGAGCCTACAAACCCGGCGCTCGGCGACGGCGGTCTTTGTCATCCAACCACGGTCGCCTTCAATGCGTTGCCGCCGGCGGCACCGCGAAGCCGCTGTTCGCACTCGCTGGTTGCACAGGTGTGGGTTGGACAAAACCCGAGCCGGAGGCGGGCGTTGCCGTTGGCGCCGGAACGACAAAGCCCGAACCGGCAGACGGGCCGGGGTTGGACGCAGCGGTCGTCGTCGGCTTGGGCGGTGTCGCCTTGTGCGCTACTCGCCTCCTCGCGTGATGGCTGGAGGAAGGTTCGGTCGGTTCGGCGTAGTAGGTCGGCTGCATGTAATAGGGGGGTATGTTATCGCCCCTGGCATACATACAGGCGGAGTAGGCAGTGTCGTATTGCTGCTGCAACGCAGAAGTCGCCTGGGTGTTGACGTCCACCGCGTTGGCACCGGTTCCGGTCAAGACATTCTGCAATGCGGTTCCGGTAACCTGGTTGTTCGCTGCTTGGACCGCCGAAGCCATTTGCTGATTGGTTTGTGCCGCGCATGCGGCATGATCCGAGGCGAAGTCGGCGGGTAGCTTTCCCGGCCCAGGCGTCGCGGTTACGGTCGGCGTCATAACCGCGGGAACACACCCGGTCAGGGCTGCAAGCGGAACCGTCGTCGCGCCGAAAGCCGCCAGCAAAATCCAATGACGCATGTTCTTCTCCTGTCCATGATCATGGCCCTTGCCACAGACCGCGCTTGGCATTACGCGCCTGCGTCTCGCTGTCGCGATATTGGGGGGTGGCGCCGTCGCCGACGCGGCCCGCCCCGTTCAAAATCGCGGCTTCGGCGACATCGATGCCGGAGCCGGTCAAACAGTGATACCGCCCGGTCTGGGCATCGGGATCGCACACCAGATCGCCCTGCGCCTCGATCCAGTTCTCGAATGGCCCGAGCACCTCGGCCGGCCCGGGATCGATGCCGGACAATCGGATGCGCTGGTCGCCCACGACCAAGGTCGCCGCATTGGGCACCCGGTCGACCTTTCCGCGAACCGCGCCCGGAGCCGACGCGGGTGCGAGGTCCGGGGCGGCCGTTTGGGCGGATGTGGGTGGGCTTTCAGACAAAGAGGTCGATGCCGGCGCCGGCGCGGCGGAATCGCTTTCGTATTCGATTGCCTCCCTCGGGACATAAGCCTGCGACTGGTCGGGCAACTCGATTTCCACCCACTTCTTCCCGGCCACGAGGCCGATCGCCTTGACCTCGGCGCCTGCGCGAATTTCACCCGAGGGTCTACCGCCAGGTGACGGCTCGCTCATCGCCTGTGCGGTCTCCCGCATGCGCACGTTCTGGTTCAGCCATTCTTCGATCGCTGGCTTCGCGGAAGCGACCGGCGCAGATCCCGTTGCAGGGGTGGGGGTTGCCGCAAGAACTTGCGGCGAGAGAGCGGCGAGGAAGGCGAGCGCCGAAAACAACGCGACTGACGGCAACGCGGGTCTGGCCCGGCGATGCTCCGGCGATCGGCGGCAGCATCCGCAACCGAGGGGCCCCGCATCAATCCCGGTACGGCTGTTCATGCAAGCCAAGCCGCTATTGATTAACGGAAACTTGTTAACTTCAATTACAACACGTTTTCGATTTTATTGCAATCATAAAGCGAAGATTAACTAAGTGATCTTCTTTCGTTCCGACCTCGCTTCTAGCTGCAAGGGAAGCGGAACCGATTTTTGGCGAGTGAGCGCCGTTCATTGCGAAATGATTGATCAACGTCGCTTATTTGAAGTAGAATGTCCGAGAGAAGGTAAATGAGGTGGTGCTTCACGCGCTCGGTCAACCTTAGCCCTGAAAAAACAGCCTTTGCTCTTCCTCCGGGCAGCATTTTTGTCGACTGTACGGCTCGCGAGCCAGCTGCTTGCAGGTTGGCTCGGCGCCGCGATTGTGCTCGCGGCCCCAGCGTTTGCCGAGGATGCCCCGCGCCGCGTCGGCAGCCTCAACTACGTTTCGGGTGAAGTCAGCTACGTCCTGCGCGCCGAGCCGGGCGAGCCAAACGGATCCGATGCGGAAAATTGGCTGCAGGCCGATTTCGATCAGCCGGTCTGCCAGGACATGTCGCTGAAGACGGGTGCGATGGCGCGCGCCCGCGTCAGGATCGGCCCCGACGCAATCCAGATGTCTGACGACACCCGGCTCAACATGCTCAATCTGACCGGTCAGTTGATCGAAGCGAGCATTCGCTACGGCCGCATCTATCTCCAGCTCAACAAGCTCGAGCCGGGTGAAAGTGTCGAGCTCGAGATGCCGCGCGGTTCGCTATGGCTGTTGCAACCGGGCGCCTACGACATCGAAACCGGCACGGGCGATCAGCCGACTCGGATTGTCGTCTTTGAAGGAAAAGCCCGTTTTGTCGGGGGTGCCGCCGACTTGCCGATCGGCGCCGGGAAAGCGGTCCAAATCACCGGCGATTATCCCGCCCTCGCCACTACCGTAAGCGACTGGACGGGCATCAATCCGGCCGCGCCCCCGAACACCGCTGTTTCGACACCGTCCAACCCAACACAAACGTCCACAATATCGTCTGCGCACGAAACCCCGAGCCCCGTCGTTGCGGGCCAAACGGCGCTCTCCGCGCCTAATTCTGCTCCGCCCTCCGCTCAAGACCAATCGGGCACACCGTCGGAGGCTGCCGTCTCGCCCACCGCGGACAACCGCGCGCCGTCGCCGACACCTGACGCCACTCGGCTCAACGGGACCCACGCGCCGGTGCCATCCGCGAAATCCGGCACCGTTACGGCCCCTTCAGGACAGCCGCCTTCCGACGAATTTCTGTTGTGGGTCGAGCAATCCGACGAGGATCAATCGCCGCAAGCGCCCCGGCAGTCGACCCGATACGTATCCGCCGAAACCACCGGAGCCGACGCGCTCGATCGCTACGGCCGCTGGGATACGCTTCCCGATTCCGAACCGGTGTGGTTCCCGACTTCGGTGCCGGACGACTGGGCGCCCTATCGCTTTGGCCACTGGGACTGGATCGAGCCCTGGGGCTGGACCTGGGTCGACGACCAGCCCTGGGGCTTCGCGCCGTTTCATTATGGCCGTTGGGCCAATATCGACGGCCATTGGGGATGGGTGCCGGGCGCGGTCCAGCCCCACCCGGTTTACGCTCCGGCGCTCGTCGCCTTTGTCGACGCGCCCGATGATTCCGACAACAGCCCTGACGGCGGACCCGATGTCGGATGGTTTCCGCTGGGTCCCGGTGACGATTACGCGCCGTGGTACCAAGCGGGACCCGATTACGTTGCGAGCGTCAACGCCCCGGAACGCGGGCATTTCCACGATTCGGGCCCGCACGGCTATGGCGACCGCGGGCGCGAGTTCTGGCGGGCACAATACGTCAACCGGCGTTTTGCAACGGTGGTCTCGCGCGAGGCGTTCGCCAACGCGCGCCGCATCGATCGCGAAATGGTGAGGCCGGTGGGCTCCGATCGGCTGGAGCACGCGGGCGTGATGCACGGCGCGCCGCACATCACGCCGGCCGTCTTCAGAACCCCGGATGGGCCGGGCGAATTCCGCGGCGAACCGCATGGCGCGATGCCGGCGGCCGCGGCGGCCAATGGTTTGCACGCGCGGCCGGGCGGCGCCCCCGGGATTGAACACGAGCCGGGGATGGCAGCGAGAGGCGCCCCGCCTGCCGCAGGGCGCGGCGGCGAGCGGCCGGAAATCGGCCGCGGCGCTGTCGGGAGCCATGGTGCCGCGGCGCAATACGGGCGTGCCGAGACCGCCCACGGCGGCCCGGAAGCCGCTCGCGGAGCAGCCCCGCCAGCCGGCCGAGCGCAGGTTTTCCAAAGCTCATCCGAAGGATTTCGCGGTGGGGCCCAGCAATTCGGCCGGCCACAGGTTTCCCAAGGGTTTCGCGGCGGCGCGCAACAATTCGGCGGCCCACAGACAGCTCAAGGGTTTCGCGGCGGCGCGCAACAATTCGCGCGGCCTCAGATGGCTCAAGGCTTTCGCGGCGGCGCGCAACAATTCGGTCGGCCGCAGGTTTTCCAAACACCGGCGGCGTCGTATCGCGGCGGCGGGATGATGGGTCGCGCCGCGCCGCAGGCGGCTCATTTTGGCGGAGGCGGGGGCGGTGGAGGACGCCACAAATAATATCTCGATCATCGTCAGGGATCGGATTTGGCGCCATCCCGCCCGCGAGCGGGCCCGCCCGGGCATCGGCGTCGGGCTATTGTTTGGCCCAGTGGGCTTGCCTTAGGGTCGGGCAGATGAACGTTGCAGGAGAAGAGCGCACCGAAAGGAGGCTGGCGGCGATCCTGGCGGCAGACGTCGTCGGCTATTCGCGGTTGATGGGCAAGAACGAGGAGGGGACGCTCTTTGCCCTGAAAGCGGTTAGGCGTGAGGTTACCGACCCGAAAATCGATGAGCATCGGGGGCGGATCGTCAAGACAACCGGCGACGGTCTGTTGGTCGAGTTCGCCAGCATCGTCGACGCGGTGCGCTGCGCCGTCGCCATCCAGCGCGAAATGAAGTGGCGCTGCGAGCTGACACCGGCCGAGGACCCGATCGTGCTTCGCATCGGGATCAATCTCGGCGACATCATCATCGACGAGGCCGACATTTTCGGCGACGGCGTCAACGTCGCGGCTCGGCTCGAAGGGCTGGCCGACCCCGGCGGGATTTGCGTCAGCCGGATCGTCCGCGACCAGGTGCGCGACAAGCTCGGCTTTGGTTTCGAGGATTTGGGCCAACGACAGGTCAAGAACATCGCCAGGCCGGTCCACGTCTTCCGGATCCCGCTCGATGCGCACGCTTCGGCTGCGGCGGGCCGGGACACCAAGCCGGAATCTGCTCCCCGCCGACGGGCCTTTCGCGTTGCCGCGGCCGGCGGCGCGTCCGCGGCGATGATCGCCGCGGCGCTGCTGTTCTTTAGGATTTCGGCTGGCCCTGGAGCGGCCCCGGCTTCCCCGGTCGTCGGAGACGCGATCTTTTTCGATCGGGACAAGGTCGCGCTGTCGCAATCGGCCGGCGAGGCGCTCGCGCGGCAGGCCGACTTTCTGCGGGCCAATCCGGGCGTCAAGGTCACCGTCAGGGCTTACTGTTCGGATGACGAAGGTGCGCGCCTAGGGCCGCAAGTGCTCGCGCAACTGAGGGCCAATCAAGTGCGTGACGCACTCGAGACACGCGGCATTGCCGGCGACCGGATCAAGCTCGAGAACGCCTGCCGGCCGGGCGGCCCAAACGCCTCCGGAGCCGATGAAGCGACGCAAGCTCAGAACCGGCGGGCAGTGTTGATCCGCGAGTAGCACCAGCAGCATCGGCCGCCGCCGGTAATCCGAACAGCCGGATTATCGGCGCGGCCGGGCGGTTCAGTTCTTGCTGCGGTCGACGAGACGGTTTTGGGCGATCCACGGCATCATCGCGCGCAGCTTCTCGCCGACCTCCTCGATCGGATGCTCGGCGGCGCGGCGCCGCAGCGCCTTGAAGCTCGCCTGCCCGGCGGTGTTCTCGAGCACCCATTCGCGCGCGAAGCGGCCGGATTGGATGTCGGCCAGGATCTTCTTCATCTCGGCGCGAACGTGCTCGTCGATAACCCGCGGCCCGCGGCTGTAATCGCCATATTCGGCGGTGTTCGACACCGAATAGCGCATGTTGGCGATGCCGCCCTCATAGATCAGGTCGACGATCAATTTGACCTCGTGGCAGCATTCGAAATAGGCCATTTCCGGCGCGTAACCCGCTTCGACAAGGGTCTCGTAGCCAGCGAGGATCAGCGAAGTCAGGCCGCCGCACAGCACCGATTGCTCGCCAAAGAGGTCGGTCTCGCATTCCTCGCGGAATGTCGTCTCGATGACCCCGGCGCGCCCGCCGCCGATGGCGCAACCGTAGGATAGCGCGATCTCGGTGGCGTTCCCCGACGGGTTCTGGTCGACCGCGAGCAGGCACGGCACCCCGGCGCCGCGCAGATATTCGGAGCGCACGGTGTGGCCCGGCCCCTTTGGCGCGATCATGAAGACATCCATGTCGGGGCGCGGCTCGATCAGCCGGAAATGGATGCTAAGGCCGTGCGCGACGGCGAGTGCCGTACCTTCGCGCATATTGCCGCGCAGATCGCTGGCGTAGAGCTGCGCCTGCAATTCGTCGGGGGCGAGTACCATGACGATGTCGGCCCATTTCGCCGCTTCGGCCGGCGTCACGACCTTGAGACCGGCGGTTTCGGCCTTCTGCGCCGAGGCCGACCCTGGGCGGAGCGCCACGACGATGTCCTTGACCCCGCTGTCGCGCAGATTGTTGGCGTGGGCATGGCCCTGGCTGCCGTAGCCGATGACCGCGACCTTTTTCGACTTGACCAGGTTCACATCAGCATCGCGGTCGTAATACACCCGCATGTCCCGCCTCCGTTCCGGGCATACCGTCGCCCCCGCGAAAGCGGGGGTCCAGGGCAAAGGCCGGAGCGTCAGCCCTGGGTTCCCGCTTTCGCGGGAACGACGAGATCAATACACCAAGCGCCGGGTTCGCCCTCCGACAGTCCACTATAAACTCGCCGCGCCGCGCGCGATCGCGACGACGCCGGTGCGCGAAACCTCGACCAAACCCAACGGCTCCATCAGCGCGATAAAGGCGTTCAATTTTTCGGCCGCTCCGGTCATCTCGAAGACAAAGCTGTCGATCGTCGAGTCGATGACGCGGGCGCGAAAGATGTCGGCAAGCCGCAATGCCTCGATACGCGCCTCGCCTTGGCCGGCGACTTTGACCAGCATCATCTCGCGCTCGACAAATGGCCCCTCGTCGCTTAAATCATGGACCTTGTGCACCGGTACGAGACGCGACAACTGCGCCTTGATCTGCTCGATGATCATCCGGGTGCCCGAGGTCACGATCGTGATCCGCGACACGCTGTTGTGGCGATCGACCTCGGCGACGGTCAGGCTCTCGATGTTGTAGCCGCGCCCGGAAAACAGGCCGACGACGCGCGCGAGGATGCCGGGCTCGTTGTCGACGAGAACCGCCATCGTATGCCGCTCGATGCCGTCCATTTTTCTTTAGTCGTCATTCCAGCGAAAGCGGGAACCCAGAGCCTGCCCCTGGCATGAACAGGGGGCGAGCGACGGACGGTTGTACCTGGGCCCCCGCTTTCGCGGGGGTGACGAGGAAAACGGACATGTGTTGATGTCGGTACGGCGGTTCCGAAGGTGCTTCACACCAGCACCATGCCTTCCTCCGAGACCGGCTGTTCGACCTCGTCCTTGGGTCCGAGCAGCATTTCGTTATGCGCGGCACCCGAGGGGATCATCGGAAAGCAGTTTTCCTTGGGATCAACAGCCATGTCGAGGATCACCGCCTGAGGGGTCTTCAGCATCCAAAGGATCGCATCGTCGACCTCCGCGGGATTTTCGACCCGCCGGCCCTTGGCGCCAAAGGCATCGGCCAGTTTGACAAAATCGGGCAGGGCCGCGGTGTAGCTCTCGGAATAGCGGCCGCCATGCAGCAATTCCTGCCATTGCCGCACCATCCCCATGTACTGGTTGTTGAGGATGAACAATTTAACCGGCAGCCGATACTGCGACACCGTCGACATCTCCTGAATGTTCATCAGGATCGAGGCTTCGCCGGCGATGTCGACGACGAGCGCATCGGGATGGGCGATCTGGACGCCGACCGCCGCCGGCAGCCCATACCCCATCGTCCCGAGCCCGCCCGAAGTCATCCAATGATAGGGCTCGTCGAATTTGAAGAACTGCGCGGCCCACATCTGGTGCTGGCCGACCTCGGTCGTGACGTAGACGTCGCGGCCGCGGGTCAGCGCATAAAGCCGCTCGATTGCGTATTGCGGTTTGATCACGCCTTGGCAACTTTTGTCATAGCGCAGGCAGTCGCGCGCCCGCCATTCGTCGATCCGGCGCCACCATTCGCGGCGGTCCGCAGCCCATCCGCCGCGCGGCCAAGCTTCGAGCATCGCCGCCATCGCCTGACCGACATCGCCGATAATCGGCAGGTCGACGCGCACGTTTTTGTTGATCGAGGATGGGTCGATGTCGATGTGGATCTTTTTCGATCCCGGCGAGAACGCGTTCAACCGCCCGGTCACCCGGTCGTCGAACCGCGCGCCGACCGCGATCATCAGATCGCAGCCATGCATCGCCAGATTCGCCTCATAGGTGCCGTGCATCCCGACCATGCCGAGAAAATGCGGGTCGCTGGCGGGCAAGGCGCCGAGGCCCATCAAGGTCAGGGTGCAGGGTGCGTCGGCCAGACGCACCAGTTCGGTAAAGCGGGCGCAGGCCTCCGGCCCCGAATTGATCAGCCCGCCGCCGCCGTAGAACAGCGGCCGTTTGGCCGCGGCGATCATCTCGACGGCTTGCGTGATGCGTGCCGGCTCCGGCACGAGTTGCGGACGATAGCTCTTGTGGCGCCCGTCCTCGGGCCCGCTGTAGGGGCCGAGCGCGAACAGCACGTCTTTCGGCAGGTCGATCACAACCGGCCCCGGCCGGCCGCTCTTCGCAATGTAGAACGCCTCGTGGAGCATGCGCGAGAGATCGCGCACATCCTTGACCAGGTAGTTGTGCTTGGTGCATGGCCGGGTGATGCCGGTGGTGTCGGCCTCCTGAAAGGCGTCGTTGCCGATCAGGTGGGTCGGAACCTGGCCGGTCAGGCATACCACCGGCACCGAATCCATCAGCGCGTCGGTCAGCCCGGTCACCGCGTTCGTGGCACCGGGGCCGCTCGTCACCAGCACGACGCCGACCCGGCCAGTGGAGCGCGCATAGCCCTCCGCGGCGTGCACCGCGCCGCCTTCCTGGCGCACCAGGATGTGACGCAGCGAATTCTGCTTGTAGAGCGCGTCGTAAATCGGCAGGACCGCGCCGCCCGGGTAGCCGAAAACGACATCGACGCCCTGGTCGACGAGCGCCTTGATGACGATATCCGCTCCACTGATCGGCTCGGCCGACATGACTAACTCCTCGGCAAGAAAAGGCTGCACTAATGCGACCCGCCCACGGCGGCGCAGGCCTTGGACGGGGCGCGCACCCTAGTCAGCTATCCCAGGTCGGTCAACAAAAACTCGTCAATAAACTGACGTGAGCGCCGCAGCAAACTTTCCGAAAATTGCTCATCTAAAATCAGATCGGGCTGCAATTGGTGGCGAAACCAGGTCATCTGGCGTTTCGCATAGCGCCGCGTCGCGCGCTGCCCGGCGCCGACCGCTTCGGCGAGCGTCAACTCCCCCCGCAGATGGCTCAGCAGTTCCGGCAGGCCGACCGCCTTCATCGCCGGCAGGCCGCGATCGAGCCCACGCGCGGCGATCGTCGCCGCCTCGGACAAGGCCCCTCTTCCGATCATCGCGGCAAAGCGTAGGTCGCAGGCGGCGTACAGCCGATCGCGCGGCGGCATCATCAGGATCGTCGCAAATCGATAAGGCGATGCAGGGTGCGGCTCGTCGCGCCAAGCGCCGATCGAGACGCCGGTGGCGCGCACCACCGCGTAAGCGCGGACCAGCCGCTGCGTGTCGCCCGCGTGCAGGCGTCGGGCCGCTTCCGGGTCGAGTTCCGCCAGCTGCTCGCGAAACGCAACGCCGCCGAGGGTGCGATGCAATGCCGCCGCCTCCTCGCCGATCTTCTCGGGTATCTCGGGAAAGGGTGCAAGCCCGCGCCGCAGCGCACGCAGGTAGAGCCCAGTGCCGCCGACGACAATCGGCAGGCTTTCGGCTGACCTTGCGGCCGCGATCTCCACCATCGCCAGGGCACGCCAGCCGCCGGCCGAGCCGCGCTCGGCGGCGTCGAGAAAGCCGTAGAGCCGGTGCGGCGCCCGCACCTGCGCGGCAGCATCGGGCCGCGCCGTCAAAATTGCCAGGTCGCGGTAGCATTGCAGGGCGTCGGCATTGATGATGGTCCCGCGCAACTGCCCCGCCAGTGCCAGCGCCAGCGCCGACTTGCCGCTCGCCGTCGGACCGCCGATGACGACTACCGGCGGCATGCCGTCTTGCGGCTTGCCGCGGGCACGGGCGCCGGCGTAGGACAAAAGGCGATGCGCCTCGTCGTCACCATGATCGCCGCCGGGCTCGACCGGCGTCTTCCCCAGCTCGCGGCCCGGGTCGGCAAAGCGTTGGCGGTCGGGGCCGAGCCCGACTGGCTCGCGACGGACGAAGCCTGCGACTTGTTCGTGGATGCCTCGGAGCCTGGGGCGGTCGTGACGGTGGCGCGCGCGGCCATCGGCGATGCGGCGGTCGACATCCTGGTTCAACCGGTCGCCGGGCGGCGCAAGCGGCTGCTCGTCGCCGATCTCGAATCGACGATCATCGAAAACGAAATGCTCGATGAATTGGGTGAGATCCTCGGGATCGGTCCTCAGATTAGCGAAATCACTCGGCGGGCGATGAACGGCGAGCTCGATTTCGCCGGCGCGCTCGCCGCCCGCGTCGCGTTGTTGGTCGGGACCGAGAGCCGCTTGCTCAGCGAAGCCGCCGCCCGGATCCGCCTGACCCGAGGGGCTGCGGTGCTCGTTACGACGATGCGCCGGGCCGGTGCCCTGACCGCGCTCGTTACCGGCGGGTTTGCGATATTTGCCGATCCTGTTGCCGGCCAACTCGGCTTTGACCGCGTCGCCGCCAACCGACTGGAGATTGCCGAGGACAGGCTGACTGGCCGAGTGCTGCCGCCGATCGTCACCGGCGCAACCAAACGACAAATATTGCTGGGGCTCGCCGCCGAACTCGGCATCGCACCCGGCGCGGCGATCGCCGTCGGCGACGGCGCGAACGACCTGCCGATGCTCGATGCCGCTGGGCTCGGTGTCGCCTTTCGCGCCAAACCGCTGGTTGCCGCCGCGGCACGCCACCGTCTCGACCACGCCGATCTGACCGGCCTTCTCTACGCGCAGGGATATCTCAAAGCCGATTTCGTTGCCTCAACTGGCGCGGCTCAACTCTGATCGACGCGCAAGGCGACAAAGCGGAGGTCGCCTTGCCGCTGGACCAGCAGCAGGATCGACTTGCGCCCAGACTTCTTGGCTTCGTCGATCTTGGCGGCAAGATCTTCCGGATTTTTTATTTCCTCCTGCGCCGCCTCCATGATCACGTCGCCGGGATGAAAACCTTTGTCGGCGGCGGAGCTGTCCTTGGCGACACCGACGACCACCACACCTTTGGCGTCATCGCCCAAGGAATATTTGTCCTTGAGCTCCGGGGTCATGCCGGACAGCGTCAATCCCAGCGTCTTGACCAGGCTGCTCTCGCTTTTGGCGGCCTTTTTCGGGGCCGCGTTGGTGCTCGCCAGCTGCTGTTCGCTCTCCTCGAGCCGGCCGACCTTGACCTGGACCGTGGTCTGGGCGCGCTTGCGCCACACCATGACCGGAACCGTCGTGTCGACCGGCGTCTCGGCGACCAGCCGCGGCAGGCGGCGCATGTCACTCACATCCTTGCCGTCGAAATCCAAAATGACGTCGCCGGGCTGGATACCGGCGGCCTGCGCCGGTCCCTTGTCGCTGACGCTCGCGACCAGCGCGCCGCGCGCCTTGTCGAGCCCGAGGCTTTCGGCGATCTCGTCGGTCACCGCCTGAATGCGAACGCCGAGCCAGCCCCGGTGCACGGTATGGTCGGCCTCGTTTTTCAACTCGCTGACGACCTCTTTGGCCAGCGCCGACGGGATGGCGAAGCCAATACCGATCGAGCCGCCCGAGGGCGAATAGATCGCGGTGTTGATGCCGATCACCTGGCCGTCCATGTTGAACATCGGCCCGCCGGAATTGCCGCGATTGATCGGCGCATCGGTCTGCAGAAAGTCGTCATAGGGGCCGGAATTGATGTCGCGCTGGCGTGCCGAAAGAATCCCCGCGGTAACGCTGCCGCCAAGCCCGAACGGGTTGCCGATCGCCAGCACCCAATCGCCGACGCGCGCAACGTCGCTGTCGCCCCAATTGACCGCAACCAGCGGCTTGTCGGCCTTGACCTTGAGCAGGGCAATATCAGTTTTGGTGTCGCGGCCGACCACCTTCGCCTTGAGGTTGGTGTTGTCGTGCAGGATGACTGTGATCTCGTCGGCGTCGGCGATCACATGGTTGTTGGTGACGATATAGCCCGCCGGATCGATAATAAAGCCCGAGCCGAGCGACGTCGCCTTGCGCGGCGCTACATCCTGATGCTCGCCCTTGGGCAGGTTGCGCTCGAGGAAGTCGTGAAAGAATTCCTCGAATGGCGATCCCGGCGGGAATTGCGGCAAGTCGGGCTCGCCTTCGTCGCCGCCCGCGGTTTTGAGGGTCTGCGTTGTCGAGATGTTGACGACGGACGGCAACAGCTTGGCCGCGAGATCGGCAAAGCCGTCTGGTGCCGGCCGTGCCAGCGCCGGCGCTGGAGCGATGGCGACCGCCGCCGGAGCCGCGACGAGAAACGCGGCAAACGCAGCCGCCGCGGCGCGGCGCATCAGCATCGAAGGGCGAAACGGCACCTGGGTCGACTCCTCGCGAAGGCCCCGCGCCTTCGGTTTCAACAGTCGTCCGGGGCGCGATTGAGGCTTGAAGCTCGACGCGAGATTACGGGAGAAGGCGGCGCCAAGCCAGCCGCTTTCGCGGTGCCCGGATTCGCGACCGCCGCCGCTGCGAAATCGAAACCTCTTCAATGCCGGACCAGCCAGACGAGGGCGACACCAGCGCCGGCGGCGGCGAGCCCGGCCATGCGCAGGACTTGCGGCGGCAGTGCCATCGCCCGGGCCGCGGCCCGCTTCATGCCCTCGGGAAACAGCGCGTAAAGACAGCCCTCGATGACCAGGACAAGGGCAAACGCCGTCCACAAATCGCGCATCGGCCGATAGGTTTGCGGATCACCGGCCGAGCGGCGGCGTTCGGTTCATCGCGCGCCAGGTTTTGCCGCCGGCCCCGCGGCCGGCGTCGGCGGCCCGCCCGGGCTTTCGAAGTAACGGAAAAAGCTGCTGTTCGGGTTGAGCACAAACGACGTGTTGCTGCCGCCGAACGCCGCGCGATAGGCCTGCAGCGACCGGTAAAATGTAAAGAAGTCCTTATCCTGATCGTACGCCTTGGCATAGATCTCGATCGCCTGGGCGTCGCCCTGGCCGCGCAGCTTTTGAGCGTTGCGCTGCGCGTCAGCGAGGATCACGGTTCGTTCGCGGTCGGCATTGGCCCGTACGGTCTGCGCCGCCTCGGCCCCTTCGCCGCGGTATTGCGCCGCCTGCTGCTGGCGTTCGGAACGCATGCGGGCATAAATCGCCTCGCTGTTCTGTGTCGGCAGATCGGCGCGGCGGATGCGGACATCGACGACATCGATGCCGAAGGGCTTGGCCTGACCGGCGACCTCGTCGCGGATCTGCCCCATGATTTTCGCCCGCTCCGGCGACAGCAGCGCCGACAACGTGACATTGCCAATGACCTGACGCAGGCTGCCGTTGACCAGCGCGCCAAGCCGGGCGCGCACCCCTGCCTCGGTGGCGACGGTCTGATAGAACAGCAGCGGGTTGGTGATTCTGTAGCGCGCATAGGTGTCGACGACGAGCCGCTTCTGATCAGAAGCGATGACCTCCTCGGGCGGCGGCTCGAAGTCGAGCAAGCGTTTGTCGTAGATGATCACATTCTGAATGAACGGCTGCTTGGCCTGCAGGCCGGGGGTATGGATGACGCGGCGCGGTTGGCCGAACTGCAGCACCAGCGCCTGCTCGGTCTGGTCGACGATGAACAGCGAGCTCATCGCGAAGATGCCGGCAACCACGAGCACCGCGGCGACGGCAAAGAGGGCGCGCCGGCTCATCGTCTCTTCCTCATCGCCGCCATCGTCTCAATCCTGCCCGCTAGCCGACGGCGGCGACGGCGTTGCGGTGTCCGGCAATTGAACCGAGGATTGCGATTGCGGCGACGCCCCGCCATTGTCGGGCGTCGCGGCGCTGGGGCCGCTTGCCGGGGCGGGTGCGGCGGTTTTTGCGGTGCCGCCGCCGAGGGCGGGCAGCGGCAGATAAGGCAGCACCCCGGTGGCACTTTGGGCGGATTTGTCGATGATCACCTTGTTGCTGTTCTTCAGCACCTGCTCCATGGTCTCGAGGTAAAGCCGCTCGAGGGTCACGTCCTGGGCCACCTTGAAGGCGTTGTAGACCGACAGAAAACGGGCGGCGTCGCCCTGCGAGCGGGCGATCGTCGCAAGGCGATAGGCCTCCGCCTCCTGCTCGATCCGTACGGCGTCGCCGCGCGCCCGCGGGATGATGCCGTTGCGATAGGACTCGGCCTCGTTGCGCAGGCGCGCGCGATCGGCGAGTGCCGCCTGAACGTCGCGGAACGCGTCGATGACCTCGGCGGGCGGATCGACCCGCTGCAGCTGGAGCTGGGTGATCTCGATCCCGGCGCCATAACTGTCGAGGATCGTCTGCAGCAATTGCTGGGTTTGAGCCTCGACCTTGGCGCGCCCTTCGGCCAGCGCCTGGGCGATCGGGGTCTCGCCGATGACCTCGCGCATGGCGCTTTCGGAAGCCGATTTGACTGTCAGCTCCGGGTCGCGGATGTTGAAGAGGTAGGCCTTCGCGTCCTTGATCACCCAGAACACGGTGAAGTTGACGTCGACGATGTTCTCGTCGCCGGTCAGCATCAGCGCTTCTTCGGGCACTTGCTCGGACACCGGCTCGCGGGTGGTCTGGGTTTCGCCGGAGCGGTAGCCGATCTCGGTTCGATTGACGCGGGTAACGCTCGGCGTCAGCGCGCTTTCGATCGGGCTCGGCAGATGATAGTTGAGCCCGGGCTGGGTGGTGCGGTTATAGGCGCCAAAGCGCAGTACGATCCCGACCTCGTCGGGCTCGACCCGGTAGAACCCGCTCGCCAGCCAGATGACGACGATCGCGATCAGGACGACGGCGATCCCGGTGCCGGTGCCGAACCCGCCCGGCAGAATGCGCCGCACCCGGTCTTGGCCGCGCCGCAGCCATTCCTCGAAATCGGGGGGGTAGGGGCCGCGGTTGCGCGGGCCCGGGCCGCCGCCATTGTTGCGGGGACCGCCGCCCCACGGGCCGCCGCCGCGAGGGCCGCCGCCCCACGGACCGCCCCCCTGACTTTGCCAGATCATCGAAACTGAACCTTTCCGCGGCGCTGGGTCGGGGTCGCGGCGCCCTCGGGCTACTCTTCAAAAGCGCGACGCGCAACGCTCGCGCCCCGATAGTGGAGCGCAGGCGGCTGTTGTCAAGCAGAGCCGGCGGACCCAGATTCTTCGCACAGGGCGAATTTCGCGGGGCGGTGCCGAGAAAAGCGCCCGCTGCTCGCGCCGGAACGGTTCCCGGGCCTATGCTGGGGGTCGTCACATGGGGCATTGCGCGAACCTGGCAAAGCATTGGCGCCTCCGAGGTTTCGCCCGCCGGATTGAGGAATGACATGGCCGTCACCGAACAGCAGATCCGCGACGCCCTCTCGACCGTCGCCGACCCCGACCGCGGGGCGGACATCGTGTCGCTCGGCATGGTCTCGGGGATCGCGATCCGCGACGGCAATGTCGCCTTCTCGATCGAGGTCGAGCCCGAGCGCGGCCCGCGGCTGGAACCCTTGCGTGAGGCGGCGGAGAAAGCGGTCGACGCGGTGCCCGGCGTGCTCTCGGTGACGGCGGTGCTGACCGCGCAGACCGCGCCGCGGGGCCGGGTGGCGCCGCAACCGGGCGCGCCCGCCGGTGCGCCTGGAGCGGGCCGCCCCGCGGCTCATGCGGCGGTGCCGCGAACCCAGCGCGGCGCCATCCCCGGTGTCGGCGCGATCATCGCCGTTGCCTCGGGCAAGGGCGGGGTCGGCAAATCGACGGTCGCCGCCAATCTGGCGCTGGGGCTGAAGGCGAACGGGCTCGCCGTCGGCGTGCTCGACGCCGACATCTATGGGCCGTCGATGCCGCGCATGCTTGGGATCTCGGGCCGGCCCCGCTCGCGCGACGGCAAGACCTTGCAGCCGATGGAGAATTACGGGCTCAGCGTCATGTCGATGGGGTTCCTCGTGCCCGAGGACACGCCGATGATCTGGCGCGGGCCGATGGTGATGAGCGCGTTGCAGCAGATGCTGCGCGAGGTCGAATGGGGCGCCCTCGACATCATGGTCGTCGACATGCCGCCCGGCACCGGCGACGCGCAATTGACGATGGCGCAGCAGGTGCCGCTCGCGGGTGCTGTCATCGTCTCGACGCCGCAGGACATCGCCCTCCTCGACGCCCGCAAGGGGCTCAACATGTTCCGCAAGGTCGATGTGCCGGTGCTCGGCATTGTCGAGAACATGAGCTATTTCCTGTGCCCGCATTGCGGCGGCCGCAGCGAGATCTTTTCGCATGGCGGTGCGCGCCGCGAGGCCGAGCTGCTCGGCACCGAGTTCCTGGGCGAGGTCCCGCTCGACCTCCAGATCCGCGAGACCTCGGATTCGGGGCACCCGATCACGGTCTCCGACCCCCAGAACCCGCATTCGGCGGTATTCCGCCAAATCGCCGCCCGCGTCTGGGAAAAAGTCTCCGGCGCCGACGCGATGGGCCGCGCCCCGCCCCGCATCGTTATCGAATAGGGCCGCTCAAGGCCAATTCCGCGCTTTCTAGCTCCGCCGCTTCCGGCGACCAGCGGATCGGCATCAGCCGGAGAAGAGCCGGTCGATTCGCTTTCCAACATCTTCGTGACTAACGAATTCGCCGCGGTCGAGCGAGGCCAAGCCGTCCATGACCGCCGCGATGAATTTGGCGTCGTCCTCGACGTAACGCCGGATCGCCTCGCGCTCGAGATCGCCTGCCGTGCGGCCGTCGCGGGCGGCAAGCTCGACAAGCCGTGCCTCTTCTTCGGGGGTTAGCTGCACTTGCATGCCGCTAACCTAGCCGCGAGCGAAGAATGGTCAAGCGTGTACCCGCAGTTAGCCAAATCTGCCGCCACCGCCCGGTCGGGCATTGGCCGAATTCCCGGTTCGACGGGAAATATTCGCGAATCTCGGCCCGAAAGCGTACTTTGGCCGTCGAAACTGCAGCCGATATCAAAGCCTTGCGAGAGAATTCCCGTGGCATCGCAAACGGGAATTCTGGCGCTCCCAATCGGGAATTATTTCCGTCGAACCGGGAATTCATCTGTCCGAACCGGGAATTGCGCGTTACGTCAAATCCACCCGATTTGCGCGCGCTGTCTCCAATCCGCCAGCACCTCTGTTGTCCGCCCCATCGCCGTGCCATCCGACTTCCGCCCCTCCCTTGGGCCGCGCTCGCGACGTCTCCGATAAAGCCGTCATACACTGCAAATTGGGCAATTTTACCGTTACCGTGCAGCGTCCCGGGAAGGTGACCAGCGGGTTGTCCACAGCGAACCTCGCGATCAAGGCCAGCGTCGCCGCATAACGTGCCTCGGAAGGTTCGTGTCCGAACGGCCGGATAGTGTCACCCGGTTTCGTCGTCGCGACTCGCCCGGACGAGGGTCAGGAGTCTCCGGAATTCTTCGTTATCGCTGTTACTCTTCCAAAAATTCACAAAGCGACAAACAACCTGAAGGTTCGACGATTCGTAGTGCCCGTTGCTGTCAATACGATCCGGGGAAGGCAAAAGCCCCTCGTGGCAGTTTGGCTCGCGTGGAAAGTGAAACTGGATGCCCGTTAAAGCACATCGATTTTCCTGCTTGATCATCAAGGCCAACAAGAGATTCTCAAGTTCAGGTCGTGTCATTCGCAACTCTTTATTTTTAATGACTCGCTCGACAACCTGACCGTTGGAATTGCGGACGGTCTGCTCAATGACGTTAGCCATCTCATAAACCCAGATCTGGCGGGCATCGTATATCGTACCAGTATTGCTTCGGCCGCGAGGTATTCCTGAGCCAAACGCCGGTCGGCTTAAGATTTCCTTATCGAGCCGGATAAGCATCCAGCAAAATGAGTGCGCATCTATTAAGCGCGCATCGGGAACACCCGCTCGTTCGCGTAACGCGCTTTGAACGTCAGATGGGACGTTGTTATAGCGCGTATAGTTCTCCCACGAACATTGCCCGGTGGTCACCAGATCGATATCCAGCAACGCAAACGCCTCGTCGAGGGTCCGTGTCGCAATGGGCATGAATCGGCTCATGTCCTTCAAAAAGAAAAGGTAGGCAAGAAGGTCATATCGCCGGCCTGCCAGAGTACACAAGGCTTCGAACACAGTTGCGTCATCAGAGCGATCCAGATAGAAATCGAAAAATACCTTTTCGAAAGCAGACCGACGCTCTCTATCCAACCGTGCATCGAGGAGCGAATAGTGAGATCGATTCGCGTGACCGAATCTGTTTACCCATCGGACCAAGTTATTCCTGTCATTTCCGCCTTCGATTTCGATAGACGCGATAACATTATTAAGGATCTCTCCCCGGCCGATGCCGTCCTCACGCCAGTGCATTGTGTCAAGCAGAGAGAGCGCGTGCTCCCGAAGTCTCGGCTTGTAATCTTCCCATTGCGCGGCTAGCCCATTATGAAATGACCTAAACTCTGAGCCGTTCGTTGAAGCTCGACGCACGCTGTCACGAAAATGGGCGAATTGCGCGTCAAAGCGGTCTGTGGATATCGCCATCGGACTACAAGGCCCTTTCATAGAAAAAGATGCTCCATCGAGCACACCGTCTGTCTAAATATCGTCCCGGCGCTCACATTGTAGCTGCGGCGGAAATCGTCCGAGTCTCTCGCAGGGTGTCGTGGCGCTCGATCGGCTCGCGCTGCTGGTGGGCGGCGTCCGTTTGGGTAGTAGTCGACTCATTCTCAGTCCGCGATTAGCGATCACCGGCGCGCGCGGATCGCGGTCAAACTCCGCCAACCCGCGGAGCATTGTAAACATCAAGCGGCCGTGCGAGGTCGTCGTGTTCGGCCATGTGTTGTCGCCAATCGCGTCATCGGCCCGGTCGTGTCAAACCGCGACGGGTTTCGCTCCCGCTCAACCCATCCTACACATTGCGATCGGGCATTAGGCCGGGCGGGTGAGGAGGGCCATCAGCTCGCGCCATTCGCGGGGGGAGAGGCTGCTCGAGGGCTGGTCGACGGGGTCGCCCGAGAGGAGGCGGCGGATGACGGCGAGGCCGGCGGCGGAGATCGTGGCGGCGTTCAGCCGGTATTCGAGAAAGGCGGCGTGGGTCATCGGGACCCAGCGCGCTAGCGTGTCGAGCATGATCTCGGCGTAGGCGCGGATCTCGTATTGCGCGTGGGGGTCGGCGCGTAACGACAGGAAGTGCATCAGATTGTGCAGATCGGTCTTCCAATACCACTGGGTATAAAAGCCGAGGCTTAGATTAAGGCGGGCGAGCTCGCGGGCGAGGCCGGGCCGGGCCGGGTCGAGCGGCATGCCCGAGTCGTCCTCGTTCAAGAGTTCGGCGTAGCCGGCATAGGCGCGCTCGGCCTCCTCGCGCAACAAGTCGAGCACATGCCGCGCCGCCGCCCCTTCGAGGATTTCGCCGCGCCCCTGGCGGTTGGCGGTCGCCTGCGCCGCCAAATGCTCGGTCGACGGAACGTAGAATTCGTTGTCGAGGATCGAGTAGCGCGCCGAGTATTCGTTGACGTTGGCGGTGCGGTGGCGGATCCACTGCCGCGCGACAAAGATCGGCAGTTTGACGTGATACTTGATCTCGCACATCTCGAACGGCGTGGTGTGGCGGTGCCGCATCAGGTAGTTGACCAGCCCCTGGTCTTCGCTGACCCGGCGGGTGCCGCGGCCATACGACACGCGGGCCGCCTGCACGACCGCGGCGTCGTCGCCCATGTAGTCGACAACGCGGACAAAGCCGTGGTCGAGCACCTCCAGCGGCTGGTAGAGGACCTCCTCGAGCGCCGGCACGGTGACGCGCCGCGTCGGTTGCTGCTCGGCGCGCTGCGCGGCGATCTCGTCCTGTTGTTGTGGCGTGAGCCGCATCCCGTTCTCCTCGCCCGAATGTGTCCTCCGTTTATATCAGCGCGCGGTCGTCATGCGGGAAGGCAAGGCCTGGCCCGGCCGTCGGCGTCTTCGGCATGCCCGAGAAGAAGGCGTGGAGGACCGGGACAAGCCCGGTCAAGAGGACTTATGGTTCGGCCCATCATGCGGGTTGGGGGCTGCGGCGATCAGCGCACCGCTGTGGCTGCGGCGCCGGCGATGCCGGCGGCGATGGTGTCGGCGAGCCGTGCCAAGGCCCGGCTCATCGCCGCGGCGACGGCGGCGGCGTCGGAACCGGAGGCGGGCTCGACGATATTGGCCGCGCGCGGGGCGCCGGTCACCCTGGCGTTCTTGTCCAGGGTTTCCCACGTGGCGTCGAGCATCACCCGGCCGGCCTTGTCGGCGTCGAAGCGCGACACCTCGACCGCGACCGTCAATCCGGCCGGCGCCGACGAATCGCTGGCGACAAGTGCTGTGCCCGCCGGCAGCAGCGGGCGCAGATCGGCGGCCAGAACGCGCCGGACCATGTCGTCGAGCGGCCCCGCCCAGCGGTCGGATTCGGCGTATTCGAGCTGGTTCGGACCGATCTGGCGGGCGATCTGCGGCCGGTCGAGCGCGCCCGGCAATTTGACTTCGCCGATCGCGACCGTCCGCATCGGGTAGGCGCCCGGCGCGACCGGGGCCGGATCGGGCTTTGCGCTCAGCTCGTAGTAATGGCTCGGCGGCGACGAGCCGCAGGCCGTGAGGACACCGGCGAGCATCATCGCTGCCAAGGCGCGGAACCTCATTCCGAAGCCTCCTTGCCGCGAAGCAGCGATTCGGGATGGCGTTCGAGGTAGTCGGCGAGGACCCGGATCGAACGCGCGGCGTCTTTCAGCTCAGCGAGGGTGCGCGCGAGATCGTTGCCGGCAGCCGGGTTGTTGCCGAGGACCATCAATGTGCCGCGCAATTGCTCGGCGCCAGCGTTGAGGCGTTGCAGCAGCGGCCCGACCTGAACATCCGCGGTCCGCGTCAGCCTTGCGGCGTTGGCCAAGGTCAGATCGAGATTGTGCAGCGAGCGCTTCGCATCGGGGCTGGCGACGAGGGTGTCGGCATGATCGACCATATTGCGGATCTGGCCCACCAGCTGGTCGAGCGGCAATGCGGCGAGCTTGTTCATCAACCGGTTCGCCGAACCTTCGATCTCTTCGATGCCGCTCGCCTCGACCGTCGGCAGTTCGGGGTAGGGCTCTGCAGAAACCAGCTGCGCCGGCGGCGCGTCGGCAACAAAGTCGAGCGATATTACTTGCTGCCCGGTCAGCAGACTGGCGCTGACCAGCTGGGCGCGCAGCCCCTTGGCGACGAGATCGGCGAACATCCGGTTGGTCGCGACGACCGGATCCGTGGCGGTCATGTCGCGATGCTCGCCGCCGACCTTGATGCGATGCGGCGCCACCTCGATCGTCACCGGCACCTTGATCGTGTCGCTCTTTGGGTCGTATTCGAGCCGGACGGCGTTGACCTGGCCGACCGGCTGTCCGCGCAGCTCGACCGGGGTGCCGACATCGACGCCGCGCATCGAGCCGGAGAACAGCAGGCGATAGTAGACGCGAACCGGCTCGGCCGCTTCGTCGGCGGCCTTCTGGTCGGTGAAGAGGAAAAACCGCGAGCCCGGCGGGCTGGGCTTGTCGCGCAATTCGCTGTCGGGCGTGTCGAAGACGATGCCGCCGCTCAAAATCGTCATCAGCGGCGCGGTCGCGATCCGCACACCTTGCGACCCGATTGAGACGTCGATGCCGGAGGCCACCCAAAACCGGCTCTCGGCATGGATCAGCGCGGGGTGTGGGGCATAGACAAAGACATGCAGCGCCACCCTGCCGTCGCGGTCGGAAAGCTCATGGCTGATGACCTCGCCGACCTGCACGCCGTGGAAGTAAACCGGCGAGCCGTCGCTGACTTCGGCCAGGCGGTCGGCGATCAGGGTGTAGGCTTGGCCGCTGACCAGCCCCTCCTTGGGGGGCGGGGTCTCGACCCCGGTAAACGTATCGGCGCCGGCCTGCCCCTTCCCCGGCAACATGCCGATATAGGCGCCTGAAAGCACCGTCGTCAGCCCCGAGATGCCGCTGAGCCCGAAACGTGGGCGCACCACCCAAAATGTCGTGTCGGCGCGCAGCAGCGGGTCCGCCTCGCGCGACATGTTCGCGGTGACGATCGCGCGCGAGTGGTTGGGGCTGAGACTGACCCTGGTTACCTTGCCGAGATCGACATCCTTGTAACGGATCGTGGTGCGGCCGGCTTCGATGCCCTCGGCGGTCTGAAAGCTGATCGTGATCGTCGGGCCGCGCTCGATCAGCGCGCGATAGCCGAGCCAGCCGGCAATCAGCAAGGCCACGATCGGCACCGCCCATACCCAGGGCAGACCGGCCGATTGGCTCGGCTGGGGCGGCTGCGGGTTCGCCGGGACCGGGCCCGAGGGGTCGGAGCCGCTCACCGCCGCCGCCCCTGCAACGCCGCATCCCACATCAGCCGCGGGTCGAAGGCGTCGGCGGCGATCATCGTCAGCACGACGACCGCGGCAAAGCTGGCGATCCCGGGCCCGGGCTCGACGCTGGTGAGGTTGCCGAACTGCACCAGGGCCGCCACGGTCGCCACGACAAAGACATCGATATTGGACCAGCGCCCGATGTAGTCGATAAAGCGATAAAATGCGGTGCGCTGGCGCAAGAGCCAGGCCGAGCGGGCGCGGATCGCAACGAGACAGCACGTCAGCCCCGTGAGCTTCAGCACTGGTACGACAATCGAGGCGAGCAGCACCAACAGCGCCAGCGGCCACAGCCCGGCCTTGGCGAGGTCTCGCACGCCGCCAATGATCGTATAGGCCTCGCTGCGCCCGAAGCGGGTGATCGTCAGGATCGGAAAGAGGTTCGCCGGCAGGTACAGGATAAAAGCGGCGAGGCATAACGCGGCGGTGATGGCGAGGCTTTGGGGGCGGCGCGGCGCCAGACCCGCGCCGCAGCGCGGGCACCGGCGGCGCTCGGCGCCGTCTTCGTCGCGGGCGCCGACGACGAGATCGCAATCGAGACAAAGAACCCACGGCTCGCCCGCCGCGGGCGAGTATTTGGCGGGATCGTCGATCGCCGTCCAAACCCGCTGACGGCCGAGCGTTTGCTCGATCACCACTTGCAGCAAGACAAAGGCGGCGAGCGCGTACCCGCCCGCCATGACCGCGACTTGCGCCAGCTGGTCGAGCCGGGTGTAGGCGACCACCGCGCCGAGCAGAAAGACGTCGAGCATCGCCCACGGGCGCAACCGCAGATAGGCGCGCCAGATGGCGGCGAGCCCGGCGGGCGGCCGCGCCCGGTTGCGGGCTCCGGGATGCAGGCGCATCAGCACGATGATCAAAAGGATGACGCCGGCCGCCGGGATCGCGACGGCGATCAGCGCCACCAGCGCGCCGACCGCCGAGATCGCGTCGCCGTATTGCAGCAGCGCCGCCGCCCCGCTCGCGATCAACCCGCCGCGGCGGTCGCCTTCGAGCGAAATTTCGAACAGCGGAAACGCGTTGGTCAGCAGCAGCAGGATCGCGGCGGCGACGGCAAAGGCGCGCGGATCGGCGAAGCGGCGCGCCGGGGCTTGCCACAATCTGGCGCCGCAGCGCCGGCACAAGAGCCGGCGGGAGTGCCGCAGAGCCCCCGGAGCTCGGTAGATCTCGCCGCAATCGCGGCAGGAGAGCAGGATTTCGGGCATCGCGGGGCCAAATGTTCTGTTGCGCGCTGGCCGTAAACACCCGGATACCGGGATTGCGTTCCCTCGCCGGCCCGCTTATATCTGGCGCGTCGGTCTACCGACTATGGCGATACACGGCTTATGGAATAAGCGTTGCGGACCCGGGGGCAGTACCCGGCGCCTCCACCAATCCTGCTCTACTCCGAGGGGGCGAAACAGGCTCGACGCGCGTGGTAAAGGTAAGATCCGTCGCCCGGCATGATACCGCCGTTATCGGGTCACAATCCAACTGCGAACGACAACTTCGCAACAGAGGCGCTTGCGGCCTAACCCTTAGCGGGGTGAAAGCTTAGAGCAAATCGCGGTTCGAGGGGCACCGGGCAACAGAAGCCCCTCACTCGCCTTACCCTGTTCCCGCCGCCCCGATTTTGCAGCAAGCGAGCCGCCGAAGATGGCCCAGGATCTCTTCCAATACGACAAGATGGTCGAGGCGGCGCTGCGCGGGGTTGTGCGCGACGCGCTCGCACGCGCGGCGCGGGACGGATTGCGCGGCGGGCATCACTTTTACGTCGGCTTTCGCACCGGTGCCCCCGGCGTCGTGCTGCCGCCGCAGATCCTGGCGAAGTATCCCGAGGATATGACGATCGTGCTGCAGCACCAGTTTTGGGGCCTCGAGGTCGGCGCCGCCGCTTTTTCGGTGACCCTGAGCTTCAACAACCGGATGGAGCGGCTGACGATCCCATTGGCGGCGATTACCACCTTCGCCGATCCCTCGGTCAAGTTCGGCTTGCAGTTCGAGGCGCCGGCGGAAGTCGCGGCCGAAGAGCTGGAAACCGCCGTCCCAAAGGCATCGCCGGCCGCTCTGCCTACCGGCGAAAATCGCGTGGGCAAGAAGCCCGCCGACGACAAGAACGAAGCCGAGCGCCCGGCCGCCGAGGTCGTCACCCTCGACCGGTTCCGCAAACGCTAGGCCCAGCTTGACGCGGCGCGGCAAACGGCGATCCTGCGGCGGAATTGGATCGCGGAGCGAGGCATGAGCGACAACGCCTATCACGAGCTTTTTCCGCTCGGCGCGGACGATGCGCCTTACCGCACGCTGACCGGGGAGCACGTGACGACCAGCCGCTTCGAAGGGCGGCGAATTGTCAAGGTCGAGCCCGAGGCGCTGACCCTGCTCGCGGCCGAGGCGTTTGCCGATTCGGCGCATCTGCTGCGGCCGGGTCATCTGGCGTCGCTGCGCGCGGTTCTCGACGACCCCGAGGCCTCGCCGAACGACCGGTTCGTCGCCTTCGACCTCTTAAAAAACGCCAACATCGCGGCCGGCAAGGTATTGCCGATGTGCCAGGACACCGGCACCGCGATCGTGATGGGCAAAAAGGGCCAGCAGGTGTGGACCGAGGGTGACGACGCGGCGGCGATCTCGGCCGGCATCCGCCGCACCTATACCGAGACCAATCTGCGCTACAGCCAGGTGGCGCCGTTGTCGATGTACGAGGAGGTCAACACGGGCGACAATCTGCCGGCGCAGATCGACCTCTATGCCGAGCCCGGCGACCAATACAAATTCCTGTTCATCGCCAAGGGCGGCGGCTCGGCCAACAAGAGCTTTCTCTATCAGCAGTCAAAGGCGGTGCTCAATCCGAAGGCGCTGCTCAAATTTCTCGACGACAAGATCCGCACCCTCGGCACCGCCGCCTGCCCGCCCTATCACCTCGCGATCGTGATCGGCGGCACCTCCGCCGAGATGAATTTGAAAACCGTCAAGCTCGCCAGCTGCCGCTATCTCGACAATCTGCCGGCGGAGGGCAACCGCTGGGGCCAAGCCTATCGCGATCGCGGCTTTGAGGAGGAAGTGCTCGAATTGACCCGCGGGCTCGGCATCGGGGCGCAATTCGGCGGCAAATATTTCTGCCATGACGTGCGGGTCGTCCGGCTGCCGCGGCACGGTGCCAGCCTGCCGATCGGCATCGGGGTCTCATGCTCGGCCGACCGCCAGGTCCTCGGCAAAATCACCGCCGACGGGGTCTTTCTCGAACAACTCGAAACCAACCCGGCGCGTTTTCTCCCCGACCTCGACGAGAGGACGCTCGGCGGCCCGGTCGTGCCGATCGACCTCAACCGTCCGATGGCCGAGATCCGCCGCAGCCTGTCGCAATACCCGATCAAGACCCGCCTCAGCCTCAGCGGCCCGCTGATCGTCGCGCGCGACATCGCCCATGCCAAACTGCAGGAGCGGCTCGACCGCGGCGAGGGTCTGCCCGACTATCTCAAGAACCATCCGGTCTACTACGCGGGTCCGGCGAAGACGCCCGAAGGCTACGCCTCGGGGTCGTTTGGGCCGACCACGGCCGGCCGTATGGACAGCTATGTCGACGGGTTCATGGCGGCGGGCGGTAGCTTTGTCACATTGGCCAAGGGCAATCGCGGCGCCGAGGTCCGCGACGCCTGCCGCAAGCACCGCGGCTTTTATCTCGGTTCGATCGGCGGCCCGGCGGCGCGGCTCGCCCAAGACTGCATCCGCAAGGTTGAGATGCTCGAATATCCCGAGCTCGGCATGGAAGCGGTCTGGCGCATCGAGGTAGAAGATTTTCCCGCCTTTATCGTCATCGACGACAAGGGCAACGATTTTTTTGCCGCGCTCTCTTGAGGCGCGGCCGCGCCAGGCAGAATGCCGGGGCGCCCCGATTGGCGCCGGACGATCTGCTCGACTCGCTTGTTCGCGGTGAGAAAGGTGCCTGGGAGGCGTTTGTGCGGCGCTATGCCGGGCTGATCGTCGCCGCCGTCCGCGGCGTCGCGCGCGAGGCCGCCGAGGTCGAGGATCTGACCCAGGAGGTGTTTTTGCGCCTGTGCCGGAACGATTTCCGGCTGTTGCGCAGCTATGACCCGGCGCGCGCCGGGCTGTCGACCTGGATCACGATCGTCGCCCGCAGCACCGCGCGCGACGCGCTGCGCCGGCACCGGCCGGTGGCGGTGCCGATCGACGCGGTGCCGGAGGCGCAACTCGCGGTCGATCCGGTCGAACCGGTGCGGAAGCTCAAATTGCCCGAGGCGCTGCTGTCGCCGCGCCAGCGCGAGATTCTGACGATGCTCTACGATCGCGACATGGAGGTCGCCGAGATCGCCGCCCTCCTCGGCATCGACCCGCAGACGGTGCGCAGCGCTCATCACAAGGCGATGATCAAATTACGTGCCTATTTCAAAGCGGAAGCGCAATGATCGGCGGAACCAGCAAGTTGCGGGGATGCCGGTGCGGCGGTCCGCCTAAATATGCGCAGAGAGCGGTGCGATGAGCCAGACTGACGATGCAATGGAAGAGCCGGCGGGCGTCGAAGCCGGCCGCACCTTGTGGCAGCGCTGCCGTGCAACCGAGATGCCTGTCGCCGAGACAGAGCGCTTTCTCGATCTCGCCGGCTTGGCGGACGGGTTGCTCGACGACGATGACGAGCACGACCGGGTCGCCGCCTTGGTGATGCCCGACGCGGTCGCGATGTCGGATGTCGCCGCCGCGCGGGCGATCTCCGCCGGCGGCATCGCGATGCCGGGCGGGCTCGAACGGATTATCGAGCACGCCGCAGCGCTCGTCGGCGATGCGCCCGAGGCGGGCCGGGTAATCCCGTTTGCGCCGCCGGCCGCGCGGCGCGTCGTGCACGACATGGCCCAATGGGGCGGGCTTGCCGCCGCCATCGCATTTGCAAGCTGGCTCGGTTTTGCGATGGGCAGCGGCGCCTCGCAGAGTTTCAGCCAACCCGGCCAGCCGAACCCGGTCCAGGCGAACCCGGTCGGCGACGAAAACTTTCTGCCCGAACTGCTCGACCCGTCGACCGGCTTTCTGCGCGACCTCGGCGAAGGCCGGCAGACATGATGCTCGCCGAGCCGGCCACGCGTAGCGGAACCCGGCCCTATTTGTGGAAGGCGCTGCTGGCGCTGTCGCTAGCGCTGAACCTGTTTTTCGTGATCGGCGTGTTGTGGATCCGCGTTCACGCGCCGGCCCCGATGCCGTCCCCCGCAGACCGCCTCGAACAGATGGCCGGGGCGCTCGGTCTCAACCCCCAACAAAAAGGGGCCTTTGCACAGTATTCAGAGATCATGCGCGAGCGCCTGCAGGCGATGCACGGCGCGGTGCAGCCGCTGATCGGCAATGCCTGGTCGGAAGTCGCCAAACCGCATGCCGACGAAGCCAAGGTCATGCAATTCTTCGACCAGGCCGCGCAAGAGCGGCGCGGCTTTATGCGCGATCTGACGACCACGACCTTGTCGTTCCTGGCGACCCTCTCGCCCGAGCAGCGCGCCAAATTCGTCCAGCTCGCGCACCAGCGGCCTCGCCCGTGGACGCCACCCCCCGACAGCGACAGACCCCGCTAGCCAGCCTTGGCTCTGGGGGCGGGTTACTTCGTCCCGAACAGACGGTCGCCGGCGTCGCCGAGCCCGGGCAGGATGTAGCCGTGGACGTCGAGGCAGCGGTCGAGCGCGGCGGCGACGATCGCGACCTCCGGGAAAATATCCAAAACTCGATCGACGCCCTCGGGAGCGGCGACGAGGCAGACGAATTTGATCGAGCGCGCCTTTAACTCGACGAGGCGGGAGATCGCCGCCACCGCCGAATTGCCGGTCGCCAGCATCGGATCGACCAGGATCACGTCGCGTTCGGCCAGATCCTCGGGGAGCTTCAGATAGTATTCGACCGCCTGCAGGGTGCGCGGCTCGCGGTAGATGCCGATATGGCCGACCCGCGCCGACGGCAGCAGATCGAGCATGCCGTCGAGAATGCCGTTGCCTGCCCGCAGGATCGACACCAGGCACAGCTTCTTTCCCGACAGCAGCGGAAAACTGCCGCGCTCGAGCGGCGTGTCGACCTCGGTGGTTTCGAGCGGCAGATCGCGCGTCGCTTCATAAGCGAGCAGCAGGCTGATCTCGCGCAGCAGTCGGCGGAACTCGGCCGTCGAAGTGGTGCGGTCCCGCATCAGCGACAATTTGTGCTGAACGAGCGGGTGGTCGACGACGGTCAAATTTCTTTTCGGCTGTTGCATGATCAAGTTACCTCGAAAGCACGGTGCACAAGCTTTACAGTCGACTGGTTCGAGGGCGCGGACCGCACCATAACCGCACAGGGAGGGCGGCGATGTCCACCAATGTCGCCGATTGGCTGCAAGGGCTAGGCCTTCAACAATACGCCGCCGCGTTTGCCGAGAACGACATTGACGGCGATGTCCTGCCGGAGCTGACGGCGGACGACCTGAGCGGCCTCGGCGTCGCGTCGATCGGCCACCGGCGCAGGTTGCTCGCCGCGATCGCCGCTCTTCGCGAAGACGCGCGGCAAGCCGCCGCAAGAGCCGCCCCTGGTGCTGCGGTCTCCGGCGAAGCCGAGCGCCGGCAGCTGCGGTGGTCATCGCCGCGGGCACGCCCCGGCTGGTCGTGCGAAGCGCGAGGCGAGCCAGTCGGCGCTGCCCTCACGCCAAGTAGTAGTTTGCCACGCCATCAGCACCACGCCCTCGGGAAGTCCCGCTGCTCGCGCGGGTTTGATCTGTTCCAAGGCGATCTCGGGCTTGGTCTGAAAGGTGATCGTCTCCGGCACCCTGGCCTTGTCTCGACGGGCTTGGTCTTGCGCCCAATCCCCAGGGAGATAGAGCCGATAAGCGACCGGCAGGCTGGCATCGTGATTGGCCAGCGACAAGCTCACCGCGACTTGGCAGTTATCCTGCTTGCCAAGCTGGCCGCAATATTGCCGGGTCACCCCGACCGAATGCCGCCCCTTCTTGGGAAACCCGGTGTCGTCGATGATCCAGGCCTCGATCGGCCCGCTGCGCTCGATCGCCGGCAACACCAGCTCGCCGACCCTGGCCAGCATCGCCGTATCCGACCACGGCGCATTGCCGACAAAATGAAGCAAGGACTGATGCTTTGCGGCAACCGCCGCCGGTGCCGTCACCGCCGCCATCGGCTCGACGCTCTTGCGGGCGATCGGCATCATCAGCCCCAAACAATAATCGCGCATCGGTTCCTGACGGTCGGCATGGCCAAGGACCTGGCCAAGCCCCTCGACATAGGCCGCAAAATCGCGCTTCACTCCCCTCACCCGCGGCGTCTTCCATTCCGGTCCCCCAACCGGTCAAAAGATCAGCCTATATACATCTAGCGGCTGCTACCCAGACCAATACAGCATCGAAGATTTTGTGACTCAGTAAGATTAGCCTCTAACCGCACCGAATCTGGGGTCCAGGGTGATCCGTGCGTCCCGATCGTCAACGTTCGCTGTGGGGCCGCCCGGCCACTACTACCGGGGCGATAGTGCAGGACGTAGCTCTTGCTACCGCCCGCCCGAACACGGACGCCAAAACCTTTGACTTCGGAATCCCACAACACGGCCTGTTTGCCGTCGCGCACACCAACGCGTCAACTGCCCGCTTGGTGATCTTGCTGACGCTCTTTGTACCCTGCCCTTGCATCGCCGGTCTTTCTAGCGCGGGGCACCACCGATACGGAAACTCTCTGCCACCGCAGGAAACATTATGCGCTCTAAATCATTGAAATGTCAATCGCTATGGCACAACAAGAAACGGCTGGAAATAGCAAACCTCAAACTCTTAATCAGCGGGCCGCAGGTTCGAGTCCTGCTGCACCCACCAAGCGAAATCAGATTCCAAGGGATGGCGCAGCGGGCTAACCCTTCGCCGTAAGGGAGAGCGGGTGACCAGGTAAGGTAAGCGAGGCGACCGCTATTGAGGTGGGGGTCTAGACGGTGCGCCGAGCACGGCGGCTGACGGGGTTCCGGCTCCGCGCATAAGGTGATGGCTCGGCGAGCTATGCATTTGCCTATCGAGAATGAGGACGTCGTCGCGCTCGCGGTCGGATTGCTGGCGGGCATTGCTCGGGCGCACGCATTTGCGCAAGGAAACAAACGCACTTGCTTTGTGGCGATGGTGCAGTTTTTCAACGCGCGAACGGCTATGACCCCGCGATCGAGGACACATCGGCATGGGCCGATATAGTGATCGGCTTGGTCGAGCATCGGACCACCGAAGCGGCTCTCGTGCGCGGTATCCGGCCTTTCGCGATCGCGAAATAAATGTCGCTTGCGCTGAGCGATGGAACGGCTTCGCTCCAACAAAGGCGCTTGCGTTGGGCGCGTCGTGCGGCTAGGGTGCGCGCGATGGCTCAGACCAGCGCCTTGTGCAGCGCGCGTCTCTTTGCGCGATTCTGGTATCGCCGGTACATGACGGCGGCCTAGGATCGCGCACCCGCGTTTTCCCGAAGCCGCCCGCACCCGAGGCGGCTTTGGCATTTCAGGCTCCCCCTTTGATCCGAATGTCGCCGATGGTGCAGCGGCCTCCAACCGAGGAGGTGATGCATGACCGGATCGACCCAAAATGCGCGACGACCGAATGCGCGGCGACAACGCGCGGAGGATTTGTGACATGAGCGAGAAATGGTCACCCGACAGCTGGCGCGGCCTGCCGATCCGCCAGGTGCCGGGCTATTCCGACGAGGCCGCACTCGCCCGCGTCGAGGCGACATTGCACAATTTCCCGCCGTTGGTTTTCGCCGGCGAGGCGCGACGTCTCGAAGAGCGGCTGGCGGCGGTCGCCGGCGGCAAGGCGTTTTTGTTGCAGGGCGGCGACTGCGCCGAGAGCTTTGCCGAGTTCCACCCCAACAACATCCGCGACATGTTCAAGGTGCTGCTGCAGATGGCGGTGGTGCTGACCTTTGGCGCCGGCTGCCCGGTGGTCAAGCTCGGCCGGCTCGCCGGCCAGTTCGCCAAGCCGCGCTCGTCCGAGACCGAGACCCGCGACGGCGCCACCCTGCCGTCCTATCGCGGCGACATCATCAACAGCCTCGATTTTGACGAGGCGGCGCGCGAGCCCGACCCGCAGCGCATGATCCAGGCCTACAGCCAGTCGGCGGCGACCCTCAACCTGCTGCGCGCCTTTGCCCAGGGCGGCTATGCCGACCTCCACCGGGTCCATGCCTGGAATCAGGATTTCGTCGCTGGCTCGGCCACGGGCGAGCGCTACAGCGAACTCGCCGACCGGCTGACCGAGACGCTCGACTTCATGGAAGCCTGCGGCCTCACTTCGGAAACCGCACCGCAGATCCGCGAGACCGAGTTCTACACCTCGCACGAGGCGCTGTTCCTGTCGTATGAGGAAGCGCTGACCCGGGTCGATTCGACGACCGGCGACTGGTACGACTGCTCCGCGCATCTGGTGTGGCTCGGCGACCGCACCCGGCAAGCCGACGGCGCCCACGCCGAATTTCTGCGCGGCATCAAGAACCCAGTCGGCATGAAATGCGGGCCGACCCTGGAGCCCGACGATCTGTTGCGCCTGATCGACCGGCTCAACCCGCAGAACAAACCCGGCCGGCTGACGCTGATCACCCGCATGGGCGCCGACAAGGTCGAGGAACACCTGCCGCGGCTGATCCGCGCCGTCCGCCGCGAGGGGCGCGAGGTGGTGTGGTGCATCGACCCAATGCACGGCAACACGATCAACGCGTCGAACGGCTACAAGACGCGCCGCTTCGACCGCATCCTCGACGAGGTGCACAGCGCTTTTGCGATCCATACCGCCGAGGGCAGCTATGCCGGCGGGGTGCATGTCGAGCTGACCGGGCAAAACGTCACCGAATGCATCGGCGGTGCCCAGGCGATCAGCGAAGCGTCGCTCGCCGACCGCTACCTGACCCATTGCGACCCGCGGCTCAACGCGACCCAGGCGCTGGAATTGGCGTTCGAGATCGCCGACGCGCTGAAGCGCGCACGCCGGAGCAACCCCGCGCCGAGCCGCGCCCGGCTCGCCGCGGTCTCGTAAGGCGCCGTCGGTGGCGGCTGACGGATCGCCATCGCTCGCGGCGCGGACCGACAGCTATTTCCTGAAGTCGAAGGCGATCGTCGAGCGGTTCGGCGATCGCCAGGCGACCTATGCGGTGTTCATGCGCCGCCCGGTGGTGTCGACGCCGCGCCTCGCGGTCGAGTTTCTCGAAGCCGTCGCCGCCGACCGCGGCGCCCGCTTCGATGTCGAGCTGAACTACCCGGAAGCGGCGCTGGTCGGCGCCGGCCAGCCGATCCTCTATGTGACCGGCTCGCTGGCGCACCTCGTCGATCTCGAGACGGTGTTGCTGCAAAAGCTCGGGCCGGCTTGTGTGGCCGCCTACAACGCCTATGCGATGTGCGCCGAATTGCCCAAGGTCGCCTTTCTCGCGATGGATGCAAGGCACTGCGCCGGGCCCGATATGGCCGACATGATGGCTTACGCCGCCTCGGTCGGCTCGAAGACGGCGCGGCGCGAGGCGAGTGCCGTCGGCTTTGTCGGCTGCGCCGCCGACGCGACGGCGCATTTCTTTGGCCAGGAAAGAGGCATCGGCACGATGCCGCATGCGCTGATCGGCTATGCCGGCTCGACGGTGCGGGCGGCCGAGTTGTTCCACGAGACCTTCCCCGACGAGCCGTTGACCGTGTTGATCGACTATTTCGGCCGCGAGACCGCCGACGCGGTCGCGGTAGGCCGGCGCTTTCCCGAGCTTGCCGCTGCCGGCCGGCTCTCGGTGCGCATCGACACCCCGGGCGGCCGCTATTGCGAAGGGCTCGATCCCCCGCACTCCTACGAGGCGCTGGAGCGGCACGCGCCGCAATCGATCCGCGGCTATCGCACCGAGGAGGAGCTGCGTTATCTTGTCGGCACCGGGGTTTCGGCGGCGGCGATCTGGCATCTGCGCCAAGCGCTCGACGAGGCCGGCTTTCCGGCGATCAAGATCGTCGGCAGCTCCGGCTTCGGACCCGCCAAATGCCGGATGATGGCGCTCGCCACGGCGCCGCTCGACGTGGTCGGCACCGGCTCCTACCTGCCCGAGCTGTGGAGCGAAACCTACGCCACTGCCGACATCATCGCCTATGACGGCGAGCCGATGGTCAAGGCCGGCCGCGAATTCCTGTTGCGAACCCGCAAGGACGGCTGAGACGGGCGTCGGCGCCAACTACGGAGCGGCTCGGCCGAACGCCGGCGCTGGGGGCGGGCGCGCTGCGTTGAAGTTCCCGGATGACAACGCCACGCAACGCGGCTAGGCTCAGCCCCTGACAGTCGGTAAGGCGGGCGACGATAAGCCGCCACAGGGCTGGAACAGGGCAACACGTCGACTTGGTGGCGCGCGTTGGCGCCGTCGAAATTGGTGAGGCGCTAGAAAGTCAAAACCTCTCTCGGTCGGACCAAAGCGCGGGCCCCACCTGTTTCCGGCTTACGCACGCCTCCGGGCTTCGGCCAATCTGGGAGGCTCAACATGGCAGAGATCCGACCGATCGCGCGAACCGTGACGGCGGCCGGACATGTGCTCGGACGCAAGCTCGACAGCATTCCGTTCGGCGGTTACCACATATCGATAATCGCCGTCCTCGCCCTCGTCGGCTTTATCGAGGGGTACGATCTGGTGATTACCGGCTCGCTCTTGGTGCTGGCCAAGGCGCCGTTGCATCTGACCGGCTCCGACATCCGCTGGCTCGCGGTTGGTCCGACCTTCATGCTGTGCATCGGTGGCTTTGCCGCCTCGGCGGTATCCGATCACTGGAGTCGCAAGACGATCATGATGATCGGGGTGATCGCGACGACATTTTTCACATTATTGATTCCATTGGTGCAAAACTCCGAGCAGCTGATCGTCCTGCGTCTGCTGACCGGGTTTGGCGCTGGTTTCGCCGTATCGGCGGCGTTTCCGATTGCCGCGGAACTGATGCCGGCGCAACACCGGCGCACCTATGGGGCCATTTACGAGATGGCGCTGGCGATCTCGTTTACCGTGGTGCCGTTTATCGCGTTCCTGCTCGCCGGCAACCCGTTGGCGTTTCGCTTTCTGGCATTGCCGGGCGGGCTGGCGATAACCGTGGTCCCGGTGCTGATCTATTTTGTTCTGCCCGAAAGCCCGCGCTGGCACTTGCGCAACGGCCAGCCTCAGGTCGCGGCTGACATCGTCAACCGGATCATCCGCCGGTCCGGCAATCGCGTGCCGCCGCTGATGGTCGAGGCGCTCGGCGACAGCGAGCAGGTCAAACGCGAACAGCTTCCACCCTATTGGGCATTGTTCGCTCGGGGCCAGCTGCGCTGGACCACCGTCGGCATTCTGAGCGGCGTTTGCGCCGGCACCGCCTATTTTCTGATTTCGGTCCTGCTGCCGAAAGCGCTGGTCGATCAGGGCGCGGCCGTTAGCCTGAGCTTCGGTCTGACCTCGCTGGTGTACTTTGCCAGCATCCCGGGGAAGGCCTTTACTGGGTTTCTGATGGAGATCATCGGGCGGCGGTGGACGATATTCTATGCGCTCGCCGGCTCCCTGCCCGGTCTTTTCCTGATGCTGATGGCGCACCGCGCCGGGCAATTGGCGACCGTCGTCATGGTCACGGGCGCGCTGATTACAGGGTTCACCGTACTGTCGGCGTTCACTGCTTGCCGCGTCTATCTGTCCGAGCAATTCCCGACCGCTCTGCGGGGACGCGGGCAGCCCTTCGGTGAATCGACAGGCCGGTTGTTCGCCGGCGTGCTGGCGCCCTTCCTGATGGAACCGCATACAGCCTCGCCGGTGATCTTTTTCGGCACGATCCTTGTCGTGGTGTCGGCCGGCGCCTTTATCCCGGTGCTGTTTGGCAGGGAGACCGTCGGCCAACTCGAAACCGTGACCGAAGGCGTGCCGGCGCTCGCCTGAGGCGGGTGTTTGGAAAAGGGCAAGCGGAAAAACCCGCAGGCTGAACTGGAACGGGAGCAACACGTCGACCCGGTGGCGCTTTGGGGCCGCCAAAACTGCTGAGGTATCGGTAACGTCCTAAATCCGCAAAAGCCAGGGCCTTTAGCCCAAAAGGCGAAAGCGCCGGCCTTGCCAGTCTCGGCCATCCCCTCGCGTCCCGGGTCTGATCGATCTGGGAGGTCGCCGTGGCAGAAATTCGCTCGATCAGCCGGTCCGCGATGACCGCCAGCCATGTGCTCGGACACAAACTCGACAGCATCCCGTTCAGCCCGTATCACCTCATGATCCTTGTGGTCCTGGGCCTTGTCGGGTTTATCGACGGCTATGACCTGGTCATGACCGGCTCGCTCTTGGTGCTCGCCAAGCAGCCGCTGCATCTCTCTGCCGGCGACGTCCGTTTTCTCGCTGTCGCCTCGACGATGATGATCTGCGTCGGCGGTTTCATTGCGTCGACGATCTCCGATCATTTCAGTCGCAAGACCATCATGCTGATCGGCGTGGGCGCCATCACCTTTTTCACGCTGCTGATCCCTCTCGTGCAAACCGGCGAACAGCTGATCGCCTTGCGGCTGCTGACCGGACTGGGCGGCGGCTTTGCGGTATCGGCGCCGTTCCCGATCGCCGCCGAGCTGGTGCCGGCGCAGCACCGGCGCACCTTCGGTGCCATCTACGAGATGTCGCTGGCCGCCTCGTTCACGGTGCTGCCGTTTGTCGGCTTCGTGCTGTCCGGCAACCCGAATGCCTTTCGGATAATGGCATTGCCCGGCGGTCTCGCGTTTCTTGTGGTGCCGGCGCTGATTTATTTTCTGATCCCGGAGAGCCCGCGTTGGTATCTGCGCCGCGGCCGAACCGCGGAAGCGCTCGAGACCGTCAACCGGATTATTCGCCGGACCGGCGGCCGCGTGCCGGAACTCGCCGCCGCCTCGCTCGGGGACCATGTCCAGGGTGTGCGCGAACGGCTGCCGCCTTATCGGGCGCTGTTCGGTCGCGGCCAGTTGCGTTGGACGGCGATCGGCATTTCCAGTTACGTGTTCTGCGGCACGGCGTTTTTTCTGATCTCGGTGCTGCTGCCAAAGGCGCTCGCCGATCAGGGTGCGGCGGTCAGTTTGAGCTTTGGCGTCGCCTCGCTGGTGTTTGCCGCGAGCATCCCGGGAAAGGGCTTCACCGGGTTTCTGATGGAGGTCATCGGCCGGCGCTGGACGATCTTCTATGCGATGGCGGGCGGGCTTCCCGGTCTTCTTTTAATGATGATGGCGCATCGCGCCGGACAACATGCGACGACCGTCATGGTTACCGGCGCATTGATCACCGGCTTCACCGTGCTTTCCACCGCGACCGCCTTCCGGGTCTACCTTTCCGAACAGTTCCCAACGGCATTGCGTGGCCGTGGACACATCTTCGGCGAATCGGTCGGGCGTATCTTTTCTGGGGTGACCGCACCGTTTTTGATGGTGCCGCATACCGGATCCCCGGTGATCTTTTTTGGCACGATCATTGTTCTGGTCACGATCGGCGCGTTCATCCCGGTGCTGTTCGGCCGCGAGACCGTGGGTCAGCTCGAAACCGTTACCGGGGAAGCGCCGGCGCTCGCCTGAGGTGATCTCCGAACGTCGGCGGATTGTTCGGAGGCGCGGGACCGGCGGCTGCGGCGGGCACAATCGCCCCGCGGAGCAGACGCATACCCTAGCACGCTCGCTCGACAAAGCCCGATCGGAGGCTGGGCACGGCGCCGATCGGCGGCGGACCGCGCCGAGCTCTGCGTTCCGGGATCGGTGCACGGCCTTCGGCGCCGACAATCCCGGTAGTCGGCGACGGTGCCTCCATTCCCGATTGGCCCGCATCCCCGGTTGACCTTCATCGGCGCAGTTTCACCGGCATCCGCGGGGCAACCAAATGCCGGCCGCACTTCCGCCCATAAACGGCCCGCTTCGCTTTTTTTACACACGCCCTTCAGTTGATTTGTCGATTGACACTTCTGCATTCGACGTGAGAAATTAAGGGTTGACGAACTGGATACGTGACAACTTATAGGTTTGCGTGCTCCTGATCACCAAATAATATCGTTTCGGTGCTCGGAACCTGTCATGTAACCGACACTAAAATAGATAACTCTTCCCGCTGGCCCCTCAATATCTCGACGACTAACCCGCCGCCAATCCCAAACCCTAATCTCATTTGAGACCTTTACTCGACAGGGAGGAGTTGCCATGTCGCTCGCGGTTCCGTTCGAACTAAAGAGTAGAATAGCCCGGTCGGTGATCGCGGCAAGCAATTCCTTCGACTATTTCAAGCGCAATCTGTCAGTGGTGCCGGCCGATTCGGACGAACTCCTTGACCGCGTCTTTCGGCTGCGCTTTCAGGTCTACTGCGTCGAGCGAGGCTTTGAGGACGCGGCCGAGCATCCGAATGGTCGCGAGCGCGATCGCGACGACAGACGGTCGCTGCATTTTCTGGTTCTCGACCGCGCGACCGGCGTCGCGGCGGGAACGGTGCGGTTGATCCTGCCGCAAATCGGCAACGACCTGCCGGTCTTCAGATTGACCGGAACGGGCAAGCGGGGCATGGACCTTCCATTGCACAGCACTGCGGAAGTGTCTCGATTTGCCATAGCCAAGGCATATCGCCGTCGCCTGGAAGTGGGTTGGCGTTCCGGCAGCGGCCACCGCGCGGCCCTTTCGATCATCACCTTTGGTCTCATACAAGCCATCGTTATGATGAGTTCGGTCGGCGGGATCACGCACATCGTGGCGATGATGGAGCCGGCGCTGTTGCGCTTGCTGCGCCGGATGAGCATCGAATTTCACGAGGTTGGCGGTCTCGTCGAGCATCATGGCGTGCGCCAGCCGGGTTGGGCTGCGATGGCCCACCTCACGGAGCGCGTCAAAGAATGTCATCGCGAGCTGTGGGAAATCGCCACCGACGGGGGACGGCGACTGCCGATCGTGCCGGCCATCGCCCCGGCGTAGTTCTAACCGAGCGAGGCGATGATTTCGCGGTAGGCAGCCTCGGGGAAGGCTTTTAAGGTCCGGGTGCGTACGGTCCCGAGCATGCCGAGCAGCAGTGTAAACCGTGCCGCGACCGCGTCGTCCGGCGCCTCGTAGATCATGACCAGATCGTATTCGCCCATCGTCATGTAGAAACCCTTGAATTCGCCGCCCATATCGGCCAGGGCGCGTTTGGCGGTATCGACCCGGCGCGGCGACTCCTTAGCCTTTTGCGCACCCTGATCGGTCCAGTTCGCGAGCATGATGTACGTCGGCATGTCTCACCTCCCTAGTTTCGCTGACGGCGGATTGCGGGGCCGGTGAAATCCGAGGTCCCCTGGTTTATGGCACTGCCTGCCCCTTGCTCGGCGCGATGCGATCGAGCTTGGCCGCCATGATAAAGTCGTTTTCGTGCAGTCCTTTGATCTTCTTGGTTTGCAGCGAGACGGTCGCGAACCCCCAGCCGAAGCGGATTTCGGGATGATGCGCCTCGTGCTCGGCGAGCGACGCGGCGCGCTCGACAAACCCAAACGCCTCGCGGAAATTCCGAAAGCGATACGTTCGCTCGATCCGCGTGACGTCATCGAGCAATGCCCAATCCGGCGCCTGGACATGAAGCGCCTTGGCCTCGCCGGCGGGCAGCGGCGGAATGCCGCCGCGGCAAGGGGTGCAGTTCTTCTCGACGAGTGCTATGGCCATCGGGTTGCCTCCACAAGCGGGCGCAGCATAGCACGAATCGTGAAGCGGCCGTGGAGGGCCGGTTCGATGAGTTTTGTGTCGGGCCGCTGGCTGGCTGCCGCGTTGCTGGCGCTGGCGCTGATCGGCGGACGCAGCGCGGGCGCCCTCGCAACCGGCGGGAACTGGCAGGTGGTATTGGCCGCCGGCGACGATGCCGAGCCGGTGTTCGACGACGCAACTCGCACCTTGGCCGAGCGGCTGACCACGGCCGGCGTTCCGGCCGCCAACATCCATCGGCTGAGTGCAAGCAGCGCGGAATTGCGTCGTGGCATCGAGCCGGCCACCGCCGAAAATCTGCTGCGGCGCATTGCCAACTTACCGGCGCGGCCAGGCGACCGATGCTTTATTTTTCTAACGTCGCATGGCGAGCACAATGCCGGCCTGTGGCTCGCGTCCTCGCAGCGGGCCTTGCACCCGGAAGAACTGGCGCAGGCATTGTCGCACGGTTGCGCCGCCGCGCCGACGGTCGTCATCGTCTCGAGCTGCTACAGCGGCGGTTTTGCTGCCGGGGCGATGGCCAAGCCCAATCGCATCATTCTGACCGCTTCGCGCCGCGACCGACCGTCGTTTGGCTGCCAAGCCGAGCGCACCTATACCTTCTTTGATGGCTGCCTGCTCGGCGCCATGCCGAACGCAGTGAACTGGAAGGGGGTGTTTACGGCGACCAAAGGCTGCGTTGCCCGCAAAGAGCATGTCCTCGGCGAGAGGCCGTCCGAGCCGCAGGCGTATTTTGGCGCGGCAGCGGCGAACTTGCCGGCCGGATTTTGACGCCGGATCGATTGGCTAGCGCAGCACGACGATCGGCGCGGCCCCCTCGCGTCGGGTAATATCAAGCGCCACGTCTCTCTCGTGCCGCCGCAAAACGAGGTCCGCCGAACCGCCTCTCGCCCGCAATCCCCGCAGGTGCAATTCGTCGAGAAATCGCGGCAGCGCCGGCCGCTCGAACTTTATTTCGCCGGCGCCACGGTCGAAGCTCAACCCGAGGCTCGCCTGGACCAGGGCAAAAATGGCGGTGGCGGCCCAGGCCTGCGGGATGCAGGCGACGGGATAGAGGGTTGGCGCGTTGAGCTTGCGCCGCTGAAATCCGCAGAACAATTCGGGCAGCCGCCGCAAGTCCATGTAGCTGGCGGCGTCGAACATGCCGCTGAAGATCCTCAGCACGCCCGCTTTGAGGCCGTAGCGCGCCAGTCCAAGCGCGATCAGCGCGTTGTCGTGCGGCCAGATCGAACCATTGTGATACGACATCGGGTTGTAGCGGGCGGCCGACACCGCGACCGTGCGTATCCCCCATCCTGAAAAGCACGATACGCCGAGCAGCGTATCGGCGACACGGGCGGCCCGCTCGGGTGCCGCGATTCCCGTCAGCAGCGTATGACCGGAATTCGATGCGACGACCCGGCAGGGTTCTTTGACACCATCCAGCGCCAGGGCATAGGTCGACAGTTCCTCGCACCAGAACGCCGCCTCGAATTTATCCCGTAGGCCTTCGGCCTCGCGTTCCAGCCGCAACGCCGACTCGCTGTCGCCAAGTGCCGCCGCCAATTTCGCCGCCTGATGCTTGGCGGCATAGACGTACCCCTGCACTTCGCACAGGGCTATGGGGCCTTGGGCGAGCCGCCCATCGGCATGGAAAATCGCGTCGTGCGAATCCTTCCAGCCTTGATTCACCAGCCCATCGGCGTTTCTGCGATGATATTCGACAAAGCCGTCGCCGTCAGCGTCGCCATAGGTGTCGCACCAACGCAGCGCCGCTTCGATGCTGGGCCACAAGCTACGCACCGTATCGAGATCGCCGGTGCGCGCAAAATATTCGCCCGCCAGCATGACGAACAGCGGGGTGGCATCAACGCTGCCGTAGTAACGGGAGAAAGGCACCTCCCCCAATCGCGCCATCTCGCCGTCGCGCATTTCATGCAGGATTTTGCCTGGCTCGGCATCGCGGACGGGATCGACTTCGGCGGCCTGGGTCGCGGCGAGAAAGTTCAGCACGCCCTTGGCGATCGTCGGGTCGATCCACAGAGCAAACAGGGCGGTGATGATCCCGTCACGGCCGAACACCGTGCTGAACCACGGAATCCCGGCAAAAGGGTAGTGGCCGTGTTCGGTTTCGGTCACCAGCATATAGAGATCGGCGACCGATCGGCGCGCCATCTCGTCGAACAGCGAGTTTGAGCTCTCCAAGGCGGTAGCACGCCCGCTCGAGGTCCGCATCGCGCGCCGCGCCAGCCGCGAGGCGCTGTAGAAGCGGCGCGCAACGTCGTGATCGGGGGTGCTCTCGTCACAGGCAATCTGCAGAACTGTATGGACCGCCGCACCGGGCTCGAGCGACAGCTCAAACCTCGCAACATTGCCGTCAAGCCGGGTCGGCGCCGGCTCAAAGGTCAGGGTGGTGACGCGCCTTATTCCATCCAAGCCGACATACAGCAGAGCCACCGAGGCGTCCGAGCGCCGCTCGAACGACAACTGGCCGCGTCGGCTTCTTTTTTGCCCTCGCACCTCGAACAGATCGGCGAAATCGGCAGCAAAATCGAAGGTCAAGACCAGCCGGTGCGGGACCAGGTCGAAATTGTGCACAAGCAACCGCTCGTAGCAGCAATTCTGCCAAATAAATTTCTGCCGGTTGACATGGATCCGCTCGCCGCGCAGCACGTTCCGACCGCCGGCGCTGAGATCGGGATTGCTCAGATCGACCGTCAGAAGGATGTTGTCTTCTCGAACATTCGAGCTGAGAAGCAAAAAGGGCGCGCCGTTCAGTCGCAGTTCAAGCTGCGACAGGTAGCGGGTATCGCGATGGTAGATGCCGTCCGAGCTACCCGGGCCTGCGACGATGTCGCCGCGCGGATCGAAGACCGCAAAGCTATGGCCATGCTTTAGGGTGCGCGGCCGGTGTTCCTGCAACAGGGCGGCCGACTCGATGTAGAAGCGTGAAGCTCCGGATTCAGCTTGTGCTTCAGACATCGATGTCGAGACGACGCTGGCCTTCAGTCGGCTGCGGCGGCGGTGCGCGGTGTTCGGTCGGCGCTACCACAGCGCAAGACGTTAGCGTAGAGATCGACATAGTCGCGCGCCATGCGCTGGACCTGGAAGCGTTCGACAAAGCGTTGGCGGATTACGCGGCGATCGAGTTTTTGTGCCGCCGGAATTGCCGCGACCGCCTCGTCGATGCTGTCGACGACGAAACCCGTGCTGCCGTGCTCGATCACCTCCGGGACTGCGCCGCGGCGAAACCCAATCGCCGGCGTGCCGCAGGCCATTGCCTCGATCAGCACAAGGCCGAACGGTTCGGGCCAATCGATCGAAAACAGCACCGCCATCGCATCGCCGAGCAAAGCATTCTTCTCGTTGTCGTCGACCTCACCGATGAATTCGATTAGCGGGTCGTTCAGCAGCGGCTCCACCCGAGCCTTGAAGTATTCGCGATCGACCTTGTCGATCTTCGCCGCGATAATCAAGGGTAAACCGGCGCGGCGAGCGATCTCGATCGCCTGCTCCGGCCCTTTTTCCGGACTGATGCGGCCAACAAAAGCGAGATAGCCGCCGCTGCCTCGACCCGGGGTGTACAGGTCGGGCGGCAGCCCATGATGCACCGTGCCGTGCCAATTGGCCCACGGCACCGGCACGCGCTGGGCGTTCGATATCGAAACCAGCGGCATCATCGGAAATTCCCGCAGCAATGTCGGCAGGTCGGGCAGATCGAGGCGGCCGTGAAAGGTGGTCAGCGTCTTGTTCCAGCTCGGCGCGAACAACGGAAAATGCAAATAGTCGATATGGAAATGGATGATGTCGAAAAGATCCGCGCTGCGGGCAATGCGATTGATCAGCACCATGTGATGAACCAACGGATCTTGGCAGTGCGGATCGAGACGAAGCGCCTTTTCGCACGACGCCTGCAAGACCGCGTTCGTCCGCGAATCGCCGCTGGCAAACAACGTGACCTCGTGCCCTTGGCGGACCAGTTCTTCGGTCAGGTGGGAAACGACCCGCTCGGTGCCGCCGTAGAGCTGCGGCGGGCAGCTTTCCGTCAAAGGCGCAACCTGGGCAATTCGCATTGTTTGGCAACCTCCGTTCTCACCATTAGCGGGGATCAGGCATCGGCTTAGCGGCAAAGCGCTGTCGCGCCGATGATGATCAACGGCACCGGTGCGCAACGGGTTCCTTATAATAGCCCGCTCGAACAGCAGGGCCGCTGGCTGCATCGCAGCGGTGGCGGATGCCGATCAGCGGGTGCGGCTTCACCTTGCGGCAAGGGCATTTCCCGCCTGCAAAGGTGTCAAACTACTCATGCGGCATCTTGGCAGCCGATCACAACCAAACATTGTGATTTAAGTAATGCTCTTAACCAAATCAGTCCAGCACCAAGAAGGGCGAGAGAGGAAGGTTCTGGAACAGGGTCGACGGTGCAAACGAAAAAAGCCGGGGCAGGTGCCCGCCCAGGCTCTTCGATTTCCTTAACGGTCATCAGGGAGCGCCGGCTGATCTGAGTTTCTCCACTCCGGGATTCCTCGGCGCTTCGACGGGGGTCACCGGGGGGATGTATGTTTTCCCCGCTGCTCTCGTGCTGGATTCCGGCACCCAATATTTCATTTACGAGAACGTAGAAAGCCCAGGTAGTGGCGGCAACACAATCGCAGGCGGCAACAGTTACTTTTCTGGCGGTGGTGACTTTATGCCTGAGGGACGGGCCTTGAATTTCGCGCTCTCCGGAACTGCAGTGCCCGAACCGTCATCTCTGATCGTATTAGCGAGCGGTGTCTTAGGTTTCGGGTTTCTCGGCGCTTCCGAAGAAATGGCTGATTCCTCGCGTTGACGCGATGCGGCCGCACCAAGTCAGCCGTGCGAGGCTACTGCCTCGCTTGACGCGGGGAGCCGGCGCCGGTATTCGGGCACCAGCCTTTCGAGCAGCTGCAGCATCCGCTCCTCGCGCCGGCTGCGCGCGGCCTCTTCCAGCTCGTCGATCGACCGGGCCAATACCGCATAGTCGGCGGTGCGCGGCGCCGCCAGCCGGATCGCCGGGCTCAGCGTCGGCATCAGCGGCTCGGCCGGGTGGAACAGCTCTTCGTGCAATTTCTCGCCGGGGCGCAGACCGACAAACTCGATTTTGATGTCGCGGTCGGGCCGCAATCCGGCGAGCCGGATCATCTGCTCGGCCAAGTCGACGATCTTGATCGGCTCGCCCATGTCGAGAACGCAGATCTTTCCGCGGCCCCCCGGCGTGTCGGGCCCGGGCGGCAATGCGGCCGCCTGCAATACCAGCTCGACCGCCTCGCGCACCGTCATGAAAAAGCGGGTGACCTCGGGATGGGTCACGGTCAGCGGCCCGCCGGCGCCGAGCTGACGCGCGAACAACGGCACCACCGACCCGGTCGAGCCGAGAACATTGCCGAACCGCACGGTGACATACCGCGTGCCGAAGCCCGACCGGCGCGCCTCGTATAAGTCGAGCGCCTGGCAGAAGCTCTCGGCAACGCGTTTGCTGGCGCCCATGACGCTCGTCGGGTTGACCGCCTTGTCGGTCGAGATCATGACGACGGTCGAGACGCCAAAAGCGCGCGCCGCCTCGGCGACGTTGCGGCTGCCGGCGATGTTGGTCAGCACCCCCTCGACCGGGTTCGCCTCGACCATCGGCAAATGCTTCAGCGCCGCCGCGTGGCAGATGATCTCGGGCCGCTCGGCCGCGAGGACGGCGTCGATTTGCATGCGGTCGCGCACATCGCGCAACAGCGCCACCCGCGGCAATTGCGGGAAGCGCTCGCGCAATTCGATGTCGATTGCGTAGAGCGCGAACTCGCTGTTGTCCAACAGCGCCAGAGAGGCCGGCGACAGCGCCGCGATCTGGCGCGACAACTCGGCGCCGATCGTGCCGCCGGCGCCGGTGACCAGAACGCGGCGGCCGTCGATCAGCCGCGACATACGGGCGCGGTCGAGCACCACCTGCGGGCGGCCGAGTAGGTCTTCGAGCGCAATCGGCTCCAACACGTGCTCGGGCCCATGCTCGGGATCGCCGAGCCTGCTTTGGAAATCGGTCAGCCTCGGCAAGCGCGCCAGCGGGATCGCCAGCGCGTCGGCCCGGTCGAGCAGCCGGCGCACCTGGTCGCCGGGCAGGTTTTGCGCGGTGATGATCAGTTTTTGCGGACGCTTGCCGCGCCGGTCGAGCCGCGCCACGACGGTCTCCAGCGAATCGATCGTGCCCAATATCGGGACCCGGTAGATTTCGCGGCCGACGCGCGAGGGCGTGTCGGCGAGAACGCCGACGACGCGGTAGACCGCGCGCGGGTTGCGCGTCATCTCGCGGATAAAGGTGTCGGCGCCGTCCTTGGCGCTGATCAGCAGCACCGGCACGCTTTGATGCTTGGCGCGTTCGAGAACGTGGTCGAGCCCGCGGTCCTTGAACAGGCGGTAGGAGAGGCGCGGCGCCCCGAGCAGCGCCGTCAACACGAACCAATTGATCAACAAGGTCGAACGCGGCAGCGTTTCGAGCCGGGTCAGCACGAACATCAGCGGCAGAAAAATCAGTATCGTCAGGCTGACCGCGCGGGCGATGTTGTAAAGATCGGGGAGCGAAGCATAGCGCCAGATGCCGCGGTAGAGCCCGGTCAACAGATAGACGCCCGCCGCGATCAGGGTAAAGCTGGCGATGTAGATCGCGGTCAGGCGCGGCTGGTAGCCGACAACTTCCCCGCCGAGGCGCAGATAAAGCGAAACGACAAACGACAGCGCCGCCATCGCGATGTCGTGCAGATACGCGAAGACGGCGCGCCGGTTATCGGGAAGGATCGCCACGCCGCCCCTATAACAGGAAATGGGGCCGATAAGAAACACCGCGCGACGACCCCGGGACCGCCGGGTTCGATCGACCCCCTCTGCCTGTGCCGCGACAATGACGCAGCGCTGAGGCCGTCGGTTCTATTTCGGTTCGCGTGCCGCACCCCTACAATGGCGCATGAGCTGGGAGCGGCTCTATCACACTTTGCAGCCCGAAACCTCCGGCACCGCCGCGCGGGCTTTTCGGGTCGTCCATCATGCGATGGTCGTGATGGGCATCTCGATTATGCTAGCCGATACGGTCGCGGCATGGCGCCAGGGGCATTACCGGCTTCTCGACGCCGGGTTCCAGTTCGCCTGCGCCTTTTTCATCGCCGAATACCTGCTGCGCCTGGCCGCGGCACCGGGCGCACCGGCGGCGCATCGCCGCGGCTGGCAGGCGCGCCTCGCCTGGATGCTGTCGCCGGGTGGCCTGTTCGACCTCCTCGGCGCGCTTCCCGGTGTCCTCGATGTTGCGTTCAACCCGAAATATGCCAGCCTTTACGGCTTCGTCTGGGCGTTCAAGCCGATCCGTTATTCGCAAGGGCTGGCGAGCCTGCAGCGCGTCATCAGCCGCGCCCGCCACGCGCTGCTGTCGGTGCTGCTCGCCTTTGGGATCGTGCTGCTCGCCGCGGCCAGCCTCGCTTATCTGCTCGAGCGCGACGCCCAGCCTGAGCTGTTCGGCTCGATCCCGCAGTCCTTGTGGTGGGCGATCGTCACGCTCACGACCACCGGCTACGGCGACGTGACCCCGGTCACCCCTGCCGGGCGGATTCTCGCCGGTTTTGTCATGGTCAGCGGGATCCTCGTCTTTGCCCTGTGGGCCGGTATCCTCGCCAGCGGCTATGCCGAAGAGCTGCGCCGGCGCGAGTTCCTGCGCACCTGGGATCTCGTCGCCAAGGTGCCGTTTTTCAAAAATGTCGGCGCGTCGGTCATCGCCGACGTGGCGCGCCTCTTGCGCGCGCGGGACTACCCGGCGCGGGCGGTCATCGTGCGCCGCGGCGAGCGCGGCGACTGCATGTATTTTATCGCCTCGGGCGAGGTCGAGGTGCGGCTGCGGCCGGAGACGGTTCGGCTTGGACCCGGCGAGTTCTTCGGCGAGATCGCTTTGCTGACCGGCGGCCCGCGCAACGCGACGATTGTCGCTGTGGAACCCTGCACCTTGCTGACCCTCGACATCGTCGATTTCCGCCAATTGCTCGGCCGCCAAGCCGAACTGGCCCGTATCGTCAATGAAGAAGCGGAACGGCGGCGCGCCGTCAACGAAGAGGCCGAAAGGCGGCTCGCCGACGCGCGACGCATCGGGCATCCCTCGGCGCGCGAAACCGGCCAACGGGCAGATTAAGCAGCGCCGCCGTCGCCCGGCTCGGCCAACGGCTCGTAGTAATGCGCCGGCAGACCGGCGGCGGCGCGTGCCGCATGGTTGAAAGGCGTTTTCAGCTCGCCCTTGAAAAACCGTCTGACGCGATCGTGAAATACCTCTTCGGGTGAAAGGGCGTAGTCCCGGCACAATCGATCGAACCAACGACGACCGATCGCGACATGGCCGATCTCCTGTTCGTAGATGTGGCGCAGGATGGCGGCGCTGCGGGGGTCGCCGGCGCGCTCCAGCCGGGCGCCCATTTCCGGCGTCACGTCGAGCCCGCGCGCCTCCAGCACCAGCGGCACGACGGCGAGGCGGGCGAGTAGGTCACCGGCGGTCGCCGCTGCTGCTTCCCACAGCCCGTCATGCGCCGGCAAATCGCCGTAACGCATGCCGAATTCGGCAAGACGCGCCGAGAGCAGCAGGAAATGACCGGCCTCCTCGGCGGCAACCCCAACCCAGTCGTCGAAAAATTCGCGCGGCAAGCCCATTCCCGCAAAGCGGGCGACGATGTCCCAGGCGAGGTCGATCGCGTTGAGCTCGATATGGGTCAGCGCATGCAACAACGCGGAGCGGCCCGCGTGCGAGCCGAAATTGCGCCGCTTCGGCATGTCGCGCGGCGGCCGCAGCTCGAGCTGGTCGGGTCGAGCCGGGCGCGCCGGCGGTTCGACAGCGCCGATCGGCATTGACCCTTCGGCCCAGGCCGCCGCCAGCGCCGCGCTCGCCTTGGCCTTGGCGGCCGGGTCTGATGCGCCGAGGATCGCGACCGCCCCGGCGGTCAAGCTCTCGGCCGGGGTTGCGGCCGTCAGAGCGCCTGCGCCGCCTTCAGCACGTCCGCAACATGGCCTGGCACGCGCACCTTGCGCCAGACCCCGCGGACCGTGCCCGAGCCGTCGATCAGAAAGGTGCTGCGGTCGATACCCATGTATTTGCGCCCGTACATGCTCTTTTCGACCCAGGCGCCGTATTTCTCGCAGACTTCGCCCTCGGTGTCGGAGGCCAGGATAAAGGGGAGGTCATGCTTTTTCTTGAACCTGTCGTGCGACGCGACCGAATCCTTCGAGATGCCGATCACCACGGCGCCGGTTCCGCCATAATCCGGAAACGAGTCGCGAAAACCGCAAGCCTCGGCGGTACAGCCCGAGGTGTCGTCCTTGGGATAGAAATACAGCACCACGTTCTTGCCGGCGAGTTGAGAGAGCGTGACCTTGCCGTTGCCGTCGGTCGGCAAGGTGAAATCCGGGGCCTTCTGGCCGGGTTCGACACTCATCTTGCGCTGTCTCCTGCCTGTTCCGCCAATTCGAGCATGGCGCGCGCTGCCGGCTCTTCGATCAGGCGCTCGTACCAGCGGCGGACATGCGCCGCAGCCGAAGTGATATCTGCGTCGAGCCGAGCGAAGTCAACCGCACCCGCGCAGCGCGCGAGGGTGGCGGCGTCGGGTTCCGGGAAGGCGCCCTCGGGCGCCGTATTTTCGCCGATCAAGGTCAAGAGCGCCTGCACCTGCCGCAACAATGCCGCGGCCGCGCTCAGCTCATGCTCGGCTAAAGGCGGCAGCGCACCCGCCGAGCCCAATGCCCGCAGCGCGTCGGCGGTAGCGCGGTGCAATACCTGCGGAGCCGCCGCGGCCTCGCGCAGCATCAGGTATTGGGCGATAAATTCGAGATCGGTCAGCCCGCCGCGCCGGTTCTTCAGATCCCATGGCAAAGGGCGCGGGTGTTCCGCGGCGATCCGCCCTCGCATGTCGGCGACATCGGCCAAGAGGCGCCTCGGTTCGCGCGGCGCGCGCAACACCGCGCCGATCGTCTCGGCGATCCGCCCGCACAGCGCCCGGTCGCCGGCGACCGGGCGCGCCCGGGTCAGCGCCATATGCTCCCAGGTCCAGGCGGATTGGCGTTGATAACGGTCGAAGCTGTTAAAGCTCGACGCGATCGGCCCGGACGAGCCCGATGGCCGCAGCCGCATATCGACCGGGTAAAGCGGGCCTTCGGCGGTTGGCGCCGTGATCGCGCCGATCAGCCGCTGGCTCAAGCGGGCGTAATAGGCCGCGGCGGAAAGCGGCCGCGCGCCGTCGGAGGCCGCAGTGCCGGGCGGCGCGTCGTAGATCACAATCAGATCGAGATCGGAGGCGAGCGTCATCTCGCGGCTGCCGAGCCGTCCCATGCCGAGCACCGCAACGGCACCGCCGGCTAGCCGCCCATGATGCTGCGCGAAATCCGCCTCGACCGCCGGGACGAGGGCGGCGAGCGCGGTCTCGGCGATGTCGGCGAGCGCCTTGCCCGCCCCCTCGCCGTCCAGCGCCCGATGCAGCAATAGCACGCCGACCTGGAAGCGCTTTTCGCTCGCCCAACGCCGCAGCGCGTCCAACATGTCGGCGAAATCGGACACGCCCGAAAGCATCCGGTCGAGATCGGCGGCAAGAACCGGCTGCCCCGGCAGAGGAGCGAAGAATTCCCGGGTGAGCACCGCATCGAGCAATGCCGGCCGCTGGGCCAATTGCTCGGCGAGCCGCGGCGCCCCGGCCATCACATCGGCCACGAGCGCCAGCAATCCCGGATTCGCCTGGAACAGCAAGAACAGTTGCACGCCGGCTGGCAGCCGCGACAGAAACCGGTCGAAGCGGCGCAACGCCTCGTCGGGATGAGGCGTCGCACCAAAGATGCGCAATAGTTCGGGTACCAGCTCGGTCAGAATCTCACGGGCCCGCTGGCTGCGGGTGGCGCGCATCCGGCCGTGATGCCAACTCCGCACAAGCGCCGCGACCGCGGGGGGATTGGCAAAACCGAGCCGCGACAAGGTCCCGAGGGTCTCGGGGTCGTCCTCGGCGCCGGTGAAGACGAGGTTGCCGGGGCGCGCGAGACTCGGCGCCAGCTCGAACAACTCGGCATAATGTCGCTCGACCGAGCTCAGATGTGCGGTCAAGTCAGCGACGAAGGCGTCCGGACCGCGATAACCGAGAAAGGCGGCGATATGCGCGATCCCATCGCGGTCGTCGGGCAGGCGATGCGTCTGTGCGTCGTCGACCATCTGCAAACGGTGCTCGAGCCGGCGCAGAAACCGGTAATCGGCGGTCAGCACCGCCGCTGCCGCCGGATCGATGCGTCCCGCCTCGGCGAGCCGCCGCAAGGCGTCGCAGGTCGAGCGCACCCGCAATTCGGGCATACGTCCGCCCCAGATCAGCTGCTGCGTCTGGGCGAAAAATTCGATCTCGCGGATGCCGCCGCGCCCGATCTTGATGTCATGGCCCTCGACCGCGATGCGGCCGCCGCCGCGATAGGCGTTGATCTGGCGTTTGATCGAGTGGATGTCCTGAATCGCGGCGAAATCGAGGTGCTTGCGCCAGATGTACGGCCGCAATTCGCGCAGCAACCGCTCGCCGGCGTCCCGGTCGCCGGCGAGCGGGCGCGCCTTGATCAGCGCCGCGCGCTCCCAGTTTTGGCCGACGCTTTCGTAGTAGGCGATCGCCGCCGCAACCGACATTGCCGGCGGGGTCGAGCCCGGGTCGGGGCGCAGCCGCAGATCGGTGCGAAAGACATAGCCGTCGCCGGTGCGTTCTTCGAGGATGCGGACAAGATCGCGCGCGAGCCGGCTGAAAAAGGGTTGCGGCCCGTCGCGCGCCGTCACCCGCGATTTGGCCGGATCGAAAAACAGAATGAGGTCGATGTCGCTCGAATAATTCAGCTCACCGGCCCCGAGCTTGCCCATGCCCAGAGCGATCAGCCCGCTGTCCCGCTCCGGATCGGCGGGGTAAATGACTCCGATCAGGCTTTTCGCCGCCGCCTGGCGCAGCAGATGGCGGAGTGCCGCCCCGATCGCCGCCTCGGCGAAATGGCTCAGCGCCGCCATCTGCTGTTCGAGCGACCAGCTTCCGGCCAACTCGGCCACCGCCGCAAGCAGTGCGGTGCGCCGTTTGGCAAGGCGCAGCCGGCGCATTAGTGCTGTCGTGTCTTCGCCCGAGTCGGCGGGGTCCTCGACCGCCGCGGAAAGTCCGGCAAAGAGCGGCTCTGGACCCTCTTTTACGAGGCGCGTCAGGAATTGCCATTCCTTGACCGCGAGCCCGCTCAGAAACGGAGAGTTGCCAAAGATCGACGCGAGCAGCCGCCGGCCCGCCGGCGCCGTGCTCCAACCGCGGGCTGTCCGAGTGATCGGATTGGCGGCGGCCGCGGCAAGTGCCTCGTCCCACGCCTCGAAGCCGAGCGACAGCCGACGCTGATCGGCCGGCCGCGGCAGCCCTTCGCCATCGGCAGAGAGGTGTGCCAGAAGTCCCACGTCTACCAGGAACGCGGTGGAGCCGAAATCATCGCACGACGCGCGGTAATCCCCGCCCTCACCCTCCGCGGGCTGGACCCGGGGATCGCGGCGAGAGCGCCGGGGCGAGGGGCGAGCCGTCTAGCCCGCGGCGAGCCGGGAGAGGACGCCGATATCGGCGATGGCGTCGAGGCCGGCCACCGTCTCGCGCAACTCGCGGGCGCGCGGCGCGCCGAGCACCGGCTCGACCAGACCGTCGAATTTGTCGGCAAGGCGCCGGCCCTGATCGGCGATGTCGGCGGCCGGAATACCCGAATCGTGGCGTGCGCTGACTCGGCCGCCATCCGCCAATTCGACATCCAACTCGCTGACGGTCTGCGGCCAGTCGTTTTTGAAATCGATCGACATCAGCTCGCGCAACCGAACCAGCCTCGGATCGCATGCTGTCGCCTCGTCATAGGCGCCGAGGCTCGCGGTATCGACCCCGGAGAGCGCCATCGCCACGGTCTGGCGCAGGCTGAACTTGCTCTGCAAGCCGTCGACCGGTGCCCGAATATTGCAGACGCGGTCGGTGCTGGTGTCGATGCGCAGCGTGATGCCGGCGATCGTGTCGGGGGTCATCCGGTGCTGACGGCGCAGCGTGCGGGCGCATTCGATCGGCGCATGCGTGAAATAGCACGCGGCATGGTATTTGAAGAGATTGGCGAGGATATGAAACCCGCCGGCCGGCTCCTGCACCGCCGCCTCGGGCGAAAAATCGGGCCCGTGGGTCGCGGCAAAGCCCTGGACGCATTCGACGAGATCGGTGCGGCTCGAAAACCCGCGTGCCGCCAGCCGCGCCGCCAGCAACCCGTTCTGCGCCGCCTTGCCGGCGTGAAACGGCTTGCACATCGTCCCGAATTGCGATTTGAGCCCGGCCGCCTGGGTCCCGGCGATGCCGAGTGCCGTCGCGGTCTGTTCAGCGTCGAGCCCGAGCAGCCGGGCGCTGGCTGCGGCAGCGCCAAAGCAGCCGACCGTCGCGGTCGCATGAAAGCCGAGATTGTAATGCCCGGGCTGCAGCGCCATGCCGATGCGGCAGGCGGCCTCGTAGCCGGCGACAAACGCGGTCAAGACGTCATGCCCGGAACTGCCCTTTAGCTCGGCGAGCGCCAGTAGTGCCGGGAGGATCGCCACGGAGGGATGCCCGGGCATCGCGATGTTGACGTCGTCATAGTCGAGCGCGTGCGCCGCCGCCCCATTCAACAGCGCCGCCGACAATGCCGGCAACCGCTGCCGCTGCCCGACGACGCTCGCCTGCGCCGCCCCGCCGGCCTCCGTGATTTCGGCGAGCAATATCCCGACCAGCGGATCGCCCGCCCCGGCGATCGCGCAGCCGAGATAATCGAGCACGCATTGCCGTGCCACCTCGCGCACCGGGTCGGGCAAATCGTCGTAGCGCGGTTTTGTCGCCCGAAAAGCAAGGAATTCGGTAAGGTTTTCAGCCCGTGCGCTCTCGGTCATCATGCCCTCCGCCGTGTAACCGTTCCGCTTGTATCGCCCTTCGTCAAGGGTCGCAGTCTTGCATCTTCAGGCCGCCTCAGCGCCGCTCGGCACGGGAATCGGCCGCCCGTCCTCCTCGGCGGCCTCGATCCAGCACGCGATTGCATCCATGACACTCTCGACCGCTTCCTGAGGGGTCTCCCCATCGGACATGCAGCCGGCAAGCTCGGGGACCTCAGCGACCCATCCCCCACCTTCCTGAGCGTCGAGGGGACGCAGCATTATTCGATACCGATAGGTCATTGTCCGTCCTTCCCTTCGCCGACCTGCTCGGCAAGCACGACGAGCGCCCGAATGTAGATTGCTTTGATAGGCCGGCGTGCCGGAATTGTCAGCGTCGAGCCACCCCTTGGATCGCGCACCTTATAATGCGAGCCGCGGCGCGGCGAAGTTATCGTCAACCCGCGTGCTCGGCAGAGCCGCTCGATGTCGGCAATCGTCCAATTCGCCTGCGGGTTCGTCCGCATCCGCTCGAGAAGGTCAAACGCCCTCATCGCCCGACTTTGGCACAGAATCTCACAATCATGGTTTGGCAGCTCCCTTTCGATCTCCTGCTGCTACCCTCTTCTGATGCCTTCGCGCCCTGGTATCTCTAACGAACGACCGCCACAACGTCTCTCTGGTCTTCATATCCAGAAATCCTGAATGACGGTTCAGGGCGGCGCGCAACGCGGGACCGACGAGGTCTTGCGGCAAAGGTTCAAAGCCGAGCTTGCGAAACCACGGACTATTCCATCGGGGCTTCCTGAACGTCGTCAGAACGAGGCCCGACAAGCCGCTCGACAGTGCCTGGTTATCGGCCGTGTCGATCAGAGAGGTGCCAATCCCGTGGCCGGAATAGCTGATCGCGACCGAGATATTTGCAATATAGAGCATACCGTCCATCGCATTCGTCAGTATGAAGCCGATGACCCGGCCTTCCTCTTCCGCAAGCACGACGCCGCCTTGTTCAAGTCGAGTAGCCGCAATCGGCGGGGTTCCCACGGCGAACGAGAACCCTTCGACAGCGAGGTAGCGGGCTCGCGCGGCTTTCTCGATTTCCTGCAGTCTCGGAATGTCACGCAATTCCGCCCAACGGAGCAGCATGTAAGATCTCCATCCCGTTAACGGCTAGCGCCCATACCAATCGCCCAAGTCCGCGGGGTCGAGAACACGGAAAGGAATTATCGGCCTTTGAAATGCGGTTTGCGCTTTTCGTTGAACGAGGCGATGCCCTCGCGGCGGTCTTCGGTCGGGACCATGCGGTTGTAAGCTTCGATTTCCAGCATCATGCCGCTCGCCAAGTCCATCTGCAGCCCGTAATGGATCGCGTGCTTGGCCTGGCGCACCGAAATCGGTGCGTTGTCGGCGATCCGCCGGGCGGTTTCAAGGGCCTCATCGACGATCTTGCCCGGCGCGCTCAACCGATTGACCATCCCCCATTGACAGGCTTCGTGGGCGGTGAACGGACGGCCGGTCAGGATGATCTCCTTGGCGCGGCGCTCGCCGACCGCGCGCGGCAAATTCTGCGTGCCGCCCGCCCCCGGCATGATCCCAAGCGTCACCTCGGTCAGTGCAAAGCGCGCGCTCTCGGCGGCATAGATAAAGTCGCAGCACAGCGCCAATTCGCAGCCCCCGGCGTAGGCGGCACCGTTGACGGCACCGATCACCGGCACAGGGCAGGCGGTGAAGGCGCGGATCATGCGCTCGAACAGCAGGTGCTGGCCCTGCCACTCGTCGTCGGTCATGCCGTTGCGCTCCTTGAGGTCGCCGCCGGCGCAAAAGGCGCGCTCGCCCGCACCGGTCAGCACGATGCATCGAGCCTGACCCGGTGCTGCGTTGACTGCGTCGAAAAACGCGAGCAGGTCATGCCCCATCTGGGTGTTCAGCGCGTTTGCGACCTGCGGCCGGTTCAAGGTCAACAGGACGAGCCCATCGCCGCGGTCTTCCGCTCGAATCGTCCCAAATTCGCGGTTCATCGCTGCTCCTCCCGCGAGGTTGTCTCAACCCGCCGATCATAGCATGCGATTCGGCTGCCGGCGCCTCTTGGGCGGACGCTCGAAAGCGAGCCGCGGGCGCTCCGCAAGCCGCCAACCCGCGTTCTTGACAGCAGCTATCGACCGAACAGCCAAATAATCCCTCATTCGTTGGCGCAAGCTCGATTCGCCGGCGCTGACCTTGCGCCCGCCGCTCGCCTCGCAGCTCGGCGGCGACTGCCGGCAGACGATCGCGGTCGAGCTCGCCGATAACCGCCACGCCGCGGTGCTCCCCGCCGCTTCGCCCTGGTATGTCGACGAACACCGACACGTCATCAGACCCGTCGTCTTCGACATTGCCCGCTCGCTGGTCAAAATCGCATTGGCGGCGCCGCCGATTACGATCGAGCAGGCGGCGGCGGTCGCCGGCCGCTTCGCGCGCGATCTGCCGAGCCTCGTCTTGCCGGCGCCACGCGCCGACATGGTCGAGGAGCTGCGCGCCGAGCGGCCGGTTCCAATCCTCGTCCTCGGTCGGCGCAAGCGCAGCGGGGATTTTTGGGACTGGCGCGCCAACAGCATCTAGCAAACGATCGATGCGGCATTGCGTGGTGTCGCCTATGGCGGGGCGCCGATCGATCGAGGAGGGCTTTCACCATCGCCGTCGTCGATGGCGGGGCGAGTGGATGGCCGGGGTCGAGGAAGGCAGCGGGTGGTGGTTCTCGCTCGATCTCGGGGTCGAGATCGACGGCGCGACGGTGCCGTTGCTGGTCTTTGTTTACAAGCTCTTGGCTCAAGGCACCGTCGAGGAAAGTATGCTCGAATCGCAGCAGCGCAAAAAAGCGCTCGCAGCAGGGATCTACCAAGCGGGCGGCAATGCCGCCGCAGCACTCACCGCCGCCGATATCGAGCGCCTGTTCACGCCGCTCGGCTGAGGCCGGCAGCGCGCTGTTCGGTCAATCTGGGTGCTCAAGGGCTCTTCTTTTGCAGCCATGGTAGCGCCATTCTGATTGGAAACCGCTCCCGGCGGGCTGAGCCACCCCTCACCGACCCCCCGGATCATGATCCGGGGGGTCGGCACCCTCTCCCGCGTTGCGGGAGAGGGTGGGTGAGGGTGCGACGGACGCCGCCTAACCGTGGTTGGCGTGGTAGTAGGTGTTGCGCAATACCCGGCCGGGCAATGCGCCGGTGTGCTTGCCTTCGTTGTAAAGCACTTGGCCGTTGACGATGGTGGCGAAGACGCCCTCGGCCGGCTCCTTGATGCGCCAGGCGCCCTTCGGGAAGTCGCGCACGACGACCTCGTGGCCGCACTTCACGGTCGCCGGGTCGAAGATCACGACATCGGCCGCCATGCCGGGACGCAGCAAGCCGCGGTCGTGAAGCCCGAAGACCGAGGCTGAGTCGAACGTCAGCCGCCGCACTGCCTGCTCCAGGGTCATGACCTGCTTCTCGCGCACCCATTCGCCGAGGAGCTTGGTCAGGTAGCCGTAGCCGCCGTGGAACTGGACATGCGCACCGCCGTCGCCGAGTCCGATCACCGCGTTCGGATGGGTCAGGATCTTGGTCAGCGCGTCGTCGTCGACATTGTTCTCGGCCTGCAGAAAGCGGGTTTCAAGGTTTTCTTCGACGACGAGGTCGAGAAAGGCGTCGATCACCCGCTTGCCCTGCTTTTCGGCGATCTGGCCGATCGACTTGAACTGCATCCACTGGTTCTTTTCGAGCGCCGGCTCGTTGACCCACATATAGTTCCACCAGGTCTTCGAAAAGCCGACCGCGGTATCGGGCTTGTTGACGACCGCCTCCTCGTGGAGCTTGGCGCGGATTTCGGGATCGGCATACGCCTTCAACTTGGCCTCATCCGACGACAGCAGGATCGGATGCCAGGTCGGCAGGCCGCGGAACACCTGGCAATTCTTCATCGTGAAGTCTTGGGTGACCCGGTTCGGGCTGCACATCGGATAGGCGCGGATGCCCAGCGCCGCGGTCTCCTCGACCCGCGCCATGTGCGTCTTCCACTCGTCGGGCTTGCGCATCGTCTGGGATAGGCTGTTGTAGACGACGGTCCGCCCGGTCGCCTCGGCGAGGCGCCGGATCATGCCGTCCTTCAACTCGACATATTGGCCGCCGCCGGCCTGGATGGTGCCGGTGCCCATGTCGCGCAATACGTCGCCGAGCGCGAAAATCTCCTTTTCGTCGGCCCACAAGGCCGGGATGTGGCAGCCCTGCGGGTCGTAATGGCCCTGCTCGCGCGACACCGAAAGCCCCAGCGCCCCGGCCTTCATGCCGTCGCGGACGACATCCTGCATCGCCTTGATCTGGTTGTCGGAAGCGCCCGGCTTCTGGCACTCGTCGCCCATCACATAATGGCGCACTGCGGTATGGCCGATCAGATTTCCGACATTGACGCCGAGGCGTTTGTCGAGATGGTCCATGTATTGGCCGGTCGTTTCCCAGTCGAAGTTGACGGTGCGCAACACCTCCATCGGGATCGCTTCGACATAGGACAGGAACTCGGCCAGCCGCTCCTCGGTGCCCTTGCGCACCGGCGCCAACGACAACGAGCAATTGCCAAAGATCACGGTGGTGGCGCCGTGCTCGGGCGAGAAGGTGCACAGCGGATCCCAGGTGACCTGGGCGTCGTAATGGCAGTGGTTGTCGATAAACCCGGGGGCGACGGCGCGGCCCTCGGCGTCGATCGTGCGCGCCGCGGTGCCAGTCAACTTGCCGATCTCGACGATCTTGCCGTTTTTGATGCCGACATCGCCGCGGAACGCCGGCAGTCCCGAGCCGTCGACAATCAGCCCGTTTTTGATCAACAGATCAAAGGCCATCGGTTCTTCCTTTCTGCAGAGGGTGGGCCGCCGGTCGCGGCCCCGAGAACTCGCGAGGAAGTGTACGCCCTCGGGACGCCGGCACAACGCCTGTGGCGCGCTCCCCAGCCCTCCAGCCATGTGCCGGGCGCGGGGGTGCCAATCGCAAATGCACGCAAGGGCCTGATCAGGCAAATGGTCGGCGGAGCACCGTCGTGTTAAAGCGTAGATCCCGCCCCGCCGCACCGGCGCCGATCCTTGACGGAGTGCCCTCAACATGAGCTTGTCGAGCGAAGAATATCGCGAGCATCTGCAATCGACTTCGGTGCGTGCCGGGTTCCGCTTTGACGAGGTGGTGCTGCCGGACGAGCGGCAGGTCGCGGTGAACGGCCTCGGCTTTCGCTATCTCGATTGGGGGACAGAGGGAAAACCGCCGATCCTGTTTCTGCATGGCGGGGCGTTGACCGCGCATACTTGGGATCTGTGCTGCCTGGCCCTGCGCGACGACTATCATTGCCTCGCACTCGACCAGCGCGGTCATGGCGACAGCGACTGGGCGCCCGACGCCAATTACACGATCGCGGCCCAGCGCGAGGACGTGAAGGGCTTTGCCGAGGCGCTCGGGCTCGACCGGTTTGTGCTGGTCGGCATGTCGATGGGTGCGATCAATGGGCTCGCCTATGCGATCGCCTATCCCGAAACCCTGTCGGCGCTGGTGCTGATCGACTCCGGCCCCAACGTCCGCCGGCCGGGGTCGAGCCGCATCCGCAATTTTGTCAATGGCGGGGCCGAGCCGGAAACTCTGGAGGCGATCATCGCGCGCGCGCTCGCCTTCAACCCGCGGCGCGATCCATTAGTCCTGCGGCGCAGCCTGATGCACAACCTGCGCCGGCAGGACGACGGCAACTGGGTGTGGAAATACGACCGGCAGCGGTTTCAAGCCATGGGCGGCGACCAGCACGCGGCCGAGCGACGCGGTCTTGCCGACGGGCTGGCGAGCGTGGCCTGTCCAACCCTGGTCGTGCGCGGCGGCGAAAGCGACGTGTTCCACGACGAGGACGCCGAGCTCCTCGCCGCCGGCCTCCCCGACGGGCGCTGGGTCAAGATCCCCAAGGCCGGCCACACCGTCCAAGGCGACAATCCAAAGGAGCTGGTCGCAGCGCTGCGCGAATTTCTCGGCTGACATCGTCCCACGCCGGTCTCTGGGCGGGCCGGCGCGGGGGTGCGGGCG
>Ga0210395_10000124_pt1 | contig 59475 bp, 53 predicted proteins | sample IncBWH4OmetaG_FD_150861 | JGI IMG/M metagenome (GOLD analysis project Ga0210395, IMG submission 150861) | Forest soil microbial communities from Barre Woods Harvard Forest LTER site, Petersham, Massachusetts, United States - Inc-BW-H-4-O ...
CCGGTCGACCAGCCGATCAACCTGGGAAATGCACCGCTGCCCGGCATTGTTTCGGAGATTGCCCCTTCTGCCGGATTTCAGCCCGGCGACATCCTGCTTACGAAACGTCACTGGGGCGCCTTTGCCGGAACCGATCTTGAGCAGCAGCTTAAGTCGCGTGGTGTCGATACGGTCGTCCTCACCGGAATCTCTACCAATGCGGGGGTAGAGTCCACGGCGCGACAGGGTACCGGCCTCGGCTTTGGCTTTGTCGTCGTTGAAGACGCCTGCTCCGGTCAGGATGGCGAACAGCATCGTTTCGCATTCGAGAAGATATTCCCTCGGCTCTGTCGCGTGCGCTCGACCAATGAGGTCCTCGCCGCACTTGCCGCGGAACAGACACCGCACAAGGGGCGGGAGTGCGGTTCGACATTCACTAAGAAAACACAATCCGATATACAGCGAGAGCGCGTTCAACGAAACCGCATTCCGCGGCGAAAAGACAAGTCTCGAGGAGAACACCTTGCCGAAAACTGAGAATCGATTTTTTCCTGCTGCAGGCGCGGCGAGCGCTGCCGTCGTTGATCCGGCGAGACGTACCACCCATCCAAACCTGATTCTTGCGATCTGCTGCATGAGCCTGTTGATCGTAGGTATGGACGTAACGATTGTCAACGTTGCGCTGCCGGCGATCCAGAAAGACCTGCATGCGCGGCTGGCGGGACTGCAGTGGATTCTGGACGCCTACACGTTGGTGGTGGCGAGTTTCCTAATGCTGGCGGGATCGATGTCAGACCGCTTCGGACGCCGAAGGGTATTCCAAATCGGACTGGCTGTGTTCACCATCGGATCGCTGCTGTGCAGCCGGGCAGGGACGATCGAGCAACTAATCGGGTTCCGCGCACTGCAGGGATTCGGGGCGTCAATGCTAAACCCCGTGGCGCTGTCGATCATCGCAAACGCCTTTCCGGAGCCGAAGGCGCGTGCGCGAGCGGTGGGCATCTGGGGCGCCGTGGCAGGCATATCGCTGGGGATCGGGCCACTGATCGGCGGGGCGCTAACGGAGACGATTGGATGGCGTTCGATTTTCTGGGTCAACGTTCCGATCGGAATTATTGCGGCGCTGCTGGCGGCACGGTTTGTGCCGGAATCGAGGGCGCCCCGTGCACGGGCTTTCGACCCGGTGGGACAGGCGATGGTGCTAACCGGGCTGGCGACGTTGACATGGGGTGTCATCGAAGGGCCGCATGCGGGCTGGGGATCGGCGTTGATCCTGGGTTTGTTTGTTACTGCGGCGATGGCATTTTTGGCATTCGCCCTGTATGAGCCTCGGCGGCGCGATCCGCTACTGGACTTGCGGTTCTTCCACAGCGTGCCATTCTCAAGTGCGACGGTTCTGGCGCTGTGCGCCTTCTCAAGTTTCTCGGGTTTTCTTTTTCTGAATGCGCTCTACCTCCAGCAGGTGCGCGGATTTTCTGCTTTTCATACCGGTCTGTTCACTCTACCGTTGGCGGTGACGATGATCGTAAGTGCGCCTTGGTCGGGGTGGCTGGTCGGGAGCTACGGAACGCGCCCTCCTCTACTCGCTTCGGGCGCGGGACTTCTGCTGAGCTCGCTGATGTTGACAGGTCTGAGCCCGCAGACGTCGGTGGGCTGGCTGCTGGCAGCATATGCACTGTTCGGTGTTGGGCTGGGAATGGTGAATCCCGCGATCACGAACAGCGCAGTGGATGGAATGCCGTTATCGCAAGCGGGCGTGGCGGCGGCCATCGCTTCAACCAGCAGGCAGGTAGGTGCAGCAATCGGGGTTGCGGTGTCTGGATCGGTGGTGGCAGTGAGTCATGCGCGGGGCACGGATTTCACGACGGCGACTCACGCGATCTGGTGGGTGATGACAGCGTGCGGTGCGGCGGTGCTAGTGCTAGGTTTTGCGTCGAACACGGCGTGGGCGCGAGGAAGCACAGAGCGAGTCGCGCACCTGTTTGAAGAGTCGCACTGATTTGGTATCGGCCAATCTATCCACAATCGCCGAGTATCAAGTCGACCGTCCGCTGGAGCGTATTGGCTATTGGCTGTGATGGTGGCTCTCATGTTTCTTGGATCATTCCTACTCAAGAAAAATGAGCTACGGCCGGATCGCCCAAGCCAAACCGTCCGGCTCGCCCCCAACGTCAATGTGGCTCGTGACCTCTAAGGTCTTCAGGTCCATAACAGCGACGTAGTTGTCAGGCCCACAGGCGATGAAGGCACGATTGCCATCCCGATCGATCAGAATGCCCGCCGCTCCGTGGCCAATTTTCACCCGTTTGAATTCCTTGCGCGACACTGCATCGTAGATCACTAGATCGCCATCGCCCAGACTTGAAATCAGCACAAGCTTCCCATCGGGAGTGAACTTCAGCCGGTTTGCTCCAAGCGTCTTTGCGTCCAGCGTAGCCGTCACGGTGCGTGTGGTGAGGTCGACTACTGAGAGCGTACCGTCCTGTGCATTTGCGGTCCACAGCTCACGTCCATCCGGCGATACGTCAAAACCTTCGTCGCCTTTGCCAACCGAGATCACGGTCTCATTCCAATCCATGCGCGGTTGATTCCCTCCCGGTGGGGGTGGAGGAGGCGTGGAACCCTGAGGCGGCCGCATTCCCGATGGCGGTCCCATCGGCGGAAGAGTGACCTTCTCCAAGATGCTGACCGTCGCGGAGCTAACATTGGTTGTGTAAATCTGCTTCTCGTCCGGCGTGACGTAAAGCATGTGCGTCCGGTTCTGGCCAGTGCCCATGATCCAATCGATCTTGGCGGAAACAGGATCATAGGTTGCAATGGCCTTCGCGCCTTCTGCTGTGAACCAGACCTTTCCTCCCACAAACGCTAGTCCGTGCGGGCCATTCAAGGCCCCGGTATCGATGTCAGGCAGCGCTTTCTGCCCGACCAGGTCAATCACGGAGAGCGTATGGTATCGGCCCCCGCCGTAGATCGAGACATAAGCCGTCTTCCCATCGGAAGACGCTATCACTTCGTGGGGATCAGGGCCGACAGGAGCGCGTCCGACCACTTGCAGCGTCTTCGGGTCCACTAAGGCGAGTGTGTGATTACGCTTGGAAAGCGCCAACAAGGTCCGACTCGACGTCGACTGAGCAACAACTCCGATCGCGGCGGAAAGGAGTGCGGCCAATGCGGCGCCGGCGACTAGCCATTGGGGATTTTTGGGTCGCATCATTCCTCTCCATTGAGTTTGGTTTTCGATGGCGTGTTGATTTACTCAATCAGTCCGTGAATCCCGACGTTGTGATTCCATCTTCCATCAATCCGATCTTCCTGATCAACCGAATACGACCATCACCTGAACTTTTCCTACTGAGCATCCAGCACGCCAGGCTGACGGCAAATAATCCGCTTCCTATCCAAATCGCGTGATGCGCTACGACGTCCACAATTGGGTCGAGGTAGTTGGGAATGTTCAACAAGCGTTCTGCAATCCATCCTGCGGATGCAAGACATGCAAAGACCGCCCCACCGATCCTGAGAACAGAGTATCCCCGCGTGCGGCTCAAGAGTATGAGGGACGGCAGGACTGCGGCGACTACGACGAGTTGCATGGTCTCGATACCTAGGTTAAATGCGAGTAGTCCTGAAACCCGCTCCCAACGTCCTAGTCCCAACTCATTCAAAGTCGCTGCAAACGCCAAACCATGGATCAATCCGAAAAACGCAGCAATAAGCGGTTCCTTCCCTGGGAAAAGCGGACGGGTTGCGTGAATAGCAGAGACAAGAATCGAGATTGCGATCAGTACTTCGACGGGTCGACTAAGAACGTGAACCAATCCTAGCGTTGCTAATGCCAGGGTGATGGAGTGGGCGACCGTAAATGCCGTGACAATTTTTAAAATCCGCAGCACGCTCTGGCGAACAGCTGCAACCCCGGCCCAGCAAGAGCCCGTGACGAATAATGGCGCAGGAAGCAGCAACGTCAGGAGAAACAAAAGATGGTCCGTTCCTTCGCCAATGTGGCGCATCCCCAACCGAAATAGGCTGGCGAAGCCGACCGCGTCCAGCCGGGCGCGTATCGTGGGCCACGATTTCATGAAAGCAAATGAAGAACGATCCTCAGTCTGCTCGTAATCCAGCTGATAGAAGGATTGGGATTCGTTTCGCGTTTGCGAAAGGATGCGGATATTCCTATCTTGGGGAACCAAACAGTTCACAAGATAGGCAGAAATAGCATTCTGATGATGATTTTCAAGAACGATTTTTCGCGCGGCTCCGCCCAGCGGCAATTTTGCAGTGAACTCGATCTGAATCTCGCCGAGGCCTTCCTTGAGCTGCTCGACTTCCGGGAATCTCACCGAGACGAGCGTCGGTTCCAAGCGTTTTCCGTCTATCGTTAGCGAGAGGTTGCGGAGGACGTGTTCCGCATAACTGCGCTGCTCGACTTCTGAGATATAGCCGTCGCCGTTGGTATCGATACTCGCAAACACCGCCGGAAACACGGCGACGCCCGGAATTAATCGCATGGACGCGTGAACGCGATCACTCTCAACAGAAATGATCGTCGCTTGCAGATACTCATCGAGCCGGTGTCCGTGCACACTCGTTGTGAGCGCAAGCAAAAGCGTTCCGAGCGTGGCCAGCTTCTTGGTCATTGCGCCGTCAGTTTTCGAGCGTAGTCATTGGTGGGGTCACGATACATGGTGTGCACGTGCATGGCGGGATCGCCGCCCAAGGTTTGCGGCGCGTACTCGATGACCAGATGAGGTCCTTGAATTCGATAGTAGGCCTTTATGTTTTTTCCAGGTTCCGCGGCGGTTGGTCCGCTCCAGGCAAACCAGGTCTCGTTGATGTCGCCTTTCAATTCCGCCATACGCGCCGCTGCGGCGGTTTCGTGAATAATGCCGGACCATTCAGCGATCAAATCCAGCAGCATCGTCTTTTGGTGCTCGTTCATTCGGGAGACCCTGAGTCCTTCAGGTTCGATCGTCTTTCCGTCCTGTCCCGGACCGAGTACCAGGTCCGCCAGTCGGAAACTCAGAATCGCTTGTTTTCGTTGTGCATCGTCAAGCGTATTCATCAAAGCCAAAGCCTTGTCGCTCTCTTCGCCTAATGGGCGCACGGTTTTTCCGTTACTCGTAAAAAGAGCTGGTTGGGCACCGGTCAAAGTCGGTGTCAACACACCACGCTCGCCGGCGATGGTGATGTTAAGTGCCAAATGATGTCCCCCAAACTGCAGCATCCATGGGTCTTTCTCAGAAGGCTTTCCGAGAATCGAGATATAATAAAGGTCCCTTCCGAAGATCGGCCCGTTGCCAAACGGGGGTCCATTTCGTGGTGGTTGATTTCCGGCAGGCGATGCGCCGTTGTTAGCTCCGGGCGGCCTGCTACCGCGGTTCGGGCCTGCGCCGCCGGGTGGGCCGGTGTCGGTGGTCTTATTCACCTCGTCGCCCTCCATGATTTGCTGAACTTTCTCGAAGCCCCGAGGACTAAGCGCAGACGAGAGCAGCACCATGGCAGCGGCACGCTGAGCGGCACTCATCTCTTTGAGGCTGATTCCTCCGCGCGCAACCATTACGATCGGAAAGTTCGACCAGTTTGCCCGTTGCTTTTCGTCGTCAAACGCGAACATTACACTTTGCCGCTGTTTCACATCGAGCGTCGAAAGAAAAGTGTTTGCTGCACCGACGATTTTTCCAGTCGCGGTTTGCGCCACTGCCGCTGTCGCTAAAATGCAAGCCACGGCGACTACTGCAGTACCTCGGATGGCCCTCATCGAACAAAGATTCACGTTTGTACCCTCCCATGCCTCAGCGGAACCTGCTACTTACTTCCCTAGAATTTCTGGGATCGTTCCCGTGCAAGCCCGAAATCAAGTTCACCAAACCGCTCTTCTCCCAAACGGAATGTTCGGATGCTTGGGATATGATTACGGGGTAGGCACCTTTATAAGCGATAGTTACTTCTTGGAAGCCGTCCCTCCGCGGAATGTCTTTGAAAGCCACTGTCCCACCCGGCAAATCTTGATTTCATTGCCGATAAATTGACCGTCTAGGTAATTCGGCGGCTCTCGGACGGCACCCTCCACTTCGCCCAGCTTCGCCGTAGCGTCGATGGGATCTCCTAAAAGGTTCTAGCCAACATCCTTCGCGGACTGGAACGGGACGGCATCGTGACCTGCTTTCTTAGTGGCCGTCTTCTTGGTGGGCTTGATTCGGAGTGCCTCTATTGGCTCCCCACGCGTAGAGACAGCCATTAACCACGCGTCGAGCCCGAATTCAATTCCGCTTGCGGGTTTCCTCTCGCCGAATACATTGGCGGCTTCTAACGCCACCGCTCCATGGAGGAACGCCCAAAGCGCGACAGACGCCTGTGCAGCTCGGTCCGAGCCGGCGATTCGTTGCACCTGCTCGACGGTGAACGCCCAGAGGCTTAGGCGGAAGGTCGCATCGTGCTCCGGCGCATGGAGACTCATCATCACCTCGTAGAGATGACGGTTGTCCCTTGCGAATTTGATGTAAGCAGATGACATCTTGCGGATTGCAGTAGACGGTTCGCACCCGTCGGCTGCCCTTCTCATCGCCAGTTCCAGCTGCCGGGCCGCTTCGTTTGCCAGCGCAGCCTCGAGTGCCGGGCGATCTGAAAAGTAACGGTAGATTGCATTGGGCGCGACGTCGAGGGACGCAGCGATCTTCCGTAGGGAGAACTCGCGGATGTCCCCTTGGGCTAGATCCCTGACCGCAGCCGAAAGGATGGTTTGACGGTCTGTTTTCGACGGATAGGGCATGAGAAACACTGTACACCTTGACACCCATAAAGGGAAGGTGTACAGTGAACATGTTCAAGATGAACAGTGCTCATCTTAGGAGAAATGCGATGGCGAACAGCAAAGATGTCGTGGTCACCGGGGTCTCCACCGGAATCGGCTGGGGAACCACAAAGGTGCTCGTTTCAAAGGGATTTCGCGTGTTCGGTTCTGTACGCAAGCAGGCTGACGCCGATCGTTTGCAAAGAGAGTTCGGTGACGGCATCGTGCCTCTCATGATGGACATTACGGACGCCGACGCTGTACATCAAGCTGCCCAGAAGGTCGGCTCCATGATAGGCGACAGAAATTTAGTTGGCCTGGTGAACAATGCGGGAATTGTGGTGAGTGGGCCGCTGCTTTATCTGAGGCCCAGCGAGTACAGGCGGCAGCTGGATATCAACATGATCTCCCCGCTTGTCGTAATCCAAGCCTTCGCTCCTCTTTTGGGAACGGACAAGAAGAGGCAGGGCCCCACCGGCCGCATCGTGAACATCAGCTCTACCGTCGCAAAAGTTGCTATCCCGCTTCTCGGTGCTTATAGCTCCTCCAAATCTGGTCTTGAAGGAATGTCGGACGCGTTGCGGCGAGAACTGATGTTATTTGGCATCGACGTCGTGATCATTGAACCGGGCACCGTGAACACGGCGATGTACGAGAAGGGAGAAAAAGAAGATCTGAGTGAGTTCAAGCAGACCAAGTATTGGGGGGCGGTGCAGAACTTCCAGAAGTTCATTGTCGCCGAAGCACGTAATAACGGCTTATCCCCTGAGCGTCTGGGCGAAGCCGTCCATGTGGCACTCAGCACGACGAAACCGAAGGCACGCTACGCACTCGTTCCGCAACGTTTCAAGAACTGGACTCTGCCCAGACTTCTTCCTATGAGGATGCTCGACGCCCAGTTCGCAAAGCTGCTCGGACTCACAAAGCCGTAGCCAGGCTCGAACGGCGGGTTCTCACATCTCATGACAAGGGAACCAATGGCAAAAACAGTGTTTCCGTCGGCAACGGATCGCTACCGAGAAGTCCTAGGGTTGTATCGGAAGCGCGATGGGGCAAAGCGGCAGCACGAGCACGGTGTGTTGGCGCGCTTTCGATACAACGACTTGAAGGAAGCCGCCCGTGCGGCGGACGCGGGCCCTATGCAAATTGAATGGAGCGAAGGGCCGGTATTAAGCCGTGCCGAGACTGTTCTGCAAGGCACGACACATGACACCATGCGCGCGGAAATTGTCTACTGCGAAAAAGTATCGCGAAGACTGTGGTCGAAAAAGCTAGAAGAAGGGATTGGTTTGACGGCGAGGCACAGGGAAGCGAAGCGCCTGGAAGGACGCAGAGTTTTCGAGTTGGAGAGAGTAGTCTCATGCCGCAACGCTGATCCGTGGTGGAGATCGAAGTTGGATTTCGACAGCCGTTAGCCTCTCAACGACCACCATCGGTCCGGCACACTTGGGGCAGAGCCAGAGATCGCTCGCGTTGCCGGCGCCTGACTTGTCTTGTTTGGCCGGCGGAGTTGCAGCTGCGCCGAGCAGCTGAAAACAAAGTGGCAAGTTGGTAGCCCGTTTGCGATTGGCCAGGAAGCCGAAGTTGCGGATGCGCACGAAGCCATCCGGAAGCAAATGCAACAGGAAGCGACGCAAGAACTCATCGAGAGATAGGGTCATCAACTTCTGTTCATTGTTGTGGGCGGAATCGCGCCAACGAAACGTGACCTTCCCATCAGCAAACGAGATCAGTCGATGGTTGGAGATGGCTACCCGATGGGTGTAACGGCCAAGATAACGGAGTACATGCTCCGGGCCTCCGAACGGTGGTTTCGCGTAGACCACCCAATCCTTTCGAAATAGTGGTCTCAGCCACGCAGCAAAGATTTTCGGCTGAGTCAGGGTTTGCAAGTCCCCGTGAAAACTGAGGCTGCCGTCCTTAAAAGCGTGCCGGAGTGCCGCGACGAACTTGCCGCGAAAGACTCGGCTGAGCACTTTGACAGGAAGAAAGAATGCGTAGCGTGGCTTGATCCAACGCGAGTGATCGGCAGAAAGTCCACCGGCCGGCACCACACAATGTACATGCGGATGAAGTTCGAGCTTCTGGCTCCAAGTATGCAGGACACTGAAGAAGCCAATTTCTGCGCCAAGATGTTGGGGATCGCGGGCAACTTCGAGCAGTGTTTCTGCACTGGTTCGGAACAGGAGATCGTAGACGAGCTTCTTATTCTGAAGAGTTAGTGGGGCTAACTGGCGAGGCAGCGTGAAGACCACGTGCACGTACTGCGTCGGAAGAAGTTCGCTGCGACGCTTCTCGAGCCAACGTTCGCGAGCGCCCGCCTGACACTTCGGGCAGTGTCGATTTCTACAGGAATTGTAGGAGATGGCGCGATGTCCGCAGCGAGTGCACACATCGAGATGTCCGCCGAGCGCGGCGGTGCGACACCGCGCAATCGCCAGGAGCACTTTGACGTGCTTCCAGGTGATCCACTTACGGCTTCGTTCGATGAAGGCGTCTCCCGCAGTGCGGACCAGATCGGCCACCTCGAGGGGTGGCCGGTCCATCTACTCGCCCTGTGGTGGTCGGTCTTTTAGCTCCAGCGAGTCCAGAGGACTCCCGGTCGCACTGAGGTGACGTTCAGAGAGGTGGAGGTAGATGGTGGTTTCTTCCAGATCGCGATGCCCTAGCAACATCTGGATGGTTCGCAGATCCGCGCCTGCTTCCAGTAGATGTGTGGCGAAGCAGTGCCTCAGCGTATGTGGGTGCACGTGTTTCTGAAGGCCTGCTTGCTGAGCGGCTTTCTTGCAGGCGGTCCAGACCACCTTGGTGGTGATCGGTGTATCACCGGTATGCCAGCGGTTGCCTGGAAACAGCCATGTGCTTGGCTTGTGCCGTAGTCCGCGCCAGTGCTCACGCAGTACCTCGAGCAGTTTTGGACTGAGCATCACATCCCGGTCTTTGCGTCCCTTGCCGCCCTGGACGTGAATCACCATGCGTTTGCTGTCGATGTCGCTGACTTTCAGGTGTGTCAGTTCAGCGCGTCGTACTCCGGTGGCGTAGAGCGTCATCAACAGAGTGCGCTCAAAAGGAGTTAGTGCCGCGTTGATGAGTTGTGCGACTTCTTCCCGGCTGAGGATCGAAGGAAGGTGAAACCCTTTTTTCGGATAGGGCGTCTCCGCGATGCTCCAGGTTTTCTTGAGAGTTTTGACGTAGAAGAATCGCAGAGCTGCCAATCGTTGCGTAACCGTGCCCGGCGACAATTTGCGTTTCTTGAACAGCTCGGCCTGATATTCACGAATGTGTTCCGGACCCAAACAATCTGGCGAACGCTTGAACCGTCTTGAGAAATCTTCAACTGTGCGAATGTAACAGCGTGTGGTAGCCTCAGAATAATTACGACGCTCGAGTTCTTCGAGCATCATTTTGCGAAGTCGGGTCATGAGGACCTCCTTATGACCCGACAACTTACTTCAGCCATTCGCCATAAACTGCTACGTTCGCCTCACGCGAAGCGTCCGCCGCACGGGCGGCTTCGTTCAAGTCTCGATACTTATGCACATCTCCCGATCTGGCTTACTTCCGGTTTGCCGACACCATCCGCGACCTTCTCTGTCATACCCAACGGAAGTTTCCTTCGCGATTCGCCGCAGGTTCTTGCTTTGCAGAACAACTGATTAAGGCTGAACGGTGAATCAAAATTCCTCCCATGACCATGAGCGTTTGATGCGACCAGAGCCTTGGCCGTGGTGTTGAAGCCGCTCTCACCGCAGTCGGCGGACGAAGTGGAGATCGAGCCCGGATAAAGGAGCGCCGACCTCGTGCATAGCACCGCCTATTGCCAGTGATCCGAGATCAATCGCGACCAATCCAGTGCTGTTGACCAACTCGATCACTACCTGCTTGGCTTCGGTGTCATCGCCGGATGTAAAGATGACGGTACGGGGTTTGTTGGGCGAGAAGTCCTGGATCCAGGCCATCGGCATGTTGCAGATCGATTTTACAAGCCGTGCGCCAACTGCCGTCTCTGCAACGATCTCGCTAGAGGTGCGTCCCTTCAATGCGGCGCGCGATCTGGTCACGCCAGCCAGACTAATGTCTGGCGGCTCCAGATGTGCGTTCGTCGCATCGATCAGGATGCGGCCTCGCCAATCAATACCCTTGAGAGCGTCAGCTACACTGACCCAATGTGTGGCAAGAATGACGACGTCGCACTCGGCAGCCTGTTGTTTCGTTCCGGCGATGGCGCCTGGACCAAGATCAGCGACAAAATCAGCGAGTGTTTCCGGGCCTCTGGAATTGGATACAACTACGGTATGACCAGCGGTGATCAAGTGACGGCCAAACGTCCTCGCTACGTTGCCGGCACCTATAAATCCTACTTTCATGACCAACCTCCCTTCTTCTATTGGAATTGCGAAAGAGCACGCCCGTTAGTTGGTGAAGGCGCGTAAGTCGGGACTTCTATCCTGCGCTGCGGATTATCTGGAAACGGTGCCACCATCGACTGGCAAGTCGATGCCAGTGATGAAACTGCTCTCCTCGTAAGCGAGGAATACGGCTGCCGATGCGATCTCATCTGCTGTTCCGAGTCGTCCCATGGGGATCATTTTCCGGAAGTACTCGCTTGTACCGTCGTCAGATTTTTTAGAGCCGACATGGATCATGGGCATCTCCGTCGGTCCAGGGCTGATTACGTTCGCGCGAATGCCGCGGCTGGCGATGAGTGATACCGCCGCATCCAGCTCCGCTTGCCGTCGCCCGGTGATAAACACATAGGCCCCTTCCTTTACGAAGCGCTTGGCCGCGGCCAGGCCGATTCCGCTATTGCCACCTGTGATTACAGCGACCTTCCCATCAAGTGCGCCTATTTTTTCCTCCTTTGACCGCCGGCCCTAGTCCGGGGCTATTATGGAACACTCATTACAGATGTCTGGCAAGGCGCATCGGTCACACGATTTTGCGCTCTAATATCTGTCAAGGGCGGCGAGAAAACGTATGAAAACAGGGAATGGAAAGACGGGACGACCGATCAGCTTTGATAAGGACGCGGCGCTCGAGGCTGCGATGCTGCTTTTTTGGGAGCGGGGTTTTGAGGGCACTTCGATGGCAGATCTTACCCATGTGATGGGCCTGAGTCCCTCAAGCATCTATGCGGCTTTCGGCGACAAACATGATCTGTTTGCGTTGGCGGCAAAGCGCTATCTGGAGTATCGAGCACAATATGCCGGGAAGGCGCTGGCGGAGCCGACCCTAGAAGGCGTCATGCGTGCGCTTTTCGAGAACACGGTTGAGTTCCTGACCACTCCCGGTCATCCGCCAGCTTGCATGTCACTGGTGGGGGCGACGGGCTGCAGCGTGGACGCCACCCCCGCAAAGCAGCTCATGACCGAGATTCGGAGGCAGAATCAAGCTGCCATAAAATTGCGCCTTGTGAGGGCACGAAAGAGCGGGGAGTTGCCGAAGGAGATCAACATGGACGACTACACAAGGTATCTGTCGACGATTCTCGCCGGACTATCCATCCAGGCAGCGAATGGTTCGACGAAGGCAGAACTCAAACGGACCGCGGAGATGGCGCTCCGGTACTTGGGTTATTAGAGTGTCTCCTGGGTCACCTCCTGACTCTCGGCTCTCGCAACTTGGTCGAAATGCCACCTTTCTTCTGTAGATGTGACTCTATAAACCGGAGGGAGACATTTCTGTGTTCTTCCCGGATAAAGGGCAAACCGAAAGCAATGCCTCCGGTTTGTCACATTGCTCCCGAGAAGCGCGTTCGGTACTGATCCGACGAAGTGCCCGCAACTTCCGAGTGGCCCATCCGCCCAGAATCGGTCGCAAACGTCACTGAGCTGCAACCTTTCCAGAACCGGACTCCTGGCCCGTTTCCCGGGTTCGCATCGATTAGCAGCACGTGATGCTTCCGACTGGCGTTAACCACCTCAAAAAAGGAGTACCCCATGTGAAACTTCCGGCCGGTCGCATGCGTAGTGATATGTGGGAGTGACATATATGGGCGCGACCATGGACCAGGAATGGAAGAAGGGCAGTGCCGAGCTACTGATTCTTTCCTTGCTGGAGGATCAGCCGCGCCACGGTTACGACATCGGGAAGCTCATCGAAAGCCGCTCGGGCGGCAGGCTGCGCTTCCACATCGCCTCGCTATATCCGCTGCTCTACCGCCTCGAGAATCGCGGTCTGATCGAGGGGCGCTGGGTCGAAAAGCCCAATCAAAGAAGGCGGCGTTACTACCGTCTGACAACGCAAGGTCAAAAAACTCTGGCGCAGCAGCGCCAAAGCTGGCGGGAGTTTGTCCGCGCGGTCAGTCAAATCACGGGGGTTGAACATGCCTGAGTGGAAACAGGAAATCAGAAAACAATTGGCGGCACTGAATCTTTCGCCCACCCGCGAAGAAGAGATCGTTGAGGAGCTTTCAGACCATCTCGAGAATCTGTACGAAGAAATAATCGCAGAGGGAGCGACCTCGGAGAAAGCCTATGGCGAGGTTCTCTCCAGCCTAAACCAGAGCGATCTCCTGGCGGAATTGCGTGCCACCGAGCACACGGTTGCCCTCGATCGAATCCCAGATGGACTTTTGAGTTCAGGCCATCTCTTCACGGGCCTAAAGCAGGACCTTCGCTATGCGGCGCGCATGCTTCGCAAGACTCCAGGTTTCACAGCAGTTGCCATCCTCACTCTAGCGCTTGGCATCGGCGCAAACACCGCCGTCTTCACGATCGTCAACACCTTCCTTCTGAATCCCCTTCCCGTTGAGCGCGCCTCGCAATTGGCCGCCGTCAACACGGCGCAGGCCAAGAAAACTTCTGAGCTACTCGATCTCCGCCCGCTCTCGTTCCTTAATCTCAAGGATTACCGGGAAAAGAACCACGCCTTTAGCAGCCTCGCCGGATACTCGTCTCCGATGGCTCTTACGATGTCTGCTGGGTCCGAATCGCAACGCGTGTTCGCGGAAGTTGTCACCGGCAATTATTTCGATACTCTCGGCATTCGCCCTCGGATGGGGCGCTTCTTCTTGCCGGACGACGACGCTAGGCCCGGCGCCAGCCCCGTCGTTGTCGTTGGATACGCGGCATGGCAGGGCCGATTTGGCGGCGCTTCTGACATCCTGGGCCGGACAATCAAGCTGAATAACTTCGCATTCACCATCATCGGCGTCGCTCCCCTGGGCTTCAAGGGCGTCAATGCCATCTTCGGCCCCGACCTGTGGGTTCCGTCCATGATGGCTGAGCAGGTTCTGCCCGCGCAGCAGCAGAATGCTCTCCGAGAACGCGCGGTTCTTACGTTCACTGGCGCGGGCCGTCTCAGGTCTGGCGTCTCGCTCTCGCAAGCGCAGGCCGACCTGAAGACCATCGCCGTTGCGCTTGAAAGAGAGTATCCGGACGCCAACCAGGGGCAAACCGTCACGTTACGGCCGCTCACCGAAGCGGCTATCGCGACCAATCAGCGTCAGGGGCTCTTGTTCGGAAGCGTCTTGCTGATGGCCATCGTGGGATTCGTGCTTCTCATAGCGTGCTCCAATGTTGCGAACTTGCTGTTGGCGCGCGCCGCCGCCCGACGCCAGGAGATTGCGGTGCGCATGGCGCTTGGCGCCAGCCGCTGGCGTTTGGTCCGTCAGTTGTTGACAGAAAGCGTCTTGCTCGGACTCTTCAGCGGCATGCTTGGATTTTTCTTTGGCTACTGCGGATGCCAACTTCTCTGGTCGTTCCGCCCAGCGGAATTTGCGCAGAATCTTGTTGATCCCCATCTCAACGCGAATGTCTTCGTCTTCGTGCTCATTGTCGCGCTGTTCACCGGCCTGATCTTCGGCATCGCGCCCGCGCTGCGCTCTTCCCGCACGCCCGTCGTCGAAGCGCTCAAAGAGGAAGCTCGCACCGCTGGCCGGAGTGTCCGCCGCGTCAGTCTGGCGAACTCGCTTCTGGTAGGACAGGTCGCGGTTTCTCTGGTTTTGCTGGTTACGGCCGCACTGTTTTTACGCAGCGTTCAGCGCGAATACCTGATCACCCCTGGTTTCGAAACGAAGAATCTCGCCATTTTCTTGCTCTACCCCGGCCAGTTGGGTTACGACCGAACAAGAACAGAACAGTTCTACAAAGACGTGAGTGATCGCCTCGTAACTGTTCCCGGAGTCACCTCTGCTTCATGGGCCGCAAACCTGCCGCTGTTTAGCCGCGCCGAAACTGGCGTGGTAATAGAAGGCCAGGAGCAGCGGAAGAAGTCCGAGGCGATTTCGAGTGTTGTGAACACGATCGACCTCTATTATTTCCCGACGATGGGCATCCCACTCCTCGCTGGTCGCGAATTCACCCAAAACGATCGCGAAGGGGCTGCCCCGGTCGCGATCATCAACGACACCATGGCGGGCCGCTACTGGCCCAACCAGGATCCCCTCGGCAAACGCCTCCAGTTGCCCGGCCAAAAGGAATTCCGTCAAATCGTTGGCATCGTGAAGACCGCAGACTACCAAACGCTTGGCGAAGCGCCGCAACCTTGCGTCTACGTTCCTCTTCGGCAAAATTATTCCGAGTCGATGGTTCTCTACGTAAGGACCGAGCATGATCCGTCAGAGGTGATCCCCTCCGTCCAGAGTGAAATCCGGAATATCGATCCCGTCCTGCCGATCGACGACATTCGAACTGGAACCAAAGTGATCGAGCAAGGGCTTTGGGGCGCAAAAATGGGGGTAGGGCTCCTCGGCGTGTTCGGATTCTTGGCGCTCGGACTTGCCTCGATCGGCCTCTATGGAATCATGGCCTACTCCGTGAATCAGCGTCGGCGCGAGATTGGTATTCGCATGGCGTTGGGCGCTGGTCAGGCAAGCGTGCTGTGTCTGATTCTTCGTCAGGGAATGATGCTCGTCATCTGCGGGGTTGGAATCGGGCTGATGCTCTCGATTCTGCTTGGGCGCGCTCTGTCTAAGTTCCTCTACGGCGTTGGCGCAAGCGATCCTGCCAGCCTCACCGGAGCGTCGCTTGTGCTCCTGACAGTCGCATTGCTTGCGTGCTATCTTCCCGCGCGGCGCGCCAGCCAAGTGGATCCACTCATCGCACTTCACGAGGGCTGAAAACCCTTCAGCATCCGGTCAGATTGCTAAGTCGGCTGACCAGACATGCCCTTCTCATATTCCAACGGGTCGTTGTGGAAAGCGCAAAAATGAGGTTCTGGACGATTTGTCACCAGCGATTACCGGTCACTGCTGGCGCGATTGTCGGTACCAACAAACATTTCGTCACTACAATCTCCACGATGGATGAGCGTTTGAACATTCCCGATGACAAGCGAGCAGACGAGAACGCTTTACGTCGTGCCATTCTTGTAAGGACCATCTCTCTCATTCTTGGGTGGCTTGTTCGCAGTGATGGGAATTCACAATTCGAGGTCCGGCTTCGGCATCTTCTACTTTGTTACCGCAGCCTTATTTCTTGGAATCGCGGCCCGCCTGGCATATTCCTTATTCATCCGCTCCAGGGTAAATCCGCAAGTCCCTTCCGGCTAGGCTCCGGGCGCAGTTTGCACTTCTCCGCTAGCGTTAATCGGTCGCTAGTCGATTGGGACGATAATCCTAACGATTGGTTTCGCTACTACGAGAGTATAATGGCGCTCAAATCGCGTCTTTATATTCCGTATTGCTTGGGAGGCCAGCGATTATCAGCCCAGCCGAACGCGAGGCAATGTTCGTCCGCTTCTCAGAAACCCGCGATCTCGTCCATCGCACCGTTGATGGGCTCACGCCCCAGCAGCTTCAATATCGCCCGGACGCGAGTCGCTGGTCGGTAGCAGAAAACCTCGAGCACACTACGATCGTGGAGCAGAACATCCTTGCCGGCCTGGCACGGACGCTTCAGAAGCCGCCCGACCCCGAAAAGAAATCTGCTGTGACCGACGAACAGCTACTGGCAAATTTTGGTCGCGTAGTCCAGCCACTCACCGCACCCGAACGCCTGCTCCCCACTTCGCGTTGGCCGCTTGCCAATCTTCTAAACGAATTCGACGCTGTCCGCCAGCTCACCATCGAATTCGCCATCACTGCGGCCGATACCAAGGAGTTGCGCCGCTATTTCATGCCGCATCCCTTCTTCGGCGAACTTGATTGCTACCAATGGTTCATCCTGGCCGCCGGCCACTCCGCGCGCCATTGCAATCAGTGCACCGCCATAAAGGAGTCCGCCAACTTTCCCCGCTAGCGCCGTTCCTGTCCGGCTGGTTCGTATAATCCGGACGAGTCCTTTGCGCCGCTTTGAGTCGCGCATGATTCGCTAGGATGTATCAAGTGCCTGGGAAGTCGCGTAATCGGAAACTGACCCACTGCCGAAATCCCCTCAAGCTGTATTGTAGAAAAATCTCCGCCCCTGGCAACGCAGCAGGTTTCGACCGCGCAATTGTTCGACCCAAATCAATGGCAGGTAGACAGCGTAATCCCATTCCATTCTTCTCCTGCGCCCGATCAACCTTCTTTTCGCCGAAAAGAAACTCTCGAATGTCCTTGACACACGCACTCTCAAAGAACAGTATGAGTCGTTGTTTCGCTGTTTGAGGCGAAACTTCCGCTTCTCAGTCCATTCGCAGTTTCTTTTAAGGACAAGCTCCGCATCGAGCGCCAACAGGGCAGAACCTATCAGGTTCTTTTTATTCCCTCGCGCGGGGCCCGACCTCCTGTTCGACGTGCAGGTTTACACACCCAGACGCCAGCGGTTTTATGCCAGATCTCTCAAGCCCAACTCGCTCGAAGCGAGTAGGAAGTCCGTGTTCCCAAAAAGGAGATTCACCATGTCTGAACAAAACAAATCCAATGTCCGTCGTTTGTTCGAAGAAGTTTGGAACAAGGGTCATGTACAAGTAACTGACGAGCTCATCGCACCTACTTATATTCAACACGACAGTTCGACGCCCGACCTCGGCCGGGGACCTGAAGCTGAGAAGAAGAGAGTGGCTCTTTACCGCAATGCTTTCCCCGACATTCGTTTCACGGTCGAGGACTTCATTTCCGAAGGCGAAACCGTTGTGGCTCGCTGGTCTTGCCGCGGTACCCATAAGGGCGAACTCAACGGGATCGCCCCGACAAACAAGCAATTCAACATCACCGGCGTAAGCATTGCCCGCTTTACGAACGGCAAAATGTTCGAAGGCTTCGTCAACTGGGATGCTTTGGGCCTCATGCAACAGCTCGGCGTTGTCCCGGAACTCGGCCGAGCCAAAGCCGTCGCCGCCTCCGCAAGGTAGCTGCCTCAAGTCACAAAAGAAGACCAGGAGGCCCGATCGCAAATCGGGCCTCCTCTCTTCTAGGCGCTCGCCGTCTGCCTCGAGAGCCCATTCGCGCGCCATCCTCCGCTAGCGTCCCGGAAGATTTCTCGATGATCTAGATTCTCAAGGAGTCTCAGGCAGCGTGTACTCAAACTCGTAGAAATGTTTCTTCTCGACGATCTTGATCGTCAGTTTTCCCGCGATCCCCACCAACTCACCAGTCCCAGAGTCCGGCACGACGGAAACGCTCAGCTGCGGTTCACCCCGCGTCATCGTTCCGCTGTGCTGCAGCACAAACGTTCCCGTACGCCCACCCAGTGTTCCGTTCACCCGTTCCATCGCCACATATCCTGCCGAGCCCCGAATCTCCGTGCCTGCGCTTAACATCTCGCCCGCGCTCGTCCCTCGAAGGTCGCCGTGAAACTGTTTCTCGATCGTCATCCTGCCCAGGTTCGCACTCTCCGCCGCCATGCTATCTGCCTTTTGCACATGCAACTTCACCTCAAATGTTCCGCTCGCATGCATTGTCATCACCGCTCCCTTTTTCGCCGGGCTGGCCAACTGCTCGCTAGTCCGCAGAAACGCTACGCAACCAAACGCCACCGCAACGCATACCCCAAAAATCACGCTCCCCACGTCAAACACCTGTCTTCCCAGTATTGGCCCGATCTGCAGGCAATCCGATCGCGCTTGCGCCTTCCGGTCGCCGGTGAGAATCTTAGAAAGCACGCCAGCTCCGAGACCAACTGCCACTGTCTCGCGTCTGGCGAGTTTCTTCATGTGCGTTTCTTCCTCTAAACACACGATAATCTTCTGGCGCACTCCATGATTGGAAAAACGCGACAACGCCCCGCAGCCCAAATCGAAGAAGTCTTCGATCCCGAAGTGGGCCGCGCCCGCGGAGTCCTCCGCCGCCCGCTCCCCGCCGGCAAGCTTAGTCATGCCCGCCGCAGTCCGCCGCCGGACCTCGCTTACTGGATTGCTCACTATTGGATGATCAGCTGGGATCTTCGCGGCTGCGAACCACACTTGGCCGAGAACCTTCCCCATCCCAATATTCATCTGATCTTTGAAGAAAACGCCGCCGTGGTAAGCGGCGTCCAAACCCGCAAATTCTCGCGACTCCTCGTAGGCCGTTCGCAAGTCTTCGGTGTCAAATTCAAGCCGGGAGGTTTTCGCCCCTTCTTCAATTCCCCGGTCTCCTCGCTAGCCGATTCCACGGTCCCCGCAAAACGAATTTTCGGCCCGCCCGTCGACGCGCTGACTGCGATCCTAGTCTCGTCTCGCAAAGAAACCGAAAAAATAGCGGCTGCCAATGCTTTCTTCCGCGCGCGTCTCCCTGAACCCGACGACACCATCGCTCGAGCCGGTCAGTTAGTCGCTCACATTCTTGCCGACCCTGCTATCAAGAAAGTAGACGATCTCGTGATTCGCGCAGGAATTGGCAAGCGTTCCCTCCAGCGCATCTTCAAGGACTATGTGGGCGCCAGCCCAAAGTGGGTCATCCGCCGCTATCGCTTGCATGAACTAGTGGAAAAATTCGGCCCTCGTAGCCGCCCCGATTGGGCCCAGCTCGCTCTCGAGCTCGGCTACTTCGACCAAGCCCATCTCATCAACGATTTCAAATCCGTAATTGGCTACACACCCGCCCAATACCAAAGCCAGTTCGCCAGGCGCTCTTGAACGCCCGGCGCATCACAGCATATGCGCATTGGCCCGACTGGATATACAATGCGCCCTGCAAGCATGCTTTGAAGGAAAAGGCGGCAACTATGGAAATCGAACGGCGTGACTTTCTAAAGACCACAGGAAAAGCAATCACGGTAGGGGCGGCTGCGCTCGCACTCGGTGGAAAGATTCTCGGCGCCAATGATCGCGTCCGCGTGGCTATTTGCGGCGTCCGCGGCCGCGGCAACGATCACATCCGCAGCTTCCCGCGCGTCCCGGGAACAGAGATCGTCGCCCTATGCGACATCGATGAAAACGTTTCCAGCCAGCGCATCGGCGAAATCGAAAAGGCCGGCTTGCCAAAGCCCAAATCCTATGTCGACATCCGCAAGCTCCTCGAAGACAAAGACGTAGACGCCATCTCCATCGCCACTCCCAATCACTGGCATTCGCTCATGGCCATCTGGGCTTGCCAGGCCGGCAAAGACGTCTACGTCGAAAAGCCCTGTTCTCACAACACGTTTGAAGGCCGCCAACTGGTCCGAGCCGTAAAGAAGTACAACCGCATTTGCCAGCACGGCAGCCAGTCACGCTCGAACCCTGGCATGCTCGAGGCCATCAAGCATTTGAGCGACGGCACCATCGGCGATGTCTATATGGCTCGCGCGCTCAGCTATAAGTGGCGTCCTTCGATCGGCCACGCCACCGAGGAACCTGTTCCCGCCGGCGTCCATTACGACCTCTGGACCGGCCCCGCTCCCATGAAACCCTTCACGCGCAATCGTTTTCACTACAACTGGCATTGGATCTGGGATACCGGCAACGGTGAAGCGGGCAATCAGGCCATCCACGAAATCGATATCGCTCGTTGGGGCCTGGGAGTCGGCTTCCCCGTCTCCGCCTCCGCCATGGGCGGCCATTTCATGTTCGAAGACGACCAGGAAACTCCCAATACTCTAAACGCCGTCTTCTATTTCGACGCCCCCAACGGCAAGCATAAAATGATGGAGCTTGAAGTCCGCCACTGGATCACCAACCACGAAGCCGAGATCGGCACCGGCGCCTACGGTGCCAGTGCCGTTCCCCCCGCTGGTCTCACCGCCCCTGCGAACGCCGCCAAGAAGCCCGCCGACAAGCAGCAGTCCCTCGGTCCCAAAGACGCCAAGACCAACACCGTCGGCAACCTCTTCTACGGCTCAAACGGCTATCTCGCTATCGATGGCTACGACGCCTACAAAACCTGGATTACCGATCAGGTCGAACCCGGCCCGCACGGCAAAGCCTCCGGCGACCACTACGCCAACTTCATCGATTGCGTCCGCAGCCGGCGCGCCGAAGACATTCATTCGCCTATCCTGGAAGCCCACATCTCCACAACGCTGGTCCACCTGGCAAATGCCTCCTATCGCCTCGGGCGCACCCTGAAATTCGATCCCGCCACGGAGCAAGTCATCGGCGATGACGAAGCCAATACCCTCCTCCGCGGCACCTATCGCGCTCCTTACGTCGTGTCCGAAGAAATGTGATCCGGCAAGGGCTACGTTACAGGTAACTGCTCAGCCCGCAGTCGCCTTTTCAATTTTTCCTCTTGGGGTTCTGCTTCAACGCGGACGCGCTTGCATTCCCTGAACCAGCGTCCGCGCGTTTTCCGCTGCTTCCTTCACCAAAAATCCCATCTTCGGATGCGAAGCCTCCAGCTCCACCATCAATCCGTAACTACGCAGAACTTCCGAAGTCGTCGGCCCAATCGAAGCTTTCACCACGCGCTCCATGCCCGTCTTGAGCGCGTCTTTTTTCCCGCCTTGGCCGGCAATCTGAAAAAGATGATGGATCTGCACGCTCGTCGTAAACAACGCCACATCGATACGCCCCGCGACTACTTCCTCCACCGCTCCTTCTAACGGGCCTGTGTCTTCAGGCAAATCCCATTGGTAGACCGGCACCGCTGTAACCTGCGCTCCCCTCTCGCCTAATCCCCGAAGCAGCTCTGTGTTGGAAACGCCGTACTCTTGTACGGCAACCTGTTTGCCGCTCAAATTCTGTTTGCTGTCGTCAATCGCCCGGAGCAGCTCGCGCCACGTGTTCGGCTCGGGCGCCGCAAGTGCGATGGGCACTCCCCATTCCCTCAGCACCGCAACCGGCTTCGGCCCGCGAGCGAAAACCGCCACTTTTCGCAGCGCTTCAAGAAACTTCTCCGTCGGATGGGCTCCTTCCACGACCGTCCTAAGCGCCCGCGCTCCGACGCCCGTTAAAAACACCACGACGTCGAATTTTCCTTCAAACAGCGCGTCCGCGAATTTCAACGCTTCCAGATTGGATGAAAGTGGTACTTCTCGCATCGCCGGCGCATGAAACGGCTTGCCGCCGTACGTTTCAATCAGACGGCTGATTTCCTGTCCGCGCCGGCTCTCGAGCGTCAGAACTCTCAGTCCTTGAAAATTTGTGGCAGGCATTTCCAGTGGTCCGCTCGCTGACTATACCTTGAATCGAGCGGAGACAAACGTTTTTCAATCCGCGCCGAGCGATGCCGCGTTCGATACGGAAGATCGCCACGAGGCCAATCCCAACGTTGCAGCTGCCGTGAAAAGCGGATCCCCCGAGACTCCGCCACGCTCATATTCGTTTTCACGCCGGTAAGACTCGATCACCCTGGCCATCACCTCTGGAAACTCCTCATCGCATGGCACGGTGGCCAAAATCTCCCTCCCAGCTACCGCATACGGCCCCGTCCGGCCCCCCACATAAACGGCCACTGCATCGACAATCTTTCCGCCAATTTTGGCCTTGAACCCGCGAAGCCCGATGTCCGCCGCTTCGTGATTCCCGCAACCAGCCGGACAGCCCGACCAGTGAATCGTCAGTGGATTCCCTACCGCGCCCAGCTTTTCTTCCAGAGCCGCGGACAGCGCCACCGCTCGCCCCTTCGTTTCAATCAGCGCCAGGTTGCAATAATCCGTCCCGATGCAGGCCACCAGTCCGCGCACAAACGGCGAAGGCCGCGGCGAAAATTTCTCCAGCAAATCTTCCTGGAAAAGCTGCGGCAGGCGCTCTATCGGCACATTGGGAATCACGGCATTCTGCCCCGTCGTCAGCCGAATCTCGCCCGTCCCGTACACCTCCGCCAAATGCGCCAACCCGTCCATCTCCTCTGGATTGAGTCTCCCCGTTGGCACGCACAGGCCCACCGCCATAACTCTCGCTCTCTTTTGCGTACTGATCCCGAGATGGTCGGCTTGTTTGAAGCTCCGCATATCTCGTCCTTGAAAAGCCAGCTCATGCCCCAAACGCGCCGTCAACTCCGCTCGCAATCGTGGAATTCCCCATTTTTCAATCAGAAATGCAAATCTGCATTTCGAGCGCGCCTCTCGCGGGCTGTGGTCGCGGTGAATCTTGATCAGCTCCACAACCACGCGCACCGCCTGGAAAGCCTCCACAAATACATTCAACGGCGAGGCGATCGTGAATCCTCCCGATCCCATCTTTCCTCCAACCAGCACGTTGAATCCCGCTCGCCCGCCCTTCTTTGCGGGCACCAGCGCGATATCCTGCGACTCGTTGTGCGTGCAGTTGTCCAAACAACCCGTCACCGTTATGTTGAACTTGCGCGGCAAATTCGTAAATTCCGGATTCCCCTTGCTCCCCACGATAATCCGATCCAGCTCCTCTACCACCGGCGAGGCATCAAACAATTCGTGCGGAGTCAATCCCGCCAGCGCGCAGCCATTGATGTTGCGCACGTTATCCATCCCGGTCTGCAGAGAGCGGAGGTCCAGTCCCCGCAACTTTTCCCAAATCGCCGGAATGCAGTCCAGAGTGAATCCGCGCAATTCGATCTGCTGTCTCGTCGTAATGTCCAGGACATTGTCGCCCATCAACCGCGAAAGCTCCGCGATCGTCCGCAGTTGTTCGCTGCTCACAAACCCGTTCGGCATGCGGATGCGCATCATGAACTTGCCGGGCGTCGGCCTGCGATAGAAAACTCCCAGCCATTTCAGCAAATCCTTTTCCGCCGCAGTCAGCGATTCCGCTCCACGCTCGATAATCTCTGGGAGTTGCTCCAGAATCCGCAGCCCGTCGCCACCCATCGAAGCCTTAAAGCCCTCGACGGCGCTTGCCGCCCGACCTGTAGTACCAGCCGCCGTCATGCCCCGCTCCTCGAAAGCACTCCGAGAATCTCGCTGAACTCCGCAGCTCGCCTTGCAATCACAGTAAGAACAACCACGCATTTCACAGTAGTCAGTCTCATCCCTTCTTCTTTCAGAAAAGTCACAAATGAATATCTAGTCCGCCTCGGCCGCTTGTCCCGCCGCCATCCGTACCCCGGCAACTCCCTCGCCGCCCAGCGGAATTTCCACCGTCGCGGATTTCTTGGGCCTGTTGGTCACATACAAAGCGAGCCCCGTCAGCAAAGCGCCAGACACAAAGTTTCCCAGCGTGACCGGAATCTGATTCCATATCCACCACTGTCCCATCGAAACGGGCGCGCCAAACAGCATCCCGGTGGGAATCAGAAACATGTTTACTATCGAATGCTCATATCCATGCGCAAAAAACGTCATGATCGGCAGCCACATGGCGATCACTTTGCCGATCGTCGAGCGCGAAGCCATCGCCAGCACCGCTCCCAGCGTCACCATCCAGTTGCACAAAACTCCTTTGAGGAACGCCGTTTCCCAGCCGCGCAGCCCGAGCGCCATGTAGCCAAGCGTCTTTTTCTGCGCCGCGGCCTTCACCAATTCTCCGACGGTCCCGCTGCCGCTAGCCCCGCAGTTCGTCACCGCCAAATAGAACAACAAACCGTAGAACAAACTTCCCACCAGGTTTCCCAGATACACCCAGCCCAAATTCCGAATCATCTCGGAAGGCGAGACTTCCCCTGCCGCCCATCCCATCGGCAGCAACGCAAAATTCCCCGACGCCAATTCCAGTCCGAGCAGCACCAGAATCACGAATCCCACCGGAAAGAGCAGCGCACCCACAATCGGCGCCACATTCTGCGCCAGCACGATAAATACCAGCGAAGTGGCATAGGCCAGCAAGCCGCCCGCAAGAAAACTCCGAATCAGGAGATCCGGTACCGGCAAAGCGGCCTTCTTCGTCGCCGCCTGGATGGCATCCTTCAAAAGCTCTGTTGGCTGAACGTAGTCCAATGACCACCTCCGCCGGCGTCATCGTGGCCACATCATGGGCCGCGTGATGACCCCCTGCAAACGCAACGTTCTCATTGGCTGTATCGAAAAATGTAGAGTGTGCAGCCGCTTCTTAACGCAGCTCACCTCGCCCCTATCCCCCTTAAAATGATATTCTTAGGCCCCACCACCTGGCTCCCATCGAATCAAACTCTTCGCAGCATGGAACAAATCCCTTTCTCCCGCGTCTTCACAGGTCGAGAGGTGAACTCCATGCGTAAATTCACGATGTGGCTCGTAGCGGCAATCTTGATGACCGGAATTCTCACGACGCGCATTTCGCGCAGCGCCGCCGATGACACCATTCACGGTGACTGGTCTGCCAGATTCAACGGCGGTGCCGGCTGCGCATGTTTCGATCTTGAGGTCGAACGCTCTTCCAGCTGGGGCCATCACCAAAGTTGGGGCAACACCCACAAAATCAGCGACTTCGCCGGCCTCGACGCCAATATCGCCTCCGCCAAAGAGGCGCCCGTCCACTTCGAGCTGCGCCGCGACGCCGGAACCATGAGTTTTGACGGCCGCTTCCATAATGGCGAAGGCAGCGGCAAATTCACCTTTGTCCCGAACGAGGAATACGTCGCGGGAATGAAGTCGCTCGGCTATTCCGGTCTAGACCAGGAGCAGCTCTTCGCCTTCGCCATCCATGACGTCTCCCGCCAGTTCGTCAAGGACATGAACGAACTCGGCTATCCCAACCTCAGCACCGACGAACTCATGGCTTTCCGCATTCATGGCGTCACACCGGAATTCACGCGAGCCATGCTCGACCTTCTCCCGGAAAAACCGTCTCCCGACAATCTGGTCGCCATGCGCATTCATGGCGTCAGCCCGGAGTTCACAAAAGAGATCAACGCGCTGCTCGGCAAGAGATTTTCTGTCGACGATCTCGTAGCCTTCCGCATCCATGGCGTCTCTCCCGATTTCGTCCGCGCAGTCCATGAATCCGTTTCAAAGAATGTTTCTGCGGATGATCTCGTAGCGATGCGCATCCACGGCGCTGATCCCGAATTCGTCAAGTCCATGACCGCGCTGATGGGCCGCAGTCTCCCCGTCGACCAGCTCGTGGCCTTCCGCATTCATGGAGTCAGCCCGGAATTTACCGAAAAAATTCAGCAGCTCGTCGCCAAGGATATTTCCTCGGATGACCTCGTAGCCTTCCGCATCCACGGCGTAAGCCCCGAATTTGTGAAGAGTATGAAAGAAGCGGGTTACCCTAAGATCTCCCCCGATCAACTGGTGGCCATGCGCATCCACGGCGTCGACGCCAATTTCGTAAAAGAAGTCCGCGAGCACGGATACAAGGATCCGTCCATCGACGACTTGATCGAACTGCGCATCCACGGCCTGCGCAACCGCGAGTCTTTGTAATCTATCTCGCCGCCGCCGAACGCTTCGTTTTAGTTGCTGGCTTTGTCGTTGCTAGTTTTTCTAGTCGCTAGAAGGTGAGCCGCACGCCAAGCTGGGCGGCGAACGGAATGCCAACCGTGGTCCCCGGCCCGAAGAAGTCGCCCAGCGCGCCGGCTGGAACGAGAAGTTGCTTGCCGCTAGTCACTGGCGTGATTTCGGTGCACGCCGGATTGAGGCATAGCCCTGTGACGTTATTGGGATCGTTCACCGGAAGAATGGCCACGTTGGTCACATAGTTCGCGCCAGGATTGTTGCGATTGAAAAGGTTGAAGAATTCGATAAACGGCGTAGCCGTATACCGTTCGCGAAAATGAATCGGCCGGCTGACGCGCAAATCGGTTTGGATGTAAGGCGTTCCGCGAAATTCGTCCAACGTGGTTTTGACTCCATCCACAACGGCGCGATCGGTACCGTTGGCATTGGTAAGCGTGATGGGCCGCCCGCTTTCCGCCTGCGAAAGAAAACTCACTTCGAAGCCGCCAGGTGCGCGAAACGTCCCAATCAAAACGGCACGATGCGTAACGTCTTCGCCCGAGGGACCATAATCGCCGGGTGCAAACGCGTCCAGCGGATTGCACACACGGTTGACGTAGTCGAAAAGTTCGCCAAGCACGCAGCCCCAAGTTTTTGCGCTCGAGAGCGTGTAATTGGCGACAAGGCTCAGGCGCTTCGCGACGTTTCCTTGCAGGTGCACTTTCAGTGCTTTGTAGCTGGAGCGGTTGTCGCTTCGAAAAACGTTCAAGCTGCCGAATGTTGCATTTGGAAAGGTGTACTCCCGATAGCCGTGCATTCCAGTTTCAAGTGTGAAATCCGTGCTTAGCGTCCAGTTGGCATTGAACGCGTGCTGCACGCCGCCGGTTGCGTGAATCGCATACGGCGTGTGGTAATGCGGATCGATGATGGAAGGCGCGGCAACTCCTCCCCCAGTCGCAACGTTTGTATCGTTGACAGCTTCGAACGCGCTGACCCAGCCGTTCTGCGCGAGGTCGTCGTAGTACATGCCGAAGCCCGCGCGGATCACTGTTTTGCCCGAATCACCCGGTGAATACGCAACGCCGACGCGCGGCGCAAACGCCTTGCGGTAATCGTGCGGGGCTGTGCCAAGGAATGGCGCCGTAGAGGGATCGAGCGCAAGCAAGAATGGATTTTGCGCCTGACCGCGGCCCGAAGCGTCAAACAGACCGAAGGTCGTGTCGTAGCGCAGGCCGTAATTGACGGTGAAATTTCGCGTGACGCGCCAGGAATCTTCGGCGTACAGGCCAAGTCGCTGCACATTTTGCGAGAAACTGCCGTCGCCGGCGGGAGTGACGGAACAAGTTGTATTGGGCGTGACGAGCGGAGAAGGCGTGGCCGAGCACGCCGTCAAATCGGTCGTGAATTGCGCGGGATCCGCGGCGTAGTCGGTGGGATCGAGCACAAAGGAAACAAGAGTTTCCGCGTTGGCGGTGAGCGCGCCGCTCATCACTGGCTCGTGAATGAAATTAATTCCGAAGCGCGGCGCATGTTTTCCAGTCGTGTGCGTCACGTCGTAACGCACCTGATATTTTTCCTGATTTCGCAGGATGGGGAATGCCGTAATCGCGGTGACGAACTGATTGTCGCCGAAGGTTTCCAGACCCGATGTGGTCGCGGTGGTCGAGCTGAACGGGAACGCGAGCGCGAAGCCGAGATCGGAATTGCGCGTTTGCGTGAGATGCAGAAGGCTGCCGCCGAAGACGAACGAGCCGAGCCAGTCCGAGCTAAACGTAAACTGGTCGCCGATGGCGAAGTTGAAATAATTGTTGTGCGTGGTTGCGCCGGTCGAGGGCAGTGTTCCTTGCTGTACGAGAGCATTGTGAGTGAGATAGCTGTCGCCGGAGATTCGCAAGAACCACTGTGAGCGATCGGACTGCTGCCAATCAAAACGCACGGTGCCGTCGGAGTCGCGAAAGGGCACAGGGATGGAACTTGGAACGGCGATCGAGGGGACCGTGGTGCCGTTTACATCGATGAGGCCTTGTTCAGCGAGCTGCGACAGCGCCTGGAATTGCGTTTGGCTCGGGTTGCTGTAGGCGATGCTGGCGTCCTCGTGAATGAATTCGAACGAAGAGTAAAACCAAACTTTATCTTTCACGATGGGACCGCCGCCGGAGCCGACGTAATTCTGGCGAGAGAAAGGCTGCTTGGGATTCGGGGCGGGATTATCGATCGGAAAGCGCGCGTTGAGAGCGGCAGCGCGGTCGAAGAAGGCGTCGTCGCTGTGCCACTCGTTGGTGCCGCGCCTTGTGGTGATGACCACGGAAGTTCCGGTGGTGCGACCGGTGTCCGCATCGGTCTGCGCGGTTCGAATGGCGAACTCCTGAACGGCCTCAGGCGAAAAGTTCTGCAGAAAGCCGCCGATCCAGTCATCGGAATTGTCGATTCCATCCACGGAAACTTCGTTGTTCAGGCCGGAGCTGCCGCCGGTGGAAACGGCCGTGATGCGGGCTTTGGTGGGATCGGAAGGCTCGACGGGCTCGGTTCCAGGCGCCATGTAAGCGATATTGGCAAAGCTGCGAGCGGGCAAGGGGATGGTGTCCAAGTCGTGAGAAGTGATGATCGCTTGCTGAACAGCACTGGAAGTGTCCATCGGTTGCGTGGTGATCGAAGAAGCCTGGCCTTGAACGTTTACGGTTTGCTGAACGGCTTGGGGTCTCAGAATGACGGTCATCTCTTGCACGTAGCTGACATTGACATGGACCTCCGAGGCAGCCTCGGCAAAACCGGCGGCGTTTACAGACACGCGATAGTTGCCAGGAACAAGATCGTCGATGCGAAATTCTCCGCGATCGTTCGAAGCCGCTTCGCGGCGGAAGGTAGATTCCCCGGCGAGGACAACAATCTTCGCGGAAGCGATTCGGCCTCCGGTCAAATCCTGAACGGTGCCGCGGAGCGCGCCGCGGGGATTCTGGGCAAGAAGGACGCACGGCAATAGTAGAAGGGCTAAAAACGCACGGCTGCGCAATAGTCCGAATCTGTCTGAAAGGAAAAGGGATTTCATGGCGAGCCATAGGCTACTGAAGGGTCGGGACTACTACCACGGGTCGTAGTCAGCAACACACAAAAAACAGCGGTGGCTGATAGAACGGCGAGTCAGTGAATGAGAAGCTCGAGGAGTTCGTGAACGGAAGAGAGAGCCGAAGGCGCCAGAAGCAATGCGGCGAGGCAGCCGGCCACCAAGAACCCGGCGGTAGGGAGGCGACGGTGCGCTGGTTGCGAGGCGGCGCGGGCGATGGGCATGGCATGCAGCAAGCGATCAACGCGGGCGGAAAGATCGCGGTCGCAGGCAAGAAGAGAAGTGGAGAGATAAGGCAGGGGCGGAGAGGAACCCAGGCGCGCGACACGAACCAGAGCGGCGGCGAGAGAGAGCGCGCGGCGAGGATCTCCCGAAGTGGCTTGATCATCGGCGGACCACTCCGCGAATCTCGACCAGCAGTGCTCGAGCGATTGAAGTGGACGGACAAAAGGAAGAATGTCCGGCGCCAGGAGGAGGAGGAACCGCTTGGCATTGTCGCCGGAGGCGCGGTGGGCCAGCTCGTGGGACAGAGCAGCGTCGAGTTCATCAGCGGAAAGATTGCGGAGCACGCTCTGCGAGATGAGCAGCCGAGGACGAAGCAAGCCGGACAAGGCCAGAAGAGGAGTTTCCACCTCGACGAGCAAGACTAGAGAAGATTTCCAGGCGATGAGAGTTTCCCGACCCGCCGAACGGCAAAGCAGAAGGTGACGGAAGGAAGCGATGAGCGAGACCGCAGTTCGGGCGATAGAGATGAGCCAGGTGGCGGCGCCGAGAAATCCGAGAGCGACGCAGAACACGCCGACACGTTCGGCGGTGGCGGCCGGTTCGAGCCAGAGATAACTGGGGACGCAAAGGCCTACGACGAAGAGAACGGCGAGCGCGAACGGGAGCAGGCGCAAAGCCAGAAGAAAACGAGCGGCGCCGCGGGGCGCGATGGATTCGGCGAAGCGGAGCGCAGATTTGGACGAGATACGCACAAGCAAGCTCGCGGCAAGGTTCAGGGCAAAAAAGGAGGCGAAGCAGAGACACAGCAAGCGCAGTAGGTAGGGGAGAATCATGGCTGGCCCTGGCGGAGAAGCTCTTTGCGGCGGTTGCGGATTTTCTTTTCGAGATCGTCGAGGAGTGAAGCGTCGTGCTCGCCCACGGCATCAAGCAAGCAAGAGAGAAGAAGCTCGCGGGAAGGATTCGGACCCGACAAAAAGCCGGCGACCAAATCTCCGGCTCGTCGGCGTTCCCATTCCTGGTGAGAGAAATGGGGCGAATAGACGAAGGCACGATCGGATTTGTGGCGGTCAAGAAGCCCTTTTTTGAAGAGGCGATCGAGGGTGGTCATCACGGTGGTGTAGGCGAGGGGCCGGCTCAACTTGGGGACGACGTCGCGGACACTGGATTCGCCCTCGGACCACAGGATTTGCATCAATTCAAATTCGAGAGTGCCGAGAGCCGAGGGCTGACTCTGGTTGCCACCTCGATGCATACGATTTTTCAGGAAGCGAATCATTCTCTGCTGTTCATTGGGGCGTTGCCGGAGACAAGGAGGATTGTAAGCTCCCTGTCGGGAAGAGAAAAGAGAAAATCCGGCGAACGGCCCAACGAAACAGCTTTCCGCGTGAAGAATAGGTCGGCCAACACCCGCTATTGGGGAGTGGGACGTGTGGGAGGGCCGGGCGGTTACACCGGAGCAGAACGAAAGTAACTAAAGGACTATCGGGAGTGGGCGGCGCGGGGGACTTTCCTCCTCTCAGCCCGTCTATGCTTTACGCACTCGCTGTTTTGGGAGGTTGCCATGAAATTGTGGATAATGGCCTTTTTATCCGCCATCTGTTTTTTGCCGGGAAACTCGCGAGGAGAAACGGCCTGCTCTGTTAGCGTGCCAAACAGCGATCCGAGATGGCAACAGCTCGATGGCCAATATGCTCGGATCGAGAGGGCCATGGCGGCGAACGACGCGAAGCAGCTGTTTGCTGTCTACGCCCCTGATTTCGAAGCTCATATGATGAATGGCGAGGTTTGGTCGTTCAAAGATTCTGCCGCCCATTCCACAGCAGGATTTGATTCGGTTAAAGAGAATATCTCGATCAGCAATGAGATCCTGGATCTGGTTAGCTGCGGCCCGACGACACTCAAAGCGACGGTCTTACAGCAATGGACGAGGCGACAAATGAGCGAGGGCAAACTGCGGCTCTACCAAACCGCTACGGTTCAGGAGGAGACGTGGATTCTCCGGGAGGGCGAATGGAAACGGAGACTTGTCGACAACATCCGGCCCGGAGCGTGGATGGTGGACCTCAAGAGAGTGGACCCAACAAAACCTTATGACCCGGACGCTCCAGTCTATGATCCGCATGGGTTATTTCAAAGCGCGGATCACAGCAAATAAAAATCTCCTAGCTTAGGCCAATTCTGTCAACCACGCGCGTGGGTATAGGCTCAGTGGAGGTGAGCGTCGAACCAGGCCAGGGTGCGTTCGACTACGTCGCGGCGATGCTTGGGGTTGGCAAACATGTGGCCTTCGTGTTCGTACACAACGAATTGGGTTTCCACGCCGAGAGTTTTTAGGGCGTGCCAGAATTCGTAGGACTGGGGGGCGGGGACTTCACCGTCGCTATCGCCGACGAGGATCAACGTGGGCGTTTTTACTTTTTTGATGAAATTGATGGGCGAGCTTTTGGCGTAGACGTCGGGGTCGTCGTAGACGGATTTGCCGAAGAACGGGATCATCCACTGGTCGATGAGATTCTCGCCGTAATAGCTTTGCCAGTTGGAGAGGCCGGCGCCGGCCATGGCGGCTTTGAAGCGGTTGGTTTGCGTGACGGCCCACATGGTCATGTAGCCGCCGTAACTCCAGCCGCAGATGCCGAGGCGGTTGGGGTCGATGGGCGCGGCGTCAATGGCGGCGTCGACGGCTGCCATGATGTCCTTGAAATCGCCGTAACCGAAATCCTTGACGTTGGCGCGAGTGAAGGCTTCGCCTTCGCCGAAGCTGCCGCGCGGGTTAGGTTCTAGGACGAAATAGCCTGCGCCAGCCAGCGGCGAATAGTAATCGGAAGCGCCGGGCCATTCGGAGAGGGCAGCGGCTCCGGGACCACCATGAACGCGGACAATCATTGGATATTTTTTGTTGGGGTCGAAATCGCGCGGGTAGAGGAGCCAGGCTTGGACTTCATTTTTCATGCGGAGGCTTTTGGCTTCGCCCCAGGCGGGCTTGATGGATTTGTTGCGCTGCGTGATTTGCGTCCATTCGGCAGTGGGCCCGGCCCAAACTTCGGGAGGCGTGGTGAACGAGCTGCGGATGATGGCGGACGATTTGCCGTCGCGGGAAAGGGAAAGACTTACGCCCCAGGCGCCGGCGGTTAGCTGACCGGCATTGCGAAACAGTTGAAACTTAGTGCCGCCGGCGGGATTGATGGTAGCGAGGGCGGAATCGCCTTCGAGGTATTCACCGAAGAGGATGTCTCCCTTTGAAGTCCAGGTGAGCCAACTGGCGGAGGCTTTCATTTCGGGAGTGATGTTTGTGGCTTCGCCGCCAGTGGCGGCGATGGTGAAGATGTCGCCGCCGACGCTGGGCTCGTCGCTCATGAGGCCGCCGATGAAGGCGATGCGCTGGCCGTCCGGGGACCACGCGGGATTGGCGATTTGCAGCGGCGGCTTGTAGATGGATTTCATCAGCCCGGTGGCGGCGTCGAGAGTGTAGAGCTCGGCGATGTACCAATTGTTGTCGCCATTGCCGAGAGCGGCCGTAACGGCGAAGCGGAGGCCGTCGGGGGACCAATCGTACTCGTAGACGTAGGTGTCGGCGGGAGAGATTTGGTCGAGCTTGGCGGTGGCCACGTCCACCAGCGCGAGGCGTTGCTCGAAGAAGGAGTCTTTGATTTCCCCGGTCTCGGGGGTCTCGGCGACGAGCGGTCCCGCGGCGCGCGTGGCGTTTTCCGTGAAGAGGAGGGCGATGGTTTTGCCATCGGGGGACCAGCCGGGAGAGGCGAGGAAGCCTTTGACTTGCGTGAGCTTTCGCGCGGAGCCGGCTGGGCCTTGAGCGTCCATCACATAGAGCTGAAGCTGGCCGACTTTTGCGGCATCGGAGAGAAAAGCGAGTTTTTTGCTGTCGGGTGACCAGGCGACGCTGCCTTCGGCGTGGATGGCGTCGGCGACGGCAGCGCTGATGCGTTTCGGCGGAGTCTTGGCAGCGATTTCCGCGACGTAGATTACGCTGTCGCCGGTGGCGACTCCTTTTTTCGTGATGACGTCTTCGACCCAGGCGACTTTTTTGCCGTCGGGAGAAATGGCGGTTTGTTCGAAGCGGTGCGTGGCGGAGAGCGTGTTGATGACGTCTTCGGCGGGGGCGGAGGCATTGGGTTTGGCGACGGCTTTGAGGCGCGCCTCGGCGGATTGCTTGGTGCCGCTGGATTGTTGGGCAGGAGTTTCTTGCGAGACGCCGCGGTGCGCGGTCGTAAGAATCACGAGCGAAGACGCGGCGATCGCCAGCTCTAGTCTTAGGCCAGTCATGTTTGCTTCCTCTTGAGAGCGGTGAATTTGTCCGCGAGTACCTTAATCCGCCGGAAGAGGAGCCGCAAGCTTTGGTTCGAAACTTTTGGGAAGAGTGTATGAGCGAGATATGTTGTCGAGTTGCCGAGCCGCGAGTAGAATCCGCGTAGATTGCACTGTGGAGGAAACGATGCTGGATCGCCGTGAATTTCTTTCCTCGCTCGCCGGAGCTGCGGGAGTCGCAGGTTCGCTGAGCTTTTCGCCATCATGGCCGACACTGTTGGAACAGGCGCCGGCGCAACTGCCGGACCGTTCGCTGTTTGATTCGAACGAAGAAGCGTACTGGACGGAGCTCCGGAAGCAATTCCTGATTCCAGCGGACGAAGTGTATTTGAATAATGGAACGGTGGGATCGTCGCCGGCGCCGGTGTTGAAGGCGGTGTTCGACACATATAACGACACCGAACGGATGGCCGAGGACAACCCGGAAGATTATCCGATTTGGGGCTACGGAGATTGGAACCAAGTGCGAGATCCGTTGGCGGCGTTTGTGGGCTGCACGCGAGACGAGCTTGCGCTCGTGCGCAACTCGACGGAGGCGAACTGCTACGTTGCTAATGGGCTCGATTTCAAGGCCGGCGACGAAGTGTTGATGACGGACCAGGAGCACCCGGGCGGCGAGCAGGTATTCAATTTGCGGGCGAAACGGCATGGGATTGTGGTGAAGAAAGTGACGCTGCCGAAGCCGGTGCCGAATGCGGCGGCGGTGTTGAATCTTTTTAGCGATGCGATAACGCCGCGGACGAAACTGATTTTCTTCAGTCACATTACGACGGTGACGGGAGTGGTGCTGCCGGTAAAAGAGATTTGCATGCTGGCGCGTTCGAAAGGGATTTTGAGCGCGGTAGATGGGGCGCACGTGATTGGAATGATGAAGCTGAACATCAAGGAACTCGGTTGCGACATGTACTCGTCCAGCCCGCACAAATGGTTGCAGGCGCCGAAAGGGTCGGGGTTCTTGTTTGTGCGCGATGAGGTGATCGACCGGGTGTGGAACACGATTGTGACCGGAGGATGGGACGATCCGAAACTGCGCGCGCTGCGATTCCAGCAGATTGGCAGTTCGAATGTGCCGATTATTTATGGGCTGCGCGCGGCGGTGGAGCTGGCGAATTCGATTGGGATCGAACGGATCGAGCGGCGGCACCGGATGATGGCCGACTACATTTTGAAAGAGATGGTGAAGCGCGGAGCGGAGTCGTGGACTTCGCCGGACCCGGCGCTGCGGTGCGCGATTGCAACGGTGAATGTGCCGCCGATACAGATTGCAGAGTTGGAGACGTGGATGTGGAAGGAAAAGAAAATTCGGATTCGCGGCGGGGGGCCTTCGAAGATAAGGCTATCGACGCCGTATTATTTGCTGCGGAAGGACGTGGATCGATATTTGGCGGCGTTTGATGAGTACAAGAAGGTGAAAAACGTCGCGTAGCTCGAAGAGGGAAGAACGGATCTGAGGATTCGCCACTACGGGCGGATGTGGGCACGGGCGAATACGGAGTTGGAAATTTGGCGGTTGGCGGAGTCGGTGAGGACTAGTTCGCCTGACGTGAGCGTTGCCGGATAATCTCGAAGCGTTTCCTTCAAAAAGAAGTGGAGTTGCGCGGCTTCCTTTGCGGTCTGGCCGCGAGTGAGTACGGTCGTGTAGATATTGAGTAGAACGAAGAGAGGAGTAGGCGAGAGGAGCTTGCGGCACTGACGCAGCAAAGCGGGAAGCGACTTCTCCATTTTCCAGAGTTCACCTTTGGGGCCGCGACCGAAGCGCGGCGGGTCGAGGATGAGGCCGTCATAGGTGCGGCCGCGGCGGACTTCGCGCTCGACAAAGGATTGTGCGTCGTCGACGAGCCAGCGAATGGGACAGCCGGTGAGTTGCGAGAGCGATTGATTCTCGCGAGCCCACTTGATGGCTTTGCGGGAAGCGTCGACGTGCGTGAGGTTAGCTCCTGCAGCAGCGGTGGCGAGAGTGGCCAGGCCGGTGTAGCCGAAGAGGGACAAAACCCTCGGCGGAGCGGCGGATGCAATGAGCGAGGCGAGCCAATCCCAGTGACAGGCTTGATCGGGAAAGACGCCGAGGTGGCCGGAAGGTGTGGGCTCAACCCAAAAAGAAAGGTTTTTGCGGGTCATGGGCCAGCGCGATGGAACGGACTGCCGGAATTTCCATTCACCGTTCTTTGAGCGAGGCTGCTGGATGAAGTTAGCATGAGCGGCGTTCCAGGATCTTTCCGGCAGCGCTGGCGGCCAATCCGCCTGCGGTTCTGGGCGAGTGAGAGTGACGGAACCGAAGCGCTCAAGCTTGCGGCCGGAACCTGTGTCGAGGAGCTCGTAGTCGGTCCACGCGGGTGAGATGGTTTCAAGCTTTGGAAGCATCGGAAATTTTGCGTTCGACCTTTGCGCGACCGATTATGCGACAAATGGTGGCTCGAGGCGACCTCACCAGCCGGAAGCACTTGGGACGACTGGGCGTTGATGCCGTTTGTTGCGTTATTCCGGAAACAGGCGGCGCTTTCGCGAGTCTTATCAGCATGAAGTTCGCTGTTCACAAACGGGGCCTGCGTCTTCGAATAGCCCGAATTCTGCCTGTTTCGAGGAACCTGCACGGATGGCGAGCAGGGTTTGCCCTGGTGTTTCTTCCATTCCTAGCTTTTCTCGCCGTAGCTTGCACGCAGAGCGCGTCAACGTTTAGGGATAGGCCGCCGGACGGGGGCGGCGCCCGCGAAGAAGCAGTGCAGTTTACCAGCGGAGAGATAACGCTCAGAGGGACGCTTGTGCTTCCAGCGGGTTCCGAGCGGCACCCAGCGGTTGTTCTATTCCATGGCTCGGGTCCCCAGGCGAGAGATCTGTTTATGGCTCGCTGGTTCAGAGACCAGGGCATCGCAGCGCTGGCTTACGACAAGCGCGGCGTAGGCGAATCCAGCGGAAACTTTCGCACGGTTCCCTTCATGGAACTCTCTGACGACGGGTTGGCGGCGATCGAGTACTTAAAAACGCGGAAGGAGGTCGATCGGAAGCGAATCGGCGTGTGGGGGCTCAGCCAAGGCGGTTGGCTGGGACCGCTGGCTGCTTCGCGTTCCGCGGATGTGGCTTTCGTAATCGCCGTGTCCGGTCCCGGAGTTTCTCCCGGCGAGCAGATGATCGTCTATTACGCGAATGAGCTGCGAGCGGAGGGCGTGGCGGAAAGCGATGTCCGCGAAGCCAGCGCTTTGCGCAGGGACATTTGGAATTACCTCTCGAGTAACACATGGGGCGGCGCGGAATACGAGAAAGCGAAAACCGAGCTGGAACAAGCGCGCGCTAAACGCTGGTACAAGCAGGTGAAAGGGCAGCAAGATGATTTGTTCGGGGCGCTCGAGACGCCTGCCGAACTCAGCAAGCCTGATCATCCCGGTTTCAATTGGTATCAACGCGAAATGCACTATGACCCGGTTCCAGCGCTTCGAGCGGTGCGAGTGCCGGCGCTGTTTCTCTTTGGCGACCAGGATCAATTGATACCCGTGGGGGAAAGCGTCGCGGCGATCCGACGAGTCCTGGCAGAAAACGGCCATCACGAATTCACGATTCGGGAATTTAGGAACGATGACCATGGCATGCGGCTGACCACGGGCGAAACTAGCGGCGAGATTGATCCCGAATATCTGAAAACGATGCGGGAATGGCTGGCTTCCCGCGTGCATTAGCGCAGCTCGTCGCGGAAGGCTTTCGAAGATACAGCTGCGACACCGTATTATTTGTCAAGGAAAGATGTGGACCGCCGCCTTCGGGCGCACGACGACTATCGAAAACTGAAGATACCCCGTTGACGAGACCAAGGGTTGGAGTTCGATCACGTGTAATCCCTTTTGAGTAAAACTTGACGAAGTGTCGGAATTGGCCGATTCTTAAGGGGATGATGACGAATGATGAAGGAGGGCCGAAGCATGACTGAAAACCTCTCGAAATTGGCGGAGTCCTTCGTTGAGGCCACTCCGGACGGCCTCCTGGCAAGCAAAATTGTGAAGAATGCCCCGGAGATCAAACAGGCGCTAGCGACGACAGGCGAGTACGTCTTGAGAGACGAGTGCGGGAACGAGTACCACATCACGCCCAACAACGGCCACGGACCCACGACCAAGTAGAACACCGACGGGCCGAGGGGAATGATTGCGCTCATCACATCGGCGGGTTTGGTTTTTTACCTGCTGGTTCCCGGAATTCTTTTCAAGGGCCTATTTTCGCTGTTTATTCCGCTGGACAAGTTTCACCGGACACGAACGGAAGAGCTCACCTTTGGCGCGTTTGCCTCGCTCCTGCCGCTGGCTCTGACTTTTCTTGCGGTCTTTAGCGCCGGCTGGATTGGAAATCATCCGTTCTTTTTTCCCGACTCTGCCGCTCAGAGAACGAGCGACTATCAAACCGCTTTTTCTTCGCTTTACAGCGAGACCTTTTTCCACCAGCACCAACAGGAGTTTTGGGGTGCGGCCTCCCGGATAATGGACCGTCAGGCTCGAATCCTTGTGTGGCTGTATTTCTTCACGGCTTCGGAGGCTTTGCTTTTTGGCTGGCTGGGCAAGAATTTCGGACGATTTCACAAATTCAAACCCTATGAATTCGTGGCAAACAAATTTCTCCTTCCGAATATATCGCCGTGGTATTTCCTCCTCACCCCCTTCATGTGGCCCCCAAAGCCGGAAAGAAAAGTCATGGCAGATCTTCTTACCTCCGACGATCACTTATACCGGGGACGGGTCGTTGGGCACGAAGTGGACACAGACGGGAATCTTCGAGGAGTACTGATTAGCGAATCGCTAAGATTTGACCGGCGTTCCTACCTCAAAGACAAAGATTCGGACACGTCAGTAAACCCCGATGACTATTGGAAGAAAATTCCCGGAAAGAATCTATTCATCTTCGCGGACAAGCTCGCAACGCTGAATTTGAGTTACCTGCCACCAGCTTCAACCATCCCAGAAATCCTGCAACAATTATTGAAAAAACTGAAAATCGATGCAGAGGTTTCCGTCGAAAGCCCGCAGCCGCCTCATCCGGGCAGGTAGGCGGGTACGCGCACGCTATGGCCTGTTCTGGCAAAGTGATTCTCGCGCTCATTGAAATCTTACCTTTTGTCGTAAAAGTAGAAGTTGGCCCAAGTCCTGGACAAGTTCAATCACGTCCCACAAGCCGATGTACCGGACTCTAATGCTGCGGAATCTATTTGAAATGGGAGGACACCATGACCAAATCGAGTGCTACACAACGAGCCAGCGAGCTGAACAATCTCGACCACATGTTACAACGTAACAAAGAATTTGCTGCTCGGCAGTCTGCTGAGGGCACACTTATGCCTTCACTTCCGAGGGCGCTGCCAAATGTAAAGGCGATCGTCATCGGTTGCGCTGATATGCGTGTAGATCCTGCTGACATACTTGAAATCAAACCGGGCGAGGCCGTCGTGATGCGTAACATCGGCGGTCGAATCACGCCGGGGTTGTTGGAAGAGTTGGGACTACTCGGGCGAATCGGTGAAGTCGCCGGAGAGATTCCTGGAGGCGGCGGTGAGTTTCACATCATCGTACTTCAGCACACCGATTGCGGCATCACTCGCCTTGTCGGCGACCCCGCAAAGCTGGCGCACTATTTTCAAATACAGGAAGGCGAACTCAAGACAAAAGCGGTCACCGATCCTCGGGCGGCAGTCGCTTTCGACGTTGCTGCGCTCCGGGCGATTCCCGCATTGCCGGGCTCTTGGCTTATATCTGGCCTCGTCTACGACGTGGCGACCGGACTTGTCGAGATCGTGGTACCGCCAGCTCCGATTCATACTGCGCAAAACTCCTGATTCGCGCCCTTGTATTAACTGTTCTGGCCAACTTTCGAGTGGTCGGCAACCCCTTACCTCGGGATTGCTTCAGGGTTGCCCGTCACCCGTGCAGAACTCTGATCGTCGTCAGGCTCGTTCAAAGCCAACACTTCGATTCCCGGCATGCGTGTGCCAAGCAGTGTTTCATCGATCGGAATCTGTACCGCTCCGCCGCCTCGCTTGGCAGATCCGCGGTTGCGCGCATAGTCCACGAGAATACGCCGGATAATTTGTGCACACAGAGCAAAGAACTGCACACGACTCTCGCAGCGAATGCCCTGCGAACGTAGCAACTTAATTATCCGCTGTATCGTAGGCGTGTTCTGTGGAGGGTGCAGGGAGCGGGTTGCTCTTGCCAGCTCCCTACGGCAGGACGAACCGCGACGACCAAGCGAGAATTTTTCTCCGACAAACTATGCGGACGGACAAACGGCACTCTGTTCAGGAGGCAGCCCCATCCGTCGCATCAGCGCCTTGAATCGCGAATCGGATCGGATGGGATCGTGGCGGGGATCGGGGTAGACCCAAGAATGCATCGACCGTTCTTGATAGGCCTTCTCGAACCATTGGAATGTAGCGTCAGCATCCCCCAGTCCCTCATAAACCACAGCGATATACTCCGGCGGAACGTACCTCCGTCGCGAAAGATTTTTGAGTTCCTCGAGTACTTCTTGAGCTTGGCCCCGAAAGCCCGAAACGCCGAGGGCATGCCCCAGATACATCAATTCCATGACGCTGCGTTTCGATAGCATGACCGCCTGGCGTATCTCAGCTAAGCCTTCTTGCTGTTTTCCTATTTGCAGGTACACAGACCCCAAGAAATCGTGCCCATAGGAATAGTTCGGCTCCATTTCAGTGAGTTTGCGGCATTCCTCCTCGGCACGGTCATATTGGCGGGAGAGATAGTAGAACCATCCAACGTTGGCGTTGATGCTTGTGGAAAGCGGTTCAACCTCGCGCGCCCGCTGTGCCGCAGACACAGCTTCCAGCGGCCGGCCTACTGCCGCGAGATGTACGGCAAAGGCCTGGTGTGCGGTTCCATAGTTCGGACTTAGTTCGATCGCTCGCTTATACATTTCCTCGGCGCCGCCCCAGTCCCATTCGTATTCCGTTTTGATTCTGGCGAGTGTTGCCCAGGCTTCGGCGAGCTTGCTGTCCAATTCCAAAGCTCTCGTGGCGGCGACCTTGGCTCGCGGGTAGGTCTCAGCGCGTGGCGAGGCTCCGTAGGCGGCGAGCATGTTGTACGAGGCTGCCAACCCAGCCCATGCCAGAGCATAGCAAGGGTCCTTTTCTATCGCTTGTTCGTAGTACTCCTTGCTTTTCCATAGATTTTCTTCATTCCTGCGCTCCCAGCAGTAGCGACCCTTCAGGTATGCCTCGTAAGCGTCAGCATTTACGGCGCGCTTTTTGCGGGGCACGGGTTTCTGCGGACTCGTTCCTGTTTTGCCCGAAGGCGCCCCCGCAGCACTAGCGGTGAGTGCTTCTAATGTTGCTTCTGCCGATGGGTAGCGCTCCGCGGGATTCTTGCGGAGAAGCTTCTGGAGTACCGAGGCCAATGCCGCACCGCCGAGAGAAGAGGCATGAACGCCACTCGGGTCATCGTGAAGGATGGCATGCATGATATCCACGTGCGAAGTGCGCGGCCAGGGGTGCTGCCGGGTCAGCATCTCGTAGAGAATGATCCCGAACGCGAACAAGTCGCTGCGCTCGTCCACCACTTGTCCCAGGATCTGTTCCGGTGACATGTAGGCGACCGTCCCCAGAACCTGACCAGGCACAGTTACGTCTTCGATTGTGGCAGTACTCTCTATTCGGGCTGCTGCGCCAGCCGGTGTCTGCTTCGCAAGACCAAAATCCAGCACCTTCACATAGCCATCGAAACGAACCATGATGTTTTGAGGCTTCAGGTCGCGATGTACAATGCCTACACGATGTGCTGCGCGGAGTGCCTCAAGCACCTGGCCGGCGATCTTTAGGATGCGCTCCGCAGCGGGCGTGCGCTTGAGCCAATCAGGCAAAAGTTCCCCTTCCACGAGTTCCATCACGAGGTAGTTCGGGCCGACATCGTACAGCGTGCAAATGTTTGGATGGTTCAGCGCGGATATCGCCCGCGCCTCACGCTCGAAACGCCCGCTGAACCGCTGGTGGGAAATCTTTATGGCGACCTTGCGGACGAGCCGAGTATCCTCCGCCAAGTACACTTCTCCCATCCCGCCTGCCCCCAGCAGCCCCAGAATTTCGTATGGTCCCAGCGTTTCGCCGGGTTTCAAGGTCGTCTGGGTCGTCTCGAAGGCGCCAGCCGCGGCCCATGCGCCTCGGTCGACCAGCGCTGCGGTCGAGCTGCTCTGTGCGAGCAGGGATTCCACTTCCCGGCGCAGGTCGGCATCCTCTTGACAAGCTTCAGCAAGGAAGCCATCCAGCCGTGCCGGATCCTGCTCTAGGGCCGAATGGTAAAGCCGCTCGATTTGCTGCCAGCGTTCGGGGTTCATTGCCCGCCGTCCAGATGATTGGTTTCACGATCTTACTTCACAATATTCGAAACTGTGCAGTCCGTTTAATCTGCGGGGATCCCCCAGGATGGGCCAAAGGATTCAGGAGATGGTTTCCGGTCATACTGACGCGAGACCTTGCAGCGACCGCGCCAAGCTGATTGGGTGTCGCAATCGAGTATATGCGGCCCAACGACCCGGAGCCGAAAATGGCGTGGTGGGAAGGGACAGCTGAGATTCCCGGGCGTATTGTTGGCTGAAGTTATCCTGCAACCGCGTTCGAGAAGCAATCGAAGCGAACCGTCCGCAATTTGAGATCCATTGCAAGCTTCGTGTGTTTCAAATCTACTCTCGTGCGAATCTTCATCCACACCGTGCAAACAACGCACGCATCCGTTTCAACGGCGCTCCATTTACGCGAGGGCGCGTTTCCGGGTGTGTCACTTTTTCCCGCACTATAAGCTACCCAGTGGCTTTCTTGACCCTGTGCGCGCGGGTCGACTACACTTATAAATTCGATACCTGTCGCTTGGGCGGCTTGACGGTCGCTTTGTGTTTACAGGGAGAACCGGCCGCATTTAGGTGAACATGAGGCCGTGCCACTAAAGGGGGATTGCTTTGCCAAAGCGCACATATCAACCGCGGAAACGACGCCGCGCGAAGACGCACGGATTCCGCGCGCGCATGAAGACCGTAGGCGGCCGCAGAGTTCTGGCGGCACGCCGCAAGAAGGGACGTCATCGCCTCACGCCCGAGTAGTCCCGGGCGCCTGGAATTTCCGCGCGAGGCGCGGCTGGTGCGCCGCGGCGAGTTCGATGCCGTGTACCGCGCCGGGAAGCGCCGGTCCAGTTCCCACTTCACAGTTTTTTCCCGCGCCAACCAATTGCCGGTGAGCCGCTTCGGCTTCAGTATTAAAAAGGCGCTGGGCGGCGCGGTGGTGCGTAACCGCATCCGGCGGCGCATTCGAGAGATTGTTCGCTGCCATCGTTCGGAAATACCTGCGGGATGGGACATCGTGATTCATCCGAAGAGCAGTGTGCAGCGGGCGGAGTTCGTGACCTTGACGGCGGATTTGGTGCGGTTGATCAAGAGCGTTTGAATGCGGCGATGATAACAAACATCAAAAGCGGCACGAGAGAAGAGGACAGGCCGAAGTCTGTCCCGCATCCTTCGACTCGGAAGCAATCAATTGGTGTGAAAGCGGCGCTGGCGGCGCTGCGTATTTATAAGGTGTATCTGTCGGTTTTGTTCGCGGGGAGTTGCCGGTTCGAGCCGACTTGCTCGAGGTATACGTATGAAGCGATTGAGCGGTTTGGCGTGCTGCGGGGGTCGTGGATGGGGTTGAAGCGGCTGTTGCGGTGCCATCCTTTTTCGCGGAAGTTTGGCTACGATCCGGTGCCGGAGAAAATGGATCGGGCGGCGTTGCCTGCCGACGAATCTGAGCAAGATCGAAGGCCATCCGGCGCTACTTCCAGAGAGGCTCATTCGTGAGCGAGCCGCAAAAGAAAAAAGAACTTTCTTCCGAGATGCGCATTCTGATCGCTTCGATACTTTCGATGGCGGTGATTTTGCTGTGGGCCAAGTTTTTTGCGCCGAAGCCACCGGCGAATTTGCCGCAAGCGAATAGGCCGGCGATAACGTCACCAGCGGCGACGAATCCGGCGACTACGCCCTCCTCTACCACTCCTCCCAGCACACCGGGCAAATCCAACGGTACGACAACGGCGGGAGTCGCCTCGGGGATTTCGCCCTCGAACGCGGCGGCGATGCCTCCGAAGGCCGCGAATGAAGAACAGAACGTCGTCGTCGAGAACGAACTTTACCGCGTGGAGTTTTCCAACCGCGGCGGCGTGGTGAAGAGTTGGCAGCTGAAGAAATACAAGGACGACTCAAAGCCGCAGCGCGTGCTGGACGTGGTGCATCCGGAAGCCGCGGCCCAAGTGGGCGGATGGCCGTTTTCGCTGGTGCTCGACGACCAGCAACTGGAAACACAAGCAAACTCCGCGCTGTACGTAGCCGCGCAGCCGCGTGTGCACGCTGAAGACGTTGCTGCAGCTGTCCCTGCCGGCCCACTGTCGGCTCCGACGGCATTGGAGTTCGTCTGGAGCGATGGGCACCTCGAAGTCACGAAAACTTTTCGGTTTGACGATTCGTATGTGGTGCGCGTGGAAACGACCGCCAAGTTCAACGGCGCACCCATCAAAACCGGCGTGGCGTGGCTGGGCGGGTTCGGCGATCCGACGGTGCAGAATCCGGTGCCGGTGGATACCACATTCACCTTTTACAACGAAGGCGGCAAACTGACGGATTTGCCCTACAAAAAACTTGAGGGGCCGGAAAAATGGGGTCCGGGCATTTGGATGGGCGGCAAGGACTTCGCGGGAATCGAGGACCGTTATTTTGCCGCAGCATTTCTGCCGGCAAACGGCGTCGCTTCCGGGTCGATCGAAACACGCTACTGGAAAGTGATGCGCACCGTTCAGAAAGAGGGGAAAGAGGAACAAGAGCCGGTTTCCCAAGTGGCGGCGGCAACGTCATCGCAGCCGATGGCCTTGCGAGTTTACGTTGGGCCAAAAGATTACGACGACTTGAAGGCGCTGCGGCCGCCGCTGCAATCGCTGGTGAACTTTGGATTTCTGGAGTTCATCGCGGAGCCGCTGTTCCACGGGCTGAAGTGGCTTCATAAGTATATCCCCGGCTATGGCTGGGCCATCATCGTAATGACCCTCGTCATCAACATGCTGCTCTTCCCGCTGCGAATTTCGAGCTACAAAACGACCCTGAAGATGCAGCGCGTTGCACCGGAAATCAAAGCAATCCAAGAGAGATACAAGAAGTACAAGCTGAACGACCCGAAAAAGCAGGAGATGAACAAGGAAGTGATGGCGATTTACAGCCGCGAGGGGATCAACCCTGTGGGCGGCTGCTTCCAGATGTTTTTGCAGATGCCGATCTGGTTCGGGTTGAATAGTGCGCTGCGCGGCGCCATCGAATTGCGGCATGCTCACTGGTTGTGGATCAACGACCTGGCGGCGAAAGATCCTTATTACGTTTTGCCCGTCGTCGTGGGCGTTTCGATGTACCTCGTTTCGAAAATGACACCCATGACCGCGGGCGATCCTCAGCAACAGCAAATGATGAAGATCATGCCCATCATGTTCGCGGGCAGCTTCATTATTTTCCCGTTTTCGAGCGGACTGGCGTTGTATATTCTCACCAGCAGCCTGGTCGGTATCGTGCAGCAGTGGTATTTGAACAGGACGCATCCTGCGCCGGCAGCGGCCAAGCAGATTTCGCGCAGCAAGAAATAGGAAGTTCTGAAAAGCTCGCCGCATGCACGCGAGCAGGACCAAGGTTTGACGGGGACCCATGGGACAAGACCTTATCCGGGACGGCAAACTCGACCGGCCGGCAGCCGCTGAGGCTTTGCGGAAATTTCTGGAAGAGATTGTGCGTGTGTCCGGATTGGACCTGAAGTTGAAGGTGCAATCGGTCGATACGCCCGCGACAGACGCTTCGGGCGGAGCGGAAGTGATTGCCGATCTCGACGGGCGTGACAAAGAGATTTTGCTGGAGCGCAACGGAGAAGTTTTAAAAGCATTTGAGCATCTGGCGTTTCGCGCGCTGCGTTTGGAACCCACCTACCACGAAAAAATTCACCTGGATAGCGGTGGATATCGGGCGCTGCGGTTTGAAGAGCTGCGCATGACGGCGCGCTTGGCGGCAGAGCGCGTGCAAAGTTCGCACCAGCCGTTCCGGCTCAATCCCATGTCCTCGCGCGAACGGCGCATCGTGCATTTGGCGTTGAAAGATATGCCCGGAGTGCGCACGGAAAGTGTGGGCATGGGCGAAGAGCGCCAAGTGGTAATTCATCCCGCGAAAGCCAAGTAGTTCCATTCCGCCCGGGCAGTTGCGGGAACAGCTGGATCGTTTTAATCCCGGACCCATCCCTTTGAAATAACCTGGCCAGACTCATCCATTTTTACGCGGTAAGTGAAAGAAGCTGGGCGATCTTTGCGCACTTGCGGAAAGCGCATGTCGGAAAACTCAACGATGGCATCCTCTCCCTCTTTGTGGAAACGTGTAACCGGGAAACGCGAAAACCACAAGACTTCTTGCACTTCGGGCAAGCGCTTGGCGGCTTCGATATATTGATTGGGAAGGGCGTCGGGATAGTAGCGATGCTCGATGGACGAGAGAGGAGCCGGTTCGCTCAGATCGAGCCGCACTTCATAGACGCCGTGGGGTGTATTGACGAGACCGTCCCAATGCCAGAGCGAGGGAGGAAGCGGAAGCGCACCGAGCGATTCCACCTCGAGTTGCAGGAGCGAGGCGAATTTCTCCACGCGGTCGAAAGCCACGCGATGAGCGTAGCAGGCGGCGGCGAGATAGAGCAGGGCGGCGGCGAGGCCCGCGCGATTCCAAGCGGCGTAGCGGACGCGCAGCCCCTTGAAACGAAGCGCGGGGAGAAGAAAAAGCACCGCCAGAATTAGGATGATGGTGAGGGTAGTTTGCGCAGAAATCGGCGCGCCGACAATTTTCAATAATGCCGCCACACCGAGCGAAGCGAGCGCGAGCACGCACCAGGTGATCATCGCGCGATTCTTCAGCCCCTCGGCTTGGCGGTAGACCCAGGCGAGAATTTGCGGGCATAGAAGAAGCGCCGTGAACGTGAAGTCGATGATGAAAATCAGATCCCAGGCGGGGCGCGACCACTGGACGGGCGACCAAATCATGGTGCCGAAAGTGGTCACCAAGTCTAGAAAAATGTGGCTGAGAATGCCGACGGCGTAAATTCCTGCTAGAGCCGCGAACGACGGCGCGTCCCATTTGCGCCAGCGTGCGAACCAGCGCGTGAGAGCGGCGAGAGCCAGCGCGAAGAACGGCATGCAGACCAGTGAATGCGTGATACTGCGGTGCCACGTCACCATGAGCATCTGATTGCTCGAGAACCAGTCGCGCACGATGTCGGAATCCGGAAAGATGGCGCCGAGCATCAGCGACCAGGTAATGATGCGCGCGCGATCCATGGGTTTGGAGGCGAACATGTCTTCGCCCCCGAAGACCGCTTTGCCAATCAGTGCGCCGGCGATGCCGTGAGTAATGGTGTCCATTCGTTTTGGCTAGACGATGCCTTTCGAGCGAGACGCAGCATTCTGCCTGATGATTCGGCGAGAAAAAACTACAGTTTCAATGAACCCTGATCAAGGGAGTCGTTTTCCTGATGACCTGGCCGACGCGGCGGGCGGCGACGCCGTAACGCGCGAGGGCCGCCAGAGCGGAGTCCACGTGGTCGGGAGCTATGGCGACGAGAAATCCGCCGGAGGTCTGCGGATCGAAGAGAAGGTCCTGATATTCAGCGGGGACGCTAGATTCGAAAAGGGCGCAGTCGCCGACGAAGGCGCGATTATTTTTTAAGCCGCCCGAGAGATGGCCTTCGCGCGCGGCTTCGAGGGCGCCGGAAAAATAGGAGAAAGCGGCGTGGTCGATTTCAAAGGAGACCGGTTCGAAGCCATGAGCTGGGTCGCCAAGCGCCATCTCGCGAGCGTGGCCGAGAAGGCTGAAGCCGGTCACGTCGGTTACAGCGTGGATGGGTTTTGCGGCTGGCGCGTTTTCGGCGACCTCCTGAAGGGCCGCAGCGGCGGCGGCGTTCAGTGTGCTCATGGCCGCAACCGCTGAAGCGAGGGATTCCGGCGTGGCGCGATCTTTTTTCAGCGCCGTGGTGATGACACCGGTTCCAAGCGGCTTGGTGAAGAGCAGCACGTCACCGGGCTTTGCCCCCACGTTGCGCCAGATGCGTTGCGGGTTGATGAGGCCTGTCACCGCGTAGCCGAAAAGCATGTCTTCATTGCGGATCGAGTGCCCACCAATCACGCTGCATTGGGCTTCGTTCATTTTGGCGAGGCCGCCGCGAATGATTTGCTCGAGAATCTCCCGGTCGCCTTTTTCGGGAAAGCCGACGATGGCTAGGGACGAAATCGGCCGGCCGCCCATGGCGTAAACGTCGCTGAGGGCGTTGGCAGCGGCGATTTGGCCAAACAGAAATGGGTCGTCCACGATGGGGGTGAAAAAATCGACGGTCTGAACCAGTGCGAGGCTCTCGCCAATGAGATAGATTCCAGCGTCGTCGTTGGTGTCGAAGCCAACCAGTACATTTGGATCCGTTTGCCGCGGGAGATTGCGCAGAACGGCGTCGAGCGTTGCAGGACTCAGTTTTGCCGCGCAGCCCGCCGCTTTGGCCATGGACGTGAGTTTCACTTGTGCCGCCAAAAGTTCACCTCGCTGGTTCCTAAGCCATTATAACGATCGGGCGTAGATTATGCTGGTGACACAAGTCGTTCGCCGAAAGTAGAAGGCCGGGCGCCCCGTCAGAAAGTTGCACGTTGCCCGTGAACGTGGTTTCATCCCCGGATGCCTTGGGACTTCTGGTTGATCATTTTCGTTCTGGGAGTGCTTCTCCCAATGCGCGGCCGCATGCGGCTAAAGAAGTTGATGGAGATTCCGCAGATCGGGACGCGCGAGCGGCTTTCCCTCTATGCTTCAACCATTGCGTTTCAATGGGTGGCCGCCGTCCTCGTGGCTTGGCGAGCTTGGGCACGCGGGCTGACCCTCGAGGCTATGGGTCTTGTGGTCCACGGGCGCTTGCGGACCCTGATTGCGGCCATTGTCGGCGCCGCGACTTTGGGAGGTTTGCAGTGGCTCAATTTGCGGCGCATGGGCCGTTCGCGGGGAAAGGCGCGGGAGTTCATGCGCATCCTAGCCGATCGGATTTTGCCGCAAGCACCTCCGGAACTGCTCGCCTTCGTGGCGCTGGCGGTGACGGCGGGGCTGTGCGAGGAGTTTTTATACCGCGGCTTTCTGATGGCGGCTCTAGGGCGAGCGGGGCTGCCCGTGTGGGGCGTGGTGCTATTGTCCTCTGTTCTCTTCGGGTTAGCGCACCTTTATCAGGGGCGAGGTGGGCTTGTGAGCACACTGGTCGTCGGCACAGTGTTCGGAATGGCGCGAATCGCGTACGATGGGCTGGTTCCGGTAATGGTGTGGCATTTTGCGGTGGATGCGGTGGCGGGAGTGGCGGGCCCGAAGTATCTGGCTAAGAGAATACCGCGGGCGGCAGCAGAAAAGGTTCACCGGCAGTAGTAAAATAGTAACTCTTATGAAAACACCAACCCCAGCGGTGCTATCAGCGGAGACGATTCGCCGTGCTCTCGGCGAGTTTCAGCTGGAAGCGAATGACAAACAAATCTTTTATATTCAACAATATATGACGCTTCTACTGACCTGGAATGAGAAGATAAATCTCACCGCGATTCGCGATCCCCTGGAAATACTATATCGTCACTTCTGCGAGAGTATGTACGCCGCGGCGGCCGTGCCCGTCGAAAACGGTCGGCTCGCCGACGTAGGCTCTGGAGCCGGATTTCCAGGTATTCCGCTCAAGATCATGCGACCGAATTTGAACATGTTCCTCGTGGAATCGAACATGAAGAAGGCCACTTTTTTGGCGGAAGTGCTAAGAAACATTGAACTTCCTGACACGCGAGTGCTTGTGAGCCGCTATGAAGAGCTTGGCGAGGATGTAGCCCCACTGGACTTCGTGTGCTCGCGGGCCCTGGGGGACTTCGAGCCGTTTCTGGCATGGGCAGCCTCGGAACGTATTGCAGCTAAACAGGTTATCTTATGGATCGGCGGCCGGGACCTGGATCAGGCGCGGCGCGGAAGGGACTGGGAGTGGAGGGAGCCGATTCCGGTACCGCAATCTTTGCGGCGGTACTTGCTCGTGGGCTCTAGAAAAAATTAAGAGTGTCGGCGCAACGACTTGAAACATAAAGACTTGCTGCATTTTTTTGAAATCTTCCAGCTTTTCCTGCGGGGATCAGCCCAGCCTCAATAAGAGCGTAGGACTTAGGCTACCAACGCCCTCGGGAGAATTCGGCGTGTGTGAACTGGATCTCTTAAGCCGCGTGGTTATTTGTTGGTTAGGAGTCCGAAAGTTCTAGGGAGGCGTTCCACGTGGAACAGGGCTTACTGACGGATCTTTCTCGGGATTCTCGGGCCTTCGTGCGGTGCGGATATTCGGTCTCTGAAGGCGCATTCGTTCCACGTGGAACGCTCTGACTCTGCGAAACCACCCCCAGTTTGATTTGTGCATACTTCAGACGCATCGAGTCACGTTGAGGATCATTGCCTGCTTTGAAGTTCCACGTGGAACAATCTTGGGCCGAATAGAATAGAGAATGTGCGAATGGCGGTTGAACACTCCAAGGTTCCACGTGGAACATTTTGCGGGCGAAGACGTTTTGCCTTACCCAAGAGAATCCAAACACACTCGCTCGATAGTTCCACGTGGAACGAGGAATCAGAGTTCGCGTCAGGATCGACATGTTTCACGTGGAACACAAAATGGAAAGCGTCAAAGGGCAGTGGAAACGTTCCACGTGGAACGTTCGGGCGAAAATTCCACAGCATCACGAGTGTTCCGCGTGAAACAAGTTGCATCCCGGGCGCGATTCTGCTAAGTTTTCGCGAATTGGGAGGCTTGTTGGCGCGAATCATCGCTGTTGCGAATCAAAAAGGGGGTGTTGGTAAGACAACCACCGCAGTTAACCTCGCGGCTTGCCTCGCTGCCTCTGAACAATCAACGCTGCTCGTAGATTGCGATTCGCAGGCCAATGCCACAGCCGCGATCGGATTTGCCAAGGACCCTGCTCGAAGAACTCTCTATCAATCCCTGATTTTGAACGAGCCTTTTGACAAAATTGTTCAAAAGTCGCAAGTGGATGGATTAGATGTCGTCCCCGCCGACAAAAACCTTGCCGGGGCCGCCGTAGAGCTCGTGATGGCGGAAAATCGGGAATATAAGCTGCAAGCCGTTCTGAATGAGATTCGCGATCGCTATAAATTCATTGTCCTCGATTGCCCGCCTGCCCTGGATCTTCTTACGTTGAATGCGCTCGTTTCTGCCAGCGCTGTGCTTGTCCCGATTCAATGTGAATACCTGGCACTAGAAGGCGTTTCAGAATTGCTGGATACTCTTATGAGGATCCGACGCACATTGAATCCGAGTCTCGAAATCGAAGGCATTCTGCTCACGATGTACGACGAACGAACGACCTTGTCCCGGCAGGTGGCCACGGATTTGAGAAGTTTCTTTGGGACGCAGGTATTTCAAAGCGTGATTCCACGCAACGTGAGGCTTGCCGAAGCGCCAAGTTTCGGGAAACCAATCATCTTTTACGATATTCATAGCAAAGGGGCTGAGGGCTATACGCAACTCGCCCAGGAGGTCATTGCCAATGACGAGAAACGCACTGGGAAGAGGGCTCGGAGCGCTGATTCGGGAGCCTGAACCGCAGGTTCCTGCTCCACAGACGCCGGCCGCCCCAGCACACTCTACGAACAGCGGTAGTGCTGCTGCTGCCGCACCTGCGCGAGAAGCGGCACATGCAGGGCCGCTCGAACTCGACATCGATTTAATTGAGCCGAGTCCTTACCAGCCTCGCACGCGCTTCCGCGAAGAGGCGCTGGACGAATTGGCCAGATCCATCCAATCGAGCGGCATCATCCAGCCGTTGGTGGTTCGGCCCATTGGGAACCGTTTTCAACTAATCGCCGGCGAACGCCGCTGGCGCGCTGCCCAGCGTGCCGGGTTGACGAAGGTGTCCGCGATCGTGCGGCAAGTTCCGGACGAGCTCGCTTTGGAAATGACACTGGTCGAAAACATCCAGCGCGAGGATTTGAACGCCATCGAGGCTGCGCGAGCATTTGAGCGGTTAATGGATGAATTCCAGCTTACGCAGGAATCGGTAGCCGAACGGACCGGCAAAGACCGGGCTACGGTGGCCAACTCGATCCGGTTGCTAAAGCTCGAGCCAACGATTCAAGACTGGATCGAAGAAGGCAAACTTACGGCTGGGCATGGGCGCGCACTGCTAGCTATAGCGGATTCCCCGCTGAGGATGCGCTACGCACAACGAGCTTCCCGCGGCGGACTGACGGTACGGCAGATTGAACGGCTGGCCTCACGGCGTTCGCGTAACGCGAGCCCTGCGGCGGAGATTCACGTGGACGCGAATATTCGGTCGGCCATTGATGAGCTGCAGCGCAGCCTCGGAACCAAGGTCCTCTTGCGCCAGAAGACCAAAATGCGGCCCGGGCAGCTCGTTCTGGAATATTACGACGACGCCCAGTTGATGGGAATTTACGATCGATTGATGAAATAGAGACGCGATTCCTCGAAGATCGGGCCTGTCCCTTAGTTCCACCGTATCCTTTGGACAACTCAGCACGCGCGATGCGTTGACTTGTCTGTGCCGGACGCTAGAGTAAGAGAGTCGCGCTAGGAGAAATGTCATGGCATGGAAGTGGCCCGGTTCCTCAAAGAATGGCGCCAGCGAAGAGTGGACCGGCTTTATCGATCAGGGTGTAACCCTGGAAGGCACGCTGCAGCTTACCGGAACTTTTCGCATTGACGGCAATGTGCGCGGGAACATCATCTCCGAGCAGACGGTCGTTCTGGGTGAAGGTGCCAAGGTGGAAGGGCAAATCGAAGGCAACCGCGTTGTCATCTCCGGACGATTTGACGGCGTGATTTTTGCTAAAGGGCGGGTCGAGATCCAGGCAAAAGGCGTCGTCACGGGAGAAGTCCATTCCCCATGCATGGTGATCGATCCAGGCGGAATCTTTGACGGGAGATGCCACATGCTGGCATCGTCGGACGCCGCTTCGGGCGTGACCATTCCTATTCGCGCGGCTGGCCAGGCATAAACGGCCTCCTGAGAAGACCGAGATATTCCAAACAAAACTCCAACAATCGACGGCATGACCGTCCCCGCTTCCATAGTTACTAATCTATATACATTAATCTCGGAGTACGCGGCGATGAATCCTGCCGCCTATTCGGCGTGGACCGAAGACTGAGAGAGTGTGGCCGTCGCCTCTTTAATGCCGGCCTGAATGTTGGATTCCCAATCGAGGTGCGGGACGGGCGAGGCGGAAGCGGCCCGGTAGAAATGGAGAGCTTCCGCGGGTCGCCCAAGTTTCTTCAGAGAAAGCCGGCCAGCGGCCATCAACGCAAGCAGGGATTGTCTGTCCTTCTGATAGGCACCGGCGAGCTTTTCATATTCCGAGACGGCGCGATCAAAGTTCTGCTGGCCTTCCAGAACCCGGCAAAGCTCGAGCCAGGTGTAAGCGGGGAGATGCTCGCCGCCGGTGTTTTGGAATTCCTCGTAATCGAGCAATGCCGCTTCTCCATCCTGCTTCTTCAGGTGTAGTTGACAGAGCTTCAGCGTCGCGTCCTGATGTCCCGCGCGGTTGCCTCGACGCCAGTAAAGTTGCTGTAGCAGCACGAGAGCATCGGGGGAGTCTGGCTTGGCGGCGACGTGTTCTTCAAGCTTCTTAATCGCCTCCTCGGGATTACCTTTGTCGATGGCTTCGGTCGCCTGCACGATGGCGGGATCCGCGGTCCAAGCCACTTTCTCCTCGATAGCCGAGCTCACCTTATGTTCCAAGCCAGAGCGCGAAAGAATCAACGCGCCAAGCATTCCGAAAGCAAAACCGCCGACGTGCGCCCAGTGAGCAACGCCAGAGGATGAGCGAGAGATGGAACCGTAGAACAGTTCCATGAGACCCCAGAGCGGAAGCAGCCAAATGGCGGGAGCTTTGAAACGCCCGCGGACAATAAAAATCCAATAGAACATTTCAATTTTTAGCTTTGGAAAGCGCACCAGAAAAGCGCCCATCAAGGCTGCCACCGCGCCCGACGCGCCGAGCATGGGCACGAGGCTGCCTGGATTGAACCAGGCATGAATCTGTGCTGCTACGGCGCCTGCGAGAAGGTAAAAGATTGCGTAGACGGCGCGGCCCCAATTGTCTTCGAGGATGAAGCCAGCGAGCCAGAGAAACCACATGTTGCCGATCAGATGCAGCCAGCCAACGTGCAGAAAATTGCAGGTTAAGTAGGAGATAGCGGTGGGGTGAGCTGGCACGAAGGCATAGCGAGCCAGAAAGGTATTGCGCTGCGCGTCTTGAAATTTTTGAGAGAGATTGTTCATCTCCTCCTGGAGCTCCACCGGGTCATCGACTTGGCGGATATGGGCGTCCCATTCGTCCTCGGGCTTCCTATCAGGTGAGGAAAGCTGCTTCCACTCATCTGAGTACTTTGACGAAAGTGGCTCAAGGAAGAGGTGGGCGTCGTCACCCTGTTTCAATTCCGGGTGCGTGGCCGCAAGAATGATCAGATGTTTGACGACCTCGATACGTTCGGGAATTTGTGCGTCCTGGGCCTCAATCGTCCAGTGCGTCGCCAAAAAGGCGATCACATTCAGTGCGATGAGCGCGAAGGTGACGACGGGCCAGCGACGCCCTTGCATGTTTTCGTGACGGAGGGGTAGGAGAAACATGCACGTTCCTTTCGCGCCGGGAGAGACTCGGGTGAGCCGCCGCTACTTAGAGTCTAGGGGTTCCAACGCGAGTCTTGCGGGGAATGGCTGAACAATACCCGAATCAGTAAAGATTGCGGCTTACGATACAAGGCCAATGGCTCAATCCGCCGCGGAAGCCCGGTCGACCGCAACTTCGAGGAAAATGGATCGCACGAGAAATGCCTGGAAAATTGAGTAGTGGGTCAGGTCTTGAGCTTGGTCCCCAAAAATTCTCACCCGTTTCTACCTGCTCGGGGCGGGAGAGAACGGTATCCCGGCCTCTTTTAGAATGCCGGTCAGCCGGTCAGCCGGGATGCGTCCGTCATTGGCGATGGCGTGAACCCGATGTGCGAGAGTGGGGTGTGTCGCGAACAGTTCCGTGAGTCTGTCGTATGCAGCAGGCAATTCGTTGCTTTGGCGAAGATTGGCGAGAGCCCGGATGGCCGATTCCGGGTCACCCGTAAAATCAACAGCTTCTCCGTCCGCGGAATATTCGAAGCGTCGCGAACAATAGTCCAGGGCCGCGAGCGGTCCAATCATGGCGACGAGTTGAAGCAAAGACCGAAGAGGCAGCACTCGCTGAGGAAGAAAAAGCAAAAGGGCCGCGAGGGAAAAAAAAGCGGGGACCAATAGGAAATACTTGCGGACGTGTTTGAGCTTAACGTGCGCCAGTTCGTGAGCCATAACGAACTCTAGCTGCGCTTTGGTTAGGAATTTTCCTAAGTTGTCGGTGAGAGCGATTGCGTTAGACATCCCGTAGGCGTTGGTCAAGTGCGCTTTTCCGGCGGGGACAACGTAGACCCTATCGAGCGTCACTCCCATTCTGCTAGCCATGCTGAGCGCTCTGTTGCGAAGTTCACCCGATTTCAGCTTATTGAATTTCATCCCTTGCGCTCGCCTTAGAAACCCTGTTCCGATTTTCGAGACCACTCCGGCAGCGAGGAGCCATGCAATTCCTCTGATTTTTCTATCAAGAATAGTGTCGAAGCCAGCGGCGACAAGCAGCAACGGAATGACAAAGCTCACCAATCTCCACCACGCTTGCCGGAACGCGTTAGTAATTGTCCACTTCAGTCTGAAGATGTGCTGGTCGAAGGTGTAGCACAGAAGCAGAAAGACCCCCAGACTCAAGATCGGCGGTACCCAGAAAAGCAGAATCTCGGCAGCGGATGTGTTAACCGCTCCCGGCCACCTCGCGATAATTATCGAATCGAGGCCAGAGCGCCCACGAATGCCCCATATGACCCACCAACCTGCCACTGTAGTGGCGAGAATGAACCGACCGAAGCTTCGATAGGTAGCCCAAACTGTCTTTTGTCGTCCTACTTGGCTTTGGCGCACAGCCCAGCGAATGCAAAGCGTCAGGGCGATGGGCAGGAGCAGAACCGAAGCCGGAGTCAACAGAGCACTGACGGGTCTCACCTCCATGAATATCACCAATTGATTATCACCGCATTGAAGTGTAACTGAAACTCGACGCGAAATCGGCGAGTCTGGCCGGATTTCAGGAGCTACGATACTTGAGCGGGACGCATACCGGGCGACAATTGTGTCATAAGGTCGTCAACTCTGTTAACGCGGTTACCGGACCCCACCACGGTGAAATTGTTTACGCAGTTGTGGAACAAGAAAGAATAGGGCTGTAATTCCGTACTGGTTCCACTTGTCGGATATTGTCGGAAAACGACTCTAACCAGGGATGAGAAACGCAAGCGAATAGAGAACGTTCACTTCGTCCGACTGCGACGCGCAAATTGACCCTTTCGCGGTGTCTAATGACTAGAGATAACCAGCGCCCAGAGGGGACAAATGCTTCAAGAATCGACCACTTGGGATTTGCGGCACATGACACGAGAGCCTTCTACGAGCACGAAGATTTACATGCTCTTCCTATTGGTCGTTTGCATCGTCACGACAGTGAAGCTAATAAATGTTTGGCGCGGGGCACCGCCTTTTAGACTCTCTCAGCGGGCTGGTAGTCCTGATTATCCGCGACTGCTACAAAGCTCAGGCACAAGCCTGAGGCAGTGGATTTGGCTCACGGTTCTCACGTGGGGAGTTTTTGCTTCTGTCAGTCTTTATGATTTTTGTGACGGGCTGCTGACGGAGAAACGAACACCTCGTGAGATGTTTTTGTTCGCTATTCAAGATTTCTCGACGACTCTCACAATGACATTGCTGGTGGTACTGTTTTCATTTCTGGCCCGATGGCACATGCTCAAAAGAATTGAGTATCTGCGTCACATGCCTGAGTAACTGAGCAGAACGCGGTTACCGTCCATCCGTGGATTTCAAGGTTTCAAGTTTCCGGGGCAATCCGAGCGAATCAGTCACTTGGACGTAGAACGCGGTAATCGGAAACTCACCCACTACCGAAAAATTGACACGAAAAATTGCGACGGGTTGACACGCTGTAACCGGGCGACTATCGTTCGGAGTGAATTTTTCACGAGGTTTTTTGGATGAAAATTTTGGTGATTGGCGGCGGGGGGCGCGAGCATGCGCTGGTTTGGAAGCTGAGCCAGAGCGCACGCGTGGAAAAAATTTGGTGCGCGCCTGGAAATGGTGGAATCGCCGAGCACGCGGAGTGCGTTGCCGTGGATGCGGGCAACGTTCGGGCGCTTGTAGCGCTGGCGGAAAAGATAGTGCCGGATTTGACGGTGGTCGGGCCCGAGTTGCCGCTAGTGAACGGGATTTCTGACGCGTTCACGCAGAGAAATTGGGCTATTGTGGGCCCTTCCGAGAAGGCGGCACAACTCGAGGGCAGCAAGATTTTTTCGAAAGAGTTTCTGCTTCGGCACAATATTCCGACCGCGAAAATGTATGGCGCATACGACTCGCCGCAGGATACGTACGCCGCGCTAAAGGGCGTGGATTGGCCGCTGGTGATCAAGGCGGATGGATTGTGCGCGGGCAAGGGAGTAGTGCTGGCACCGGACGCGGAGGCAGCCAAGCAGTTCCTCGAATCCGCGATGGAGAAGAACGAGCTTGGATCTGGCGGGCGTCGCGTCCTGCTGGAGGAAACGCTCAATGGCGAGGAGCTCTCTTTTATCATTTTGACCGATGGCGAACGCTACGCGCCGATGGTGCCGACGCGGGACCACAAACGAGTGTTCGACGGTAACCGCGGTCCGAATACCGGTGGCATGGGCGCCTATTCTTCCGACGAGTTGTTGCCGGATGCCTTGCGCGAAACCGTGATCGCCACGATTGTGGAGCCCACACTCCGAGGCCTCGCGAACGACGGAATTCCCTATCAGGGTTTCCTCTACATGGGCCTGATGCTGACCGCGGACGGGCCTAAGGTGCTGGAGTTTAATTGCAGGTTGGGCGATCCGGAAGCACAAGCAATCATGGCGCGTATGGATTTCGATCTCGCTGAGATTTTGGCAGATGTCGCGGCTAGTCGACTCGATTCCGGCAAGCTGCGCTGGAAAAAAGGAGCGAGCGTCTGCGTGGTGCTAGCCTCGGGCGGATATCCGGGAAAGTTTGAAGTTGGTAAGAAGATTGACGGACTAACCTCTATTGATGGAAAAACTGGTGTGGAAGTTTTTCAGGCCAGCACCCGGTGCGAACGCGATTCCCTGGTGACAAGCGGCGGTCGGGTTCTGGGTGTAACCGCTGCGTCAGATTCTCTGGAAAAGGCTTTGGCGCTGGTCTATCAGGCTGCGGCGAAGATTCATTTTGATGGCATGCACTATCGCAGGGATATCGCCGCGCCGGCTGGCCACGTGAAGGCCGCAGGAGACTAGGTCCATGCCGCGCGTGCGACGACTCTTTCGCCCTCCGAAGCGAGGTTGGCCGATGGAGGAATTGCCGGAGGTCGCCGCCGTCGAAGGGGCAGGTCAACTCGAGGACGGCCGGGAATGCTCTGCCATCGTCAAAGGCGGAATCCTGCGGCAGAGCGACGCTACCTAAAAGCTGGCGCTTTGCATGAAAATTTTTTAAGGATTCGGCTTGCGGCGCAACGTCGGCGCTTCAGGCGGCCGGTTTTTATCTTCTTTGACCTTTTCGACGGGCTCATCAGGTGGGACGACCCAATCAAAACCGCGTTCGGTCATAGTGCCGAGGATAAACTTGGCCTTCTCTGAAATAAGCGGCAAAGCGGCGCGCAGAAAATCCGTGGCATCCTCGGGAACCGCTTTGTTGGCCTGACCGCGGTCGATGCTCTCCATCACTTTTGAAAATTTCGGTTCGCCGCGCGACAAATTATCGAGGTCCGGATCATTCCCCTGAATGAGCTGCTGCAGCGTCGGCCCTTCTAAACTCTCTGGATAGCGAATTTCGACGAGCGTTTTCGGAGCCTTTTTTTCCGGAGGATAAAGCTGCGTGTAACGCGGGCGGAGCAAGCGGGTTTGCCAGAAGTCTCCACGCGTTGCAATCTCTTCCTGCTGGATGCGGTATTCGACCGTCCAGACCTCCGGGCCATAATCATCCGGCGCAAAGCCGATGATCACTACTTCAAAGAGCGGTTCGTCGGGTTTGAATTCGATTTTGTGGCGAAGCTGGGAGACGAGCGGGCGCAGTCGTTCGAGAAAAGCGACACCGATCACATCGAGGTCCGGCGCGACTTCTTCAGGATCGGCGGCATAGTGGGGATTCTTCCCGGACAGTTGGGGAAAATCCCTGTCGAGACGCACGGGTTTGGGATCGGCGGGGCTGCGCCATTCGGAAGCACCCAAGAGCACGCCTATGTGCCTCGGATCGATACTCAACACGCGCGGAGGAATGGAACTGGGTTCGACAGGTTGATCGATGGCCGCGAAGACAATTTTGTCGCGAGCGACGTGCACGATCACGCGCCCTCCGGCAAGGTTGGCAACAATTTCGTTTCCGCCCTCGCGGTCCTGAGCGGGCGAAATTTGGAAGGCCGCGAGACATGCTAGG
>Ga0210395_10000126_pt1 | contig 58887 bp, 44 predicted proteins | sample IncBWH4OmetaG_FD_150861 | JGI IMG/M metagenome (GOLD analysis project Ga0210395, IMG submission 150861) | Forest soil microbial communities from Barre Woods Harvard Forest LTER site, Petersham, Massachusetts, United States - Inc-BW-H-4-O ...
GATCCTGTTGCAACGGCTCGGCATGCGGCTGCCCACAGCGTTAGAACGGGCACAAATGTAGTGGAAACTTTCTGGCACTCACATTGATTCCAAAGACTTTACTCACGTAACTGCGGAAGTTGGGCTAGCGTAATACTACGCTAGGCACGGAGGCTCAGAGAACAGAATTCCTCAAACTCTTACTCCTATGTCGCACACCCGAAGACAACTTGCCGCTTGACGTTCGCTTTCTTTTCGCCTAGAGTAAGAGCGTTTCAAGAGTTTTTTTGGAGGCGAGCGATGGCCCTTACAAAACGGCAAAAAGAAGTCTTGGATTACCTGGTTTCTTTCGACAACAAGCACGGCTACGCGCCCAGTTTTGAAGAGATCGGCAAGGGTCTAAAGCTGACTTCGCTCGCCACCGTTCATAAGCACATCACGACGCTCGAGAAAAAAGGATTCATCCGGCGCGGCTACAACCAGAGCCGGTCGATCGAAATTCTTCAGTTGCCGAAGCCCGTCAAGGAACAGATCAGCGACCGAAAGATTCAAGAGCTGCCGCTTGTGGGCCGCATCGCCGCAGGCCGTCCGCTGGAAGCTGTGGAAGAACGAGAAACGATTTCGCTCGGAGATTTTGCACGTGGCGGCAACTCTTTCGTTCTTCAGGTGAAGGGCAGCTCCATGATTGAAGACCACATCATGGATGGCGATTATGTCGTATGTGAGCAAACGCAGGTGGCCAACGCGGGCGACATCGTCGTGGCTCTGATCGGCGGTGAGGATGCCACGCTCAAGCGGTTCTATCGCGAGGGTGCTGGCAAGATCCGCCTCCAGCCTGCGAATTCGGAAATGGCTCCGATCATGGTGGCCGCAAATGACGTCAAGATTCAGGGCCGCGTCATCGGGGTGCTCCGGAAATATTGAAATTCAACTCTTGATCTGGATTTTAGCCCCCGAAACAGCACCTCTTTTTCCGCACCCTCCGCGGGTTGAGACTCATCTCATCTTTGTCGCAATTCTTTAAGTGTTAGCCGCGTGGACGCTTGCAGCTAAGTTACGGCCGAGCAGCGATTTGAATTTCCGGTTACCATGTGATTTCCTTGTCACCATCGGGAAACCGATGGCGTCAAACACACGAGGCGAAGCCAGCCGAAACGGGCGCTGCCTCGGAAAGCAGCAAATTTGTCTACCAAAAGCCAAAAGATACTGATTGTCGAGCAGGATGAAGCGCTTCGCCAGCAACTCCAGGACATTCTCGGTTCGGCGGGCTATGAGGTTTCCTCCGCTGCTTCGCAGGAAGAGGGATTCAGCGTAGTACAAACGGGCACCGTCGATGTGTTTCTTCTCTCGGCGGATCTGGCGGATGTCCTCTGTTGCAGCTCTCTGGCGGAAATCAAAGGCCTCGGCTCCACTGCCAACACACGCGTGATTCTTTTCGCGAAGGGGGGCGGCGCTGTACGCGCACGCGCCCTTGATCTTGGTGCTGACGATGTCATGACACCTCCTTGGGAGCCCGCCGAACTCCTCGCCCGAGTGCGCGTCCAGTTGCGCGAGAAACATGCATTCGAGGATTTGCAGCAGAAATCGCGCATCGCGGAGGAAGGCCAGGAAATCGCGCACACAGCCTTCCAAGCCATTGCCGTGACGGAAAAAATGACCCGCGATGCTTTTTCCGTTGACCGCGCGCTGAAGATCGGCGTTGCCGCTCTCCTTGCCGTCGCCGCGGTCATTTCCATTGTATTTTTGCTCTTCACGCGGCGCGCTGATAAGGAAACCCGCCGCGCCTATTCCGTGATCGCGCAACTAGAACACGGTGTGCACACGGAAGAGGCTCTGGTCGCGGAAGCCAGCAAAGCTCGCGAAGAGCTGCAACAAACGGACATCCTCGAGCAGAAACAACTGCTCCAAAAACAGACCGACGATCTTCGCCAGAAACTGTCGGCGGCGGACTCCAGCGAAGTCTCAGGCCTGCGCAAACAGCTGGATGAGACCACCAGCCGCCTGAAGAAAGTAGAAACACAATCGGACGCCGCTGCCGGCGTCATCCGAGCCAACGCTCCCAGCGTGTGTTTACTCCACGTCTCGGTTTCCTTTCTCGACCAAAGCTCCCATCGCGCCCTGCGTTACGTCGCCATCAATCCCGATGGCCAGCCCCTCAAAGATAGCGACGGCAACGTGGCCTACAGCCTTGAAGGCCGCGCACCGGAAGTTCGCGAAGACTTCTTCGGCACGGGTTTCATCGTCGGCCAAAATGAGGTCCTCACCAACCATCACGTCGCTCAACCATGGTGGAAAAATGAAGAGCTGAGCGCCGCTTCGCAGCAAGGTTTGCAGCCCACCATCGCCGAAATGACCGCCTATTTCCCGGAAGCGGCAGCCGGGATCCCTCTGGACATCGCGCAGATTTCGGACGAAGCGGATCTCGCAGTCCTGCACGGCGATTTTTCCTCGCTGAAACGCCCCATTCTCAAATTGGATGGCCGGAAAGAAGCCGCGGTCAGCGGCCAGCCCTTAATTTCACTTGGCTACGCCACGGGAATAAGCGCCATTCTGGCGCGCGCCGGGGAAGACACCGTGAAGGACATCGTCAGGTTGAGCGGGGGCGACCCGAAAAAAATTGTGGACGAACTCCAGCAACGCAATCTCATTCGCCCGCTTGTGACCCAAGGACACATCGGCGACGTTTTGACGGATAAGATTGTCTATGATGCCCAGACCACTTCTGGCGGCTCAGGTGGACCGCTAATTAATCGCGACGGCCAGGTGATTGGAGTGACGTTCGCGGTCGTCAGAGGCTTTGGCGGCTCTAACTTTGGCGTTCCCATTCGCTATGCGCAGCCGTTGCTCAAGCCATAAGGCTCGGCGCGTTCCCGGCGGGCAGCGTCTGAGGGGACCGCGTTTCTTGCCGCCTAGCATCAAACGCGCAATAGTTCTCGGCCTGCGCGCCACTTTTGTTGGCATTCTCGTTTTCACGCTCATTTGGCCAAGTTCAGCCAAAGCCTACGCGGTTCTTGCGCACGAAGCGATCATCGATGCCGTTTGGGAGACCCACATCAAGCCGCTGTTGCTGGCTCGTTTTCCTGGTTCGACCGAAGAGCAATTGAGCGAGGCGCAAGCTTACGCCTACGGTGGCTCGATTATTCAGGACATGGGCTATTACCCGTACGGCAGCCATTTTTTCAGCGATTTGACGCACTACGTGCGAAGCGGAGACTTTGTGCAGGCGCTGCTTAGCGATTCCAAGGATCTGGACGAATATGCCTTCGCCGTCGGCGCACTGGCTCACTATGCTTCCGACAATGACGGGCATCGCCTCGCCACCAATCGCGCTGTCCCTCTTCTCTATCCGCGGCTCCGGAAAAAGTACGGAGACACCGTTACTTACGAACAAGACCGGCTGGCGCACACCAAAACGGAATTTGGCTTCGATGTGATCGAAGTCGCGCAGGAAAGCTACGCTCCGGATGGGTATCACGACCTGATAGGTTTTGAGGTTGCGCAAGATCTGTTGGATCGCGCATTTCTGCAGACCTACGGTCTGCAGCTAAAGGATCTGCTTATCGACGAGGAAAAAGCGATCAACTCTTATCGTCACGCGGTCAGTAAGACCATCCCGACCGCAACAAAGGTCGCCTGGAGCCTCAAAAAAGACGAGATAAAGGATGAGCTGCCCGGGATCACCAAGAAAACGTTTCGCTACAATCTTTCCAAGTCCAACTACGAGCGCGAGTGGGGCAAGAACTATCAGAAACCCACGTTTGTGCATGGATTTCTCGCATTTCTCTACAGGCTGATTCCAAAGTTCGGGCCGCTCAGGATTCTGCAATTCAAGACGCCGACGCCCGAGGCGCAGAAGATGTTCCAGGCAAGCTTCAATTCGTCGCTTGACCATTACCGGAAGCTGGTCGTGGAGCTAAGAAGCGGCCAGCTCGATTTGCCAAACGACAATTTCGATGTGGGCGAAGCCACCGGACCAGGGGTATACGCGATGAATGATGACGCCCATGCCAAATTGTTGGACAAACTCGCGAATCAGAAGTTCGCAGGGGTTTCTCCCGAGTTGCGGGATGAGCTCATTCATTTTTATTCAGAGCCTGGCGCGGCTTATTCCACGAAGCGCGACGCCAAGGCCTGGGCAGCAGTGCAATCGGAACTCGCTCAGTTGAAAAGCGCCACTTCTTCCGCGGCCGGCCCAGCGCCCACGTCGTAAATTTCAATCCCCTTGGCGAACTCCGTTGCTTCGCTTATTTGACGTTGACCGCCTTGCTATTCGATTTGTTTGTTTTGCGAATCGAAAAAAGTGCTCTTATCGCACTACGCGCGCGTGAAACAATGTTAAGTTTCGCGTAACCTACTTGCCGGCCTCGGGGATGAAGAAGAACAAACCCATCCGAAAATTGCTTGCTGCCAACCGCAGCGAAATCGCCATACGGATTTTCCGTGCCGCGAATGAGCTCGGCCTGCGCACCGTCGGAATCTATTCGCAGGAAGATCGTCTGGCCCTCCACCGCTTCAAAGCAGACGAGGCTTATCAAGTGGGCGCAGGGAAAGGCCCGGTCGTGGCGTACCTCGATATCGCCGGCATCGTAGCTCTCGCTAAGGAGAAGGGCGTCGACGCCATTCACCCTGGTTATGGCTTCTTATCTGAGAATCCCGCATTCGCGCGCGCTTGCCAGAAGGCAGGGATTGCCTTCATCGGTCCGACTCCCGAATTGCTCGAACTCCTCGGAGACAAAACTGCTGCAAGACGATTGGCGGATTCGGCTGGCGTACCTGTGCTACCGGGGACGGAAGAATCGCTCAGCTCTCCGGCCGAAGCTCAGAAATTTGCCGCCTCGATCGGATACCCGGTCATTGTGAAAGCCGCGATGGGCGGCGGCGGGCGCGGCATGCGGGTAGTGCGCAGCGAGGCGGAACTCGATCAACGCCTAGAGGAAGCCCAGGGAGAAGCAAAATCGGCCTTCGGCGATGCGAGCGTCTTTCTTGAAAAATATTTGCCCCGTGCGCGCCATCTCGAGGTCCAGATACTTGCGGATAATCACGGAAATCTGTTGCATCTCTATGAAAGAGATTGCTCCGTGCAGCGCCGGCACCAAAAAGTGGTCGAGGTGGCGCCCGCCGCGAATTTGCCTGCAAGCGTTCGCACAGAATTATGCGATGCCGCGGTGCGCCTGGCGCGCAAAGCCAAATATCAAAACGCCGGCACAGTCGAATTTCTCTACGACGTCGACGCTCAAAAGTGGTATTTCATCGAAGTCAATCCGCGCATTCAAGTGGAACACACGGTCACCGAGATGGTTACCGGCATCGACCTGGTGCGCTCGCAAATTCTGGTAGCCCAGGGCCACAAGCTGCACGACGAGCCGCTCGCCTTGCCGGAACAAGCAAACGTCCCGCTCTACGGTGCCGCGCTGCAATGCCGCGTGACCACCGAAGACCCCGAAAAGAATTTTGCGCCCGATTATGGCAAGCTCACAACCTATCGTTCACCGGCGGGTTTTGGAATTCGCCTCGACGGAGGCACCGCCTACGCCGGTGCAGTCCTCGCGGCCTACTACGATTCGCTCCTCGTAAAAGTGACGGCCTGGGGAACGAAGCTTCCCGAAGCTTGCCAACGCATGGACCGCGCTCTTCGTGAGTTCCGCATCCGCGGCGTCAAAACCAACATTCCTTTCCTTGAAAACGTCGTCAATCATCCACGCTTCCGCGCTGGCGAAGTCACCACCTCTTTTCTTGATGAATCGCCAGAACTGTTTCGTCTGCAAAGCCGCGGCGACCGCGCCACAAAGCTGCTCTCTTATCTAGGCGACGTAATCCTCAACGGCAGTCCAGAGGTAAAAGGCAAGCCAGTCCCCAAAGTGTTCGAAAAGGCGACTCTGCCGAGTGTGCCCGGTATCGAACCACCGCCCGGAACTCGGCAACTTCTACAGAAACTCGGCCCAAAGAAATTCGCCGCGTGGGCAAGAAAAGAAAAACGGCTTCTGATCACCGACACTACTTTTCGCGATGCTCACCAATCGCTCATGGCCACGCGCGTCCGCACATACGATCTGCTGGCCACCGCGAGCGCGATTGCTCAACGCCTTCCGAATCTTTTCAGCGTCGAGATGTGGGGCGGCGCAACGTTTGACACCGCCATGCGCTTTCTTCACGAAGACCCCTGGCAGCGCCTTCGCGATCTGCGCCAACACATTCCTAATATCTGTTTTCAAATGCTTCTCCGAGGCGCAAATGCCGTCGGTTACACTTCGTATCCGGACAACGTGATCGTCGAGTTCGTCCGCGAATCCTACGCACAGGGCATCGACATCTTTCGCATTTTCGATTCGCTCAATTCCATCGAAAACATGCGCGTCTCGATCGACGCCGTGCTCGAAACTGGCGCCGTCTGCGAACCCGCCATTTGCTTCACGGGAGATATATTCGATAAAGCACGCCCGAAATATTCACTGAAGTACTATGTTTCGATGGCCAAGCGACTCGAAAAACTCGGCGCGCATTTTCTCGGCATTAAGGACATGGCGGGCCTTTGTAAGCCCTATGCGGCCTACGAACTCGTAAAAACGCTCCGCAAAGAAATCGCCATCCCCGTGCACTTCCACACGCATGACACCAGCGGCGTAAACTCCGCCTCCATCCTGAAAGCCGCCGATGCCGGCGCAGACGTCGCCGACGCCGCAATCGCCGCCATGAGCGGCGGCACCAGCCAGCCCAATCTCAATTCCATTGTTGAGGCGTTGCGCCATACGCCGCGTGATACTGACCTGGACATCGAAGCGCTGAACGAATGCTCCGATTATTGGGAAACCGTGCGGACCTACTATTTGCCCTTCGACTCGGGCCCAAAGGCCGGTTCCGCGCGCCTCTATCAACACGAAATTCCCGGTGGCCAATACACCAATCTCCGAGAACAAGCTGCCGCCATGGGCCTGGGCCATCGCTGGCGCGAAGTAGAAAAAATGTATGCCCAGGTGAATCAGCTCTTTGGCGACATCGTGAAAGTCACGCCGTCAAGCAAAGTCGTCGGCGACATGACACTCTTTCTGATGGCCAACGAGTTGCAGCCTGGTGATCTTCTCAAGCTCGGCGAAAAGCATGATCTTTCCCTGCCGAATTCGGTAGTGGAAATGTTTTCCGGCGTTCTCGGCGTTCCTCCCGGCGGATGGCCGCGCGAGCTGCAAAAAATAATCCTCCGCGGAGCCGCCCCACTCGAAGGCCGCCCAGGCGAGAGCCTCGCCTCAGTCGATCTTGCCGAAGCTTCCGCCACTCTTGAGAAAAAACTCACTCACACAGTGCGCCGCGACGATCTCTTAAGCTATCTTCTTTATCCGGATGTATTTGTTAAGTACGACAAATTCCGGCAGAGCTACGCGGACGTCAGCGTTCTCCCGACGCCCGCCTTTTACTACGGCTTGGCTTCCGGCGAAGAGATCACTATCGAAATCGAGCCGGGAAAAACGCTCATCCTCAAATTTCTGACGGCCAGTGATCCGCACCCCGATGGAATGCGGACGCTGTTCTTTGAATTGAACGGCCAGCCACGCGAGGTAAATGTCCGAGATCACGCTTTGCGCGTCGTCGAGCGCACGCATCCAAAAGCTGATCCAGCCGATCCCGGGCAGGTCGCCGCGCCAACCGCTGGCGTAATCAGCGGCATCGCCGTGCAAGCAAATCATCCGGTAGAACGCGGAGCGAAACTCTTGACCCTCGAAGCCATGAAAATGCAATCAAATATCTACGCGCCCATCGCGGGCCGCGTCGTAAAACTTTTGGTCACGCCAGGACAGCACGTCGAGGCCAAAGATCTTCTGGTGGCCATCGCCCCGTGAGCGGTCCGAATCTCCGCAAGCACGAAGGCTTTCGCTCGCGCTTCCTCAGAAACCAGCGCGACCTCATCGTCTATCTCCCGCCTGGCTACGACGGTCAGCCCGGCCGCGGCTATCCCGTTCTCTATCTTCAGGACGGTCAGAATCTTTTCGACGGCGCAACCTCGTTCATCCCCGGCATGGACTGGCACGTCGGCCAAACCGCCGACCAATCCATCTCCTCCGGCGCCGTCGAGCCACTCATTATCGTCGGCATGTACAACACGAAGGCCCGCATCCGCGAGTATACGCCCACGCATGTTCCCAAACTCGGAGGCGGCCGCGCGGATCGTTACGCCAAATTTCTGATTGAAGAAGTGAAGCCCTTCGTCGAACGCGAATACCGCGCCCTTTCCGGTCCTGAAAAAACTGGGATTGGCGGTTCTTCGCTCGGAGGTCTTGTTTCTCTGTACTTGGGTCTCAAGCTTCCGCAAGTATTTGGAAGGATTGCCGCGCTCTCCCCGTCCGTCTGGTGGAACCAGCGCGTAATGCATCGTTTCGCAGAGACCGCCAACGTAAATCCGCTTCCCATGATCTGGCTCGACATCGGCACGCGCGAAGGCCCGCGGATCGTGCAGGACGTGGAGCAATTTCGCGACGTGCTTTTGCAAAAAGGCTGGCAACTCGGCCGCGACCTGCACTACCAGCGCGTCGAAGGCGCCGAACACAACGAAGCCGCTTGGGCCCAGCGGGTCGGTCCATTCCTTCAATTTTTGTATCCGGCCCGTTAGACCGAAGTATAATCCGCACCTGTCGCTGGCCTGCCCTCAAGTTTTTTCGCAACGGCGGCGCGGCATTCGAGGCCATTGATGCCAGAGAGCCGTCCTCTCACCATCCTCTGTGTCACCTCCTACGAAAAAGGACAGGAATTCCTGCGCACCTGCAAGGCCATCGGTTGCCGCGTTCTTCTTCTCACGGTCGAAAAACTTCGCAAAGCCGATTGGCCCCACGGGTCCATCGACGAAATGTTCTTCATGCCCGAAGAACTTCCCGTCCAGGATCTGATCAACGCCGTCAGTTTCGCCGCCCGCTCCCAGCCGATCGATCGCATTGTCGCCCTCGACGAATTCGACATGGAAAATGTGTCGGCCCTTCGCGAACACATGCGCATTCCCGGCATGGGTCTGACCACCGTTCGCTATTTCCGCGACAAACTCGCCATGCGCGCTCGCGCAAAAGAAGCGGGCATCCTCGTCCCGGAGTTCGTGCCGGTATTAAATTATGATGCGTTGCGCGAATTCATGGCCCGCGTTCCTGCACCCTGGCTCCTCAAGCCGCGCTCGCAAGCCTCGGGTATCGGCATGGAAAAAATCCACGCGCCGGCTGAACTCTGGCCCTGGCTTGACCAGCTCGGAGACAGGCAATCCACCTATTTGCTCGAGCAGTTCATTCCAGGGAGCGTCTATCATGTCGACAGCGTGGCCTCAGAACGCGAAGTTGTCTTCGCCGAAGCTCACGCTTACGGCGCGCCCCCGCTGGACACTTCGCATCAGGGAGGCGTTTTCACTACGCGCACTCTCCCGCGCGATTCCGCCGACGTGAAAACCCTCCTCGAAATCAATCGCAGAGTCCTTGATGAGCTGGGTTTTCTCCGGGGCGTCACGCACGCCGAATTCCTGAAAGCGCATTCCGATGGAAGGCTCTATTTCCTGGAAGTCGCCGCCCGCGTCGGCGGCGCGTACATCTCCGATGTAATTGAGGCCGCCACCGGCATCAACCTCTGGCGCGAGTGGGCACGCCTCGAAGTGGGAGCAGGGAAGCAGCCATACCAACTGCCCGCGGCTCGCCACGATTACGCGGGAGCGATCATATCCCTCGCCCGCCAGGAGCAACCCGACACGTCCGCCTACAACGACCCCGAAATCGTCTACCGCATCGCAAAATACCACCACGCCGGCTTTGTCTTGAAATCTCCAAAACCCGAACGCATCCAAGAACTCCTCGATTCGTACTCAAAAAGATTTCAAGCTGATTTCCTAGCAACGGCGCCTGTTCCGGAAAGGCCGAGTTCCTAGACTGCCCGATTGCTTCTAGGGGGGCACTCTGATCTGGCCGGAATGCTCTAGCTTGCCCGGGATCAGCCCGTAGAGCTCCTGTCCAGGTATTACCGATTCCTTGTCACCAGAAATTTACCCAAACTTAACCGCGAACACTGGACGAACACACTGTCCAAAGGTCTAGTTACTTTCACGAACGGCAATTGAAGTCTGCGTTTGCCGTCCGCCGTACTGAGGAATACAGTTTGCAATACCCCAAGCGTTTTTCCGTGCGGGGTGGTGCTATCCCCTTGGGAGGGACCGATGTGGGGTAATAAGAAACCGGATACGCCGCAATCCGCGCCTCCGGAGCAGAAAAATTTTCCAACGAATCAGGCGCCGAAGCCCGCTCCGGCGACTTGGGAGGGAACTACCGCAATGAGTACAGATGCCATGCGTCCATTGGGTGCAACCGCCGATCGCGCTACCGCGCGGCTCGGGGCCAGCCTGCACGTGAAAGGCGAGATCTCCGGCAACGAGGATCTGCTGATCGACGGTTCGGTCGAAGGACTGATCCAGCTTGATGAGCGGAAGCTGACGGTCGGAACTACCGCAAAAGTTACGGCCGATATCATCGCCCGCGAGGTGGTGGTGTACGGCACCGTGAAGGGAAACCTTCGCGCAAAAGACCGCATTGAAATTAAGAAGGACGGCTCCGTCAACGGCGATCTCACGACCGCCCGCATCATGATCGAAGACGGGGCCTACTTCAAAGGCTCTATCGAAATCGATAAGAGCTCAGAGAAGGATTCCGCAAACAACGCGTTTGCAAAGAGCTCCAGCGCTCCCGTCGGCGCGCCAGCAACCAAAACCATTTAATTCACCAAACATCATTTAGTTTTCCTCCGGGCGGCGAGGACTTCAGTCCTCGCTGCCCTTCGGTTTTTGCGCCTCCATCTCTCTCTTCTTCAAAATAGTTCTTAACTTTACTATTATTCCTGTTGGATTAAAGTGCGACGCTGTAATCCTCTCAAATCCGCGCGCCCCGGCTCTTGCCGCTTCTGATCAAACCGCCCCTTCTCCGGGACAGCTTCAATCTGCTGCTATCCCGCCCACAAGATTCTCTCCTAACCAAACCCTCCATCTTTTCATCTCATGCAATGTAGAATTCCCCGTGCAATCGAGCCTTGCAAAACAGCGCTCAATTTAGGCGAGAGGTCAAGAATCATGGAAACGCACAAACTCGGTAATTCCGATTTGCAAATTACTCCAGTAGGTTTTGGGGCCTGGGCTATCGGCGGCAGCGGCTGGGATTTTGCTTGGGGACACCAGGTAGACACCGACTCCATCGCCGCCATTCATCGCTCACTCGAGCTCGGCGTGAATTGGATTGACACCGCCGCAGTTTACGGCATCGGGCATTCCGAAGAAGTCGTCGCCCAGTCGCTCAAAGACTGGCGCGGCCCGCGCCCCTATGTTTTCACAAAATGCGTACTACGCTGGGACGAAAAGGGCCACGTCACGCAGAATCACACCGCTGCATCCATCCGCAGCGAATGCGAAGACAGCCTCCGCCGCCTCGAAATCGAAGTGATCGACCTCTACCAAATGCATTGGCCGCCCTCCGACAACGGCCCCGGCCTCGAAGAAGCCTGGCAAACCATGCTTGCCTTGCAAAAAGAAGGAAAAGCTCGCTGGATCGGCGTCTCCAACTTCAACATCGAACAAATGGAGCGCGCCGAAAAAATCGCTACGCCAGCTTCCTTGCAACCGCCCTATTCCCTGATTCGCCGCGCGGTCGATAAAGAAATCTTGCCCTATTCTAAGCAACGGGGAATCGGGGTCATTTCTTACGCGCCCATGGCTTCCGGACTTCTCACGGGCGCAATGACTCGTGAGCGTGCTGCGGCTCTCCCAGCCGACGATTTCCGCAGCAAAAGCCCGGAGTTTCGAGAACCGCGCCTCTCAAAGAATATCGAACTCGTCGAACGCCTCCGCAAAGTCGGCGCGCGCCACGGCCGCAACCCCGGTGAGGTTGCGATTGCCTGGGTTCTCAGCAATCCTGCCGTCACCGGAGCGATTGTTGGCGCCCGAAACGCAAAACAAGCCGAAGGCATAATGCGCGCTGGTGAACTAAAGCTGTCTCCCGTAGAAATCGCGGAGATCGAAGGCGCAGCTGCAGCAGCAGCGGCCCGATAAAGCGCGCGAGGAGGATCGTTCAATGGATTTTGGTCTGAAAGGAAAGAAAGCCGTCGTCTCCGGCTCTACGGCAGGCATCGGCCTAGCCATCGCAACGGCGCTGGCGATGGAAGGTGCTAGCGTTGTCGTTAATGGCCGCACGGAAGCGCGCGTAAATGCCGCGCTGGAAAAAATCCGCCACCACCACAAAATCGCCGATCTACAGGGCGTCGCCGCCGACCTAGGCACTGCTCGCGGCGTCGAAACCTTCGTCAAGCAAGTCCCGCACGCCGACGTTTTAGTCAACAACCTCGGAATCTTCGAGCTCAAGCGCTTCGAGGAAATCCCGGACGCCGACTGGCTGCGATTCTTCGAGGTCAACGTCCTCAGCGGCGTCCGTCTCTCACGCTACTATTTGCCAGGCATGCTCAAAAGCAATTGGGGCCGCATCATTTTCATCTCCAGCGAGTCCGCCGTTCAAATCCCCGCCGAAATGATTCACTACGGCATGACCAAAACCGCCCAAATCGCCGTGGCCCGCGGCCTGGCTGAATCGGTTGCCGGCAGCGGCGTCACGGTCAATTCCGTCCTCCCCGGCCCCACCGCTTCCGAAGGTGTGGCAGGTTTCCTCGATAGCATGGCCAAGCAGCGTGGCATCTCCGCTGCCGAGATCGAGAAAGAATTTTTCAAAACCGCTCGGCCCAGCTCGCTCCTCAAGCGCTTCGAAACCCCCGACGAAATCGCCGCCGTTGTCGCTTTCGTCGCCAGCGCCCAATCCGCTGCCATCAGTGGCGCCACAGTCCGCGCCGAGGGCGGCGTAATCCGTAGCATCTAGTTAACACCCTGAATGTGCGGGGCTTGGTTACTCTGCTTGCCCTGAGGAACGAAGGAGAGGCAAAGAGCTTCGACCACTGGGACCCCCAAACTTCCGAATCAAGCCCGCGCGAAATCAGGCCGCCAAGTCTTGATCATCTGCTTGATCGCTTTCCTATCATTCAGCTTCTCATCCAAAACCTTCCGTGCCAGCTCCGGCAACTCCGCATTGCTTGCAAACCGCAGGGCCACAAGCTGGTCGATGGTAAACTCCCCGATCCGCGGGTGCAGGTCCGCGGGCAGCACCCGTTCGAATCGCAGCCGCTCCTCGAGACGAATCACCCGGTCCTGCACCTTCAGCACCATCCCGCGCGCCGTCCCAATCCCCGCAAAAAGTGCCGCCGCCACAACCACGGAAAGCACTCCGCTTATTGAGAACCACGTTTTCACGCACCAGTAAATGGCAAACCCCAAGTTAATCAAAAGTACCGGCAACACAAAAAAATGAAACGGTGGCACCCACTTCGAGTGACTCTGAAAGCTCTGTTCAGCCATCGCTATCCTCCAAGTTGCGTGCCAATTCTAACAGAAGCGCCCATCCGGACGGCCCGCAGCCCCATTCACGGCCATCCGCGCGCGATCCGCGATCTCGCTCTCCATCTTCGTTTGAACCGTTTCTCCGCCTCGCGCATCCAAACATCAGGTAGACTTATTTTGATCGCGCAAAGAAGTGGCGCGCGAGCAAGAGGAGCGAGCAACATGGCAAAGGCCATCTGGGGCGGCAAGGTCATCGCCGAAAGCAACGATACTGTAGTCGTCGAAGGCAATCAGTATTTTCCTGCCGACTCGGTCACCAAGAATGTCTTGAAATCCAGCGCACACACATCGATTTGCCCGTGGAAAGGCACGGCCCACTACTATCACGTCGAAGTCGATGGCATGAAAAACGAAAACGCGGCTTGGTACTATCCCGAACCAAATCCAGCGGCGAAAGAAATCAAAGGAAGGATCGCTTTTTGGAAAGGGGTAAGCGTCGAAGCCGGCAAAGGTTAATAGTCCACAACCGCGGCACCTTTTTATTTTGTGAGCTCGTTCTTGAAAACCGCCCCGTTATGCATCACAAAGTGCACATGCTCGAGCTCGCCCACATCCTTCAGCGGGTCCCCGGACACCGCAACGATATCCGCGTAAGCCCCCGCCGCCACCACGCCGATCTCGCCCTTCATCTCTAGCATTTCGCTCGCGCGCACGGTAGCCGATTGAATTGCATCCATCGGCGTCATCCCCAGCGAAACCATTCGCCGGAATTCCTGGGCAATCGGTTCCGTCCAAGGAATCCCGCCCATGTCGGTCCCGAATACGATCTTCAAATGCGCCTGCATCGCCTTGCGAAACGAAATCTCATGCACCGCCGCTCGCGCGCGGTCTCGCTTTCCGCCTGGCGTATCCGCCGGCGCCCAGTCGTCGTAGTACGGCTCGAGCGTCGGGCAATACCACGTCCCTTGCTGTTTCATCTGTACGATCTGCGCGTCGGTAATTTCCAGTCCGTGTTCGATGGAATCGCATCCGCCATCCAGCGCTCTTTGCAGCCCAATTCCGTTGTACGCATGACATGCCACTTTCTTTCCCCATCCGTGCGCCTCGTCCACCACCGCCTTCAGTTCCTCCACCGTCAGCGTCGGCTGCGATACTAGCTTCCCCTCTTTGTCCACCCACGAGCGGTGCGTCATATACACCTTGATCCAATCTGCGCCATGCTCCAGTTGCTGTCGCGCCGCCTTCCGCGCCTCGACCGGTCCGTCAACAAGTTGCGCGCCTTTGGGCATATCCAGCTCCGGCGCGTAGTCTTCCAGGTTGTATCCGCCTGTCGTCGAAATCGCGCGCGTCGCGCAAAAAAGCCGCGGCCCAGGAATGGTCCCTTCCTCGATCGCTTGCTTGATCTCCACGTCGCCGTATCCTGCGCCCTCCGTTTCCACATCGCGCAGCGTAGTAAACCCTTGCTCCAACGCGCGCCTTGTCGCAAACGTTGCGCGTGCTGCTCGCAGCGCAATCCCCGCCTTCAGAATATTTACGTCATAGCCGCCTTTGTTCGGATCTTCGCCCCACAGAAAAATGTGCGTGTGCGAATCAATCAGCCCGGGCAGGACCGTCGCCCCGGAAAGATCGATGACCTTCGCGCTCGGCGGAACCGGCGTCGAACCATCTGTCACTTTTTCGATGTGCTCGCCCCGCACAAAAATCAGCTGATTCTTCCGCGGCGTGTCGCTAGTCCCGTCGATCAGCATTCCCGCGCGAATTACCGTTAACGAAGCGCCCGATGGCGACGCGGTCTGGGCACGCAAACTACCCGCGCCTAATATCAGCGAAATAACCAAATACAAAGTCATCTTTTTCATGGAACACCCCTCGGCGGCGGACCGTAGCTTGCCCCAAAAACAACCACGATTGCAAGGCACCATCTTCGCCTCGAGCCCGCACGCGATTCAGCATCTCAGCGCGCGTTCTCCCTGCACCGTTGGAGTATCTCTTTATGAACAGCGCCGCCGGTCGTTCTATTGCCACAACTACGCTTATTGCGTTTGGATAGGTATGTGAACTCCATGCTCCGTCGCTTTTCTCCTACCCGAAGCAAGTTGCCCGTGCAGCTGGCTTGTCTGCTCGTAGGCCTCATCGCACCCGCAGTTGGCAGAGCACAGGGAGTCGGCCAGGTCGAGTGCGCCCGCTCGGGCGATTTCGTCTATCTGTACAGCTCCATGACCACACTCGATGTTCGCGCCACTCTGCAATGTGGCCAGCAAGTGGAAGTCACCGGCCGCTACGATCAATATTTCGGAGTTCGCACCGCCGACGGCCAAACAGGTTACGTCCCTATCGATTTCTTGCTGCTGCTAAAAACCGCTCCGGGAGCGAAGCCGGTTTTGGCGCCGACCAAGGAAACATCAAGAGAGAAAGTCGCTTACGATCCGCCCGCGAAAACTCCCGATGCTCCTTCTAACCCTCTTGCTTCCGCACAATTTCTGATTTTGCTCGATAGCACCCCCGTTCGAATGAAGCTTGGCAGGTCTCTCTCCTCCTCCGACGCGCAAGTTGGCGATGAAGTGGACCTCGAAGTCACGGAAGATGTCGTGGTGGACGGATTCCTAGTAATTGCCAAGGGAGCAAACGCGGCCGGCGTCATCAATGAAGCAGAACCCAAAAAGGCTCTGGGCCGCGGCGGCAAGCTAGGTGTGCTTGTCAGGAGCGTTCGCCTCACCAACAATCAAGAGGCCGTTTTGCGTTCAGGCGGCGAAGGCAAAGGCTCCAGTTCCACGGCGGGCATGGTCATTCCGGTGATGCACGGAAAAGACATCACCTTTCCGAAAGGCATGGATTTTACCGCCTACGTGAACGGCGACACGCGCCTCAAACGCGAAAATTTTCGCCCCGCTCCCGAAACTCCGGACGCTCCGCCCAGCGGCAAAGTTTCAAATCTCCCTCATCCTTAGGCGCAAATTGTCGCCATAAGAACGCGAGCCGCCACATTCTTCGCAGGGGCACGGAACGTTTACCCTGAGCTGAGAAGGGCCGAGCCCGGCCTGGCCCATGCGCGCAATCACCAGTAATTTATTTGTGGAGCAGTTCGTTCAGCTGCCCAGGAGATTCGGCTGAAGCCTGCTGTAACCATGCTCATGCGCCCAAAGCGTCAGCGGAATCGCGGCAAGATCATCCACCACCGGCACAGCATGGCCGTCCTTCGTTAGGTCGATCGTTCGCACAAAGAATTTGCACGTCTCGCAAGCCTCCACGCGAATATGAGGAAATTGTTCGGCGACGTATACAGGCAGCTTCTTTTCTTCTTCTTCTCCGCAAGTCGGACAAAGGATGCGCCGAAACTCCCACTCATATCCGCAAAAGGAACAGACTAAGCAGCGCTTTCCTCCATCGCCCTCGATACGCAGCACTCCAAACAGCGCTCTTCCGCCGCACAACGGGCACACGCGCGGCGTCGCCAGCACTGGCGGCAGCGCCATCCGTCCCGCGACATACGCTGCGTAGGGCTGCAGAAAGGCCCGTGGAAAAAACTGCGCGAACGCACCGATTTGCTGATCGAAGATCCCGCCAAGTTCCCAGTACGAGCTCAAAAGTGTGGTCCACGAATCAGACGGCAGCGCCGCAAGCTCACGCCCGGCTGCGGCAAGCGCGTTTGGCGCATTCTGCACTACAAGCGAAAGAAAATTGCGAAAGTGGGGCAGCACCAGCGTGAGATCCAGGCTATCGCGCACAGAACCGAATTGTCGATTCTCCGGCCGGTGCTCACCGACGTCTGAAATGTCCGCTAGAAAGCTCTTTTGGAAGCTGGCGATTCTCTTATAAAACGCAAGAAGCTCGCTCGCCGAGGATTTTTCCGCGATGAGTTTTTCCGCGCGTCGGATCCGCGCGTCATACTCGTTTCTAACTGCTTTTGGAGACGTCATTTCTTCGGCGAGACGGGTTCCCCGGTGATTTCCTTATACCATCCCGGATGATACCGTTTCACAAAATTCAGCGGAACATCCCCATGAACCATGGAATCCAATGCACCGCGCTCTGCGAAAACTCCCATGTAAATGTGAAGCAGGAAAAGCCCGATCGTCAGCAGCGCCGACGAAGCGTGGACCAAAACGGCAACATAACGCAGGTAGCGCCAGCTCCACGGAATATTTTCAGGGAACCACAACACGAGTCCACTCAGCAGAAGAAGCGCCATGCAGACCACAAAACCCCAGAACAGCGATTTCTGCCCCGCGTTGTAGCGTCCCGCTGGCGGCATCTTCTCGTCTTCGTTCTGCACGTAGTAGCCGACGGATTTAAACCAAATTTTGTCGTTCTCATCCACATTCATATGCGCAGCCCACATGGCATACATCACCACCACGCAAGCAGCGAAAATCAGCCCCATCCACGGATGTAACATCCGTGAAACTTGCCCGCCGCCGAGCATCGCCGCAAGCCAGAAACACCACGGCGACCAGAACGCCAAACCGGTCAATAGCAAATAAAGGTAGGAACCAGCAGCAACCCAGTGCGTGATCCGTTCTTTAAAGTTGTAGCGCAGCACGTGGCCCGAAGGTACGGTTTGCTCGGTTTGGCTCACGGCTCCGCTCCTTCATGCGGTTGCTTGATCGTCTCCTCGCGTTCCTTTGGACCAAATCGCAGATAGTGCACGACCAGCCCGAGGATCCCGCCAATCATCGCTGCATTTCCCAGCCATTTCAGCGGACCCTTCCAAAGCTTTACCGACCACGGGATGCTTGGATTCGACGGCAGTCCGCCGTAAAGTTCCGGTTTAGTCGCGTCATGCAGCACATACACGACGCCCGTGCCTCCGACTCCCGCCGGATCGTAGACGCCCGCATTCGGGAAGTTGTAATCAGTGCGAAGCTGATTCGCGCGCTTCTCCGCAAGATCCTTCATATCCTCTTTGCTACCAAAGTGCAGGCAGCCGGTTGGACATGACTTGATGCATGCAGGCTCGAGCCCTTCGCTCACACGGTCCGCGCAAAGAGTGCATTTGAAGACGCGATTCGTCTTCGGATTCATCTTCGGAATGTCGAACGGGCATCCGGTGATGCAATAACCGCACCCGATGCAATTGGCCTGCTGAAAATCAACAATTCCGTTCGTGTACTGCACGATCGCGCCATCGGATGGGCAAGCCGCCAGGCAGCCAGGGTCCGCGCAATGCATGCACTGGTTCTTCCGCATCAGCCACATCAGCGAGCCGTCTTCCTTCTCGTGCTCGTTGAAGAGAATCAAATTCCAATAATTCCACCGCGTTTCCGGCATCGTCTGATATGTGTTGTCGAAGACGGTTTCGCCGAATGGCAAATCATTCCACTCCATGCACGCCACTTCGCATGCTTTGCACCCGATGCACGTAGTGGTGTCGATGAGCTTGCAGACGGTATATTCGCGCTGAGCGTCCTCGCCGGGAACACTGCCCGCGTGTCCGGAGATTTTTTGAACGCGTAATGTAGCCTGGCTCATTCGCGTCCCCTAGACCTTCTCCACTTTCACGAGAAACCCTTTGAATTCCGGCGTGTGCGCGTTCGGGTCCACCGCCGTATGCGACAGCGCGTTCACCAAAGTTCTGGCCGTCTTGCCCTCATCCTCGGCGATCCCGCGGTATCCCCAATGAAAAGGAATCCCGATCTGGTAGGTTTTTTTGCCGTCGATCATCATGGATTTAATGCGCTTGGTCACCATGGCCTTCGCAATGTAGTCACCGCGCGCGCTCGAAATTTTCACGTGTTCTCCGCCGCGAATTCCCATTTCATCGGCCATCTCCGCGGCCATCTCGATAAATGGCTCGGGCACGAGCTGCACGTTCATCGGATTATTCTTAGTCCAATAGTGATAGTGCTCCGTCAAGCGGAACGTGGTGCACACCACGTTGTACCCTTCCTTGGGCGATCCGAATTTGTCATCGGCATCCTTGAATTTCGTAACCACCGGGTTATGGGAGCGCTCTGCATGAAAAAGATTGTCGACAGGGCTCTCAATCGGTTCGTAGAATTCAGGGAAAGGCCCATCGGCAAAAGCCGCCAGTGGAGCGAAAATCCGGCCCACACCTTCCGGATTCATGATGAACGGCCCCATGTGGTCTTTGGGCTTTGAATCCACCTTGAAATCCGGCACGTCGTTGCCGACCCACTTCCCGGAGCCCTCGTTCCACCAGACCTGTTTCCGCGACGGATCCCATGGCTTGCCGTCCACGTCGCACGAAGCGCGGTTATAAAGCACACGCCGATTCGCCGGCCAGGACCATCCCCAGCCTGGATGCACGCCCATGTTGGATGGGTCCGATGAATCACGCCGCGCCGTCTGATTGCCCGCTTCCGTAAACGACCCCGAATAAATCCAGTTTCCGCAAGCTGTCGTTCCGTCGTCCTTCAGCCAGGCAAACCCGGGAAGCTGCTGGCCGGCCTTGATCTGCACCTTCGTGACCGGGTCTTCCAGATCGGCCAGCGCCTTGCCATTAAGCTCCTTCAATACCTCGCTCAATGCCGGGCTCTGAGGAGTCGTGTAGCCCCAAGTCAGATTCAAGATCGGATCGGGAAATTTGCCGCCCTCTTTTTTGTACAGATCCCGAACCTTCAGGAAAATCTGCGCGACGATGGCCTGATCCAGACGGCAATCTCCCGGCGTGGGGACCGCAGCGTTTTTCCAGAGCAGCCAGCGCGCGGAATTGGTAAACGATCCATCTTTCTCGGCAAAACCGGCGCACGGCAAACGGTATACGGTCGTCTGAATTTGCTTCATGTCGCCTTGGGCGATCACCCGGGGCGACTTCCAGAACTCGCTCGTCTCGTCCTGATAAATTTCCCCAACGACGAGCCAATCCGCTTTTTTCAAAGCATCGATATTCTTATTCGAGTCGGGCCCGATAGCCACGCCGTTCATGCCAAAGGCAATCATGCCTTTGACGGTCCCGTTGTACATGTCGTTCCACAAGTTCGTCCACGAATAATCCCGGTCCACCTTCGGCAGATAATCGAACGCCCAATCGTTCTGTTTCGTAGCTGCATCCCCGTAGAGCGACTTCATCAAGCTGACCGTGAATTTTGAAGTGTTGCTGTAATAGTTCCAGGAATCCCACGGCGCCGGTTTGGAAGCAGTAGGCGTCGCCCGCTTCATCCAGGCATCGAAAGAAGCATCGCCTGGCGTTGGCACTTTCAAATACCCAGGCAGAGTGTCGAACAATCCAGCCATGTCCGTGGCGCCCTGGATATTCGAGTGTCCGCGAAGTGCGTTGACGCCTCCGCCGGCGCGGCCCACATTTCCGAGCAGCAACTGCAACATCGCCGCCGTTCGAATGATTTGCGTGCCGAAACTGTGATGCGTCCATCCCACGGCATAAATAATCGTGCCGGCCTTCTTCATATCGCCGTCTTTGCGAATCGACGTATAGAGCTCAGCGGCTTTAAGGAATTGTTCTTTGGGAATTCCGGTGATCCGTTCAATGATCTCCGGCGTGTACCGCGAATAGTGCCTCTTCAAAAGCTGGAACACGCAATTTGGATTCTCTAGCGTCAGGTCATAATCGACGCTTCCCGGCAACCCAGGCGGCGTCCCGGCGGCAGCCGCGTTGTGCGCGCTCCCTCCGCCAGCCGCGTCGTAATTCCATGTCGATTTGTCGTAGCTAAACTTGGCCGCGTCAAACCCGGAGAAGACGCCGTCGGTATCGGCAGGCAGCTTGAAGTCGCTCTTAACCACAAACGCCGCGTTTGTGTAATTAACGAGGTATTCTTTCGCGATCCGGTTGTTTTCGATAGCGTAGTTGATCACGCCGCCGAGGAAGGCGATGTCCGTTCCCGCGCGAATCTGGCAAAACATATCTGCGACCGAAGAGGTGCGCGTGAAGCGCGGGTCGACGGAAATCATCTTCGCGCTGCGCGTGCGCTTCGCCTCAATGGCCCATTTGAATCCGCACGGGTGATTCTCGGCTGGATTCCCGCCCATGATGAGCATCATGTCGGTGTTCTTCATATCCACCCAGCCGTTCGTCATTGCGCCCCGGCCAAACGTTGGTCCCAAACTTGAGACCGTGGGGCCGTGTCAAACCCTGGCCTGATTTTCTATATGCACGACCCCCAAGGCGCGCATCGCTTTAACGACCAGAAAATTGAACTCATTCGTGTCCGTGCAGCCGCCTATCCACGAAATCGATTCCAGCCGGTTAACCGTGACTCCTTTCGCGTCCTTCTCGATGAAGCTGTCGTCCCGCGTCTTCTTGATCCGCGCTGCAATTTCGTTCAGTGCGTCATCCCAGGAAATATCTTCCCATTGCGTACCGCCCGGCCTGCGCACTTGCGGCTTCAAAAGCCTGCGATCATTGAGGATATCTTGCTCGAGCGACGCGCCCTTGGGGCACAACGTTCCGCGGTTCGTCGGATGGTCCGGATCTCCCTCCACGTGCACCACTTGCGGCGTGACGTTCTTCGCGCGGTCTCCGATGGTATAAATAATCGTTCCGCAACCCACTGCGCAATAAGGACATGTCGAGCGTGTCTCGTTCGCGCGGGCGATTTTCAGTACCCGGAGTTGGGCTAAGGCGGGTTTAAGGTCGAATCCGAAAATGGCGGCAGCCGCTCCGCCAATCGTTGTGAACTTCAGAAAGTCTCTGCGCGTAGCCTGCACGGTGCCCCCTGGATAGAGACAACAGAACTGCGCTCGGCCCTTCCTAAATACTGCCAATCCATAGCGAAGTCAAGTATTCGACGCATGCTCGAGATGGAAAGATGCATAAATTCATCTGGTTGTCCGAATATCGCCGCCCGGTAACGCATGGGAACGGACGCCCCTTGTGCACACCCATCGTTTCGGCTGCTTCAACGAAGGGGAGAGCCTTCCACGAGAAGCGCACAACGAACAACAAGAATTTGTTTAGGAGAGGTTGCGCGGCGGGGGGAGCTGGCTATGCAGAAACCGATTGGCTGGCGGGGGCGGCGTCAGTGTCCGTAGTAGCGCGAGCTCCGGCGGCGCGGTAGCGCACGATGAGCATTGTAAGGTCGTCAGCCTGGCTTGCGCCGCGCGCGAAATTCTCAACCGCCTCAAGCACGCATTTCTGAAGCTGGTCCAGTGGGCACTCGGTCTGCCCGGTAAGAATTTCGCGAAGGCGAGGGACGCCGAACATCTGCTCGTCGGGATCCATGGCCTCGGTTACACCGTCGCTGAAGAGCACGAGCGTGTCGCCAGGTTCGAGCTTCAATCGAGCCGTCGTGTATTCAGCTTCAGGGACGAGCCCTACGGGGTACGACCCCTCGCTGAAAGGCTCTTCCGCCACGCCATGTCGAATCAAGAACGGCGAAGGATGCCCAGCGTTGATGAATTCCAGATGCCCGTCGTCATCGAGAATCCCGAAGAACATCGTTGCATACCGGCCCACCTCGGCGTGATCGCACAGAAAGCGATTGACGTGATTGAAAACACGCGCGGGATCGGTGCCCAAAGACATCGCGGATAGCGCGCCCTGCAGCATGGTGGTCAAGAGTGCCGCGCCGAGGCCCTTCCCGGAAACGTCGGCAATGAGAAACGCCGTGCGATTGTTATCGAGCGGGAAAACGTCGAAGTAGTCGCCTCCCACCGACAGGCACGGGTAATTGCAGCCGGCCACGGCAAGGTGCGGGTGATCCGGGAAATTGCGCGGCAGCAGCGCTTGCTGAATATCCCGCGCAATGTTGATTTGCTCTTCCATGCGCTGGCGCTCGCGTTCGCGGACGACCAGCCGGGCATTGTCCAAAATGCTGGCAGCATCAGCGGCCAGCGCATCAAGAATCTGCCGGTCGAGCTTCGAGAAAGCCGCCGGCCGCCGCGAATCGAGATACAGAACTCCGAGGGGATGGCCATAGGCAGGAGCCGAGCTGCTCGAATCGGGAGAGCTGGCCCGGTGCACTGCAAAGAGCGGAATCACCACGACAGCCCGCAGCCGCTGCGCAATAATGCTCTGCGCGGATTGCAAATCCATCTCGGCACGCTCGATGTCTTCGGTGACCACCGGAGAATGCTGCCGCAACGCCAGCTGAATCGCGGTCTGGCTGGGAGTGATGCTTTCCGGCGGAAGTCGCAGCCCGCCCGTCCGCCGGGCGAGGCGCACTTTGAGCGCGCCCGTCGGGTCGGCTTCAAGAAGCATCCCGCGGTCGGCATCCGTCACCGACACCGCATGATCGAGCATCGTGCCGAGCACAGAATCAAGGGGAAGCTGCGAGTGCAGCAAAGTCGTCGCTTCGAGCAGCAAGTTGAGCTTGCGCAGGCCGCCGCCGACCGGTTCGGAGCTCGTGATGTGCTCGATGCGCGTGAGCAGATTCGGAAGTGACTCCTCGCCGCTGGCTGTTCCCGACCGGAATACGATTTCATAGGAATCTTCGAGCCCAAAGGTGATCGAGTCGCCGTCATTCAGCAGCCGGCTCTCGACTTTTTCCCCGTTGACGAAAAGCCCGCGCCGCTGCCCGCGGTCCTCGATGTACAGCCGCCCCGCTTCCGTCACGAGCGCCGCGCAATTGCGCGAAATGCGCCGGTCGGAAAGCTGCAAATGATTCCCGGTTTCCGCGCCGCGGCCGATCAGAAAAGGCGTCTGCGTCACGCGCACGTACCGGCGCGCGCCGTCCGGAGAGACGACCTCGAGAACTGCACCACCCAGAGAAATGGAAGCGGTATCAGGCATGGGATGTTCGTGACCGGATTGTAGCACGCAGCCGTGAAAAAGCCCCTCGCGCCGTCTGGGCAAAGGCGCCCGATGGTTCGTCGCGCCGATTGCCGGTGCGACTGTGATAATTTCTTGCTTCGTAAAATGGCGCAGAGGGAGCGGTAACCCGGCTTCTCCGCGAATCTCAGCCTAAGGCGCTTGCCCTGCCTCGGTTGGGGCGTCTCTCGGGTTATCTTTGCTCTCTTCCTTCTTTTCTGTTTCGTCTATTCTCGCAAATCTACTCGTGCCGCAGCGCCTCCAGCGGATCGAGTCTTGCTGCGCGGAGCGCCGGAATGTAACTCGCCGCCAGCGCGATCACGGCGAGGATAAGCGTTGCCATAATCAGCGTTGCGGCATCATGTGCCTTCAGTCCAAAGAGCAGGGAAGCCGCCGCACTGGACGCGGCAAACGCAAGCGCAATTCCGAGCGTCAACCCAATCGCCAGCAGCAACAGGGATTCTCGCAGCACCAAAGCAATAATCGATCGCCGGTCCGCCCCAAGCGACATCCGAATCCCAATCTCATTCCGACGCCGCGCCACCATATAAGAAACCACGCCGTACAACCCGATCACTGCGAGCAAGACCGCGAGTATCCCAAAAAATCCGGAAAGCCGCGCCATCAAGCGGTCCCGCAACAGTCCATCCTCGATTCTTTCTTTCATCACGTAAAAGCTGACGTCCAGATTCCCATTCGTCTCGCTCACCGTTGCCTTCACCGCGGAAATCAATCCGGCCAGAGGCATCTTCGACCGAATCAGGATTTGCGTGTCTGCGTCAGGATGGTCCGCTTGCGCAATCGGCGTGTACACGATGTCCTCCGGTTTTTCGCGCAGGTCCACGTACTTCGTGTCTTTGACCAGCCCGACAATCTCAAACGGCCCCAACATCGAGCCCATTCGTCTCACTCGAAACGTCATTCCCACCGGATTCTCGCTCTTCGCCATCTTCCGGGCGAACGTTTCATTGACGATTGCCACCAGCGGCGCTCCGGCGACGTCGTGCTCGTCGAAGTCCCTGCCCGCAAGAATGGGTGTCGCCAATGTCGCAAAAAATCCCGGACTCACGATATTGAAAGCCGAGGACTTATCTTCGTCCGCCGGCGCGCTCGACGCTCCCATCAACACGTCGTGGAAAGAAGCGTTGCCGCTCAAGGGCGCATATTCCACAATCGCGGCGCCATCGGTTCCCGGAATCGCTTTAACCCGCTTCAACAACTCGCTGCCAAACGCCACGCGCTGTTCGTTCGTCAAATTCAGCGACGCGTAGTCCATGTCCGTAACCAGAATTCCGTCACGCTGGAAACCTGCATCCAGTCTTGCCAGATTGCCCAGACTTCTCCCAAACAGCAGCGCTCCCACCAGCAACGTTAGAGACAGCGCGATTTGCGAAACCACCAGAACCCGTCGCAGCCCAAATCGTGCCCGTCCATCTGTCGTGCCTCTTCCGCCCTCCTTCAAAACAATCCCGGGTGACACACTGGTCGCCTGTATCGCCGGTGCGAGTCCGAAAAAAATGCACGTCAGCACCGCCAGGCCAGTTGTAAACCCGAGCACGCGCCAATCCGTTCCCAGGTTGACGAAAAGCGGATCCTGTTGTTTGTTCATCGAAGCGACGAGCACCTGACTCAGGCTGTGCGCCAGAAACGCTCCCAGTGCCGCGCCCGCAATCGCCAGTAGCAAGCTCTCCGCCAGCAACTGCCGGATCAGCCGTCCCCGGCTGGCTCCCACCGCCATCCGCATGCCCATCTCTTTTTCTCTAGCACTCGCCCGCGCCAGCAGAAGATTCGCCAGGTTTGCCGAAGCGATCACCAGCACCACCGCTGCCAGCCCGAGCAGCAACCATAGCGGGCTTTCGTATTCTTCTCGCAGATCAGAAACGCCTGAACCCGCAGGAAAAGCGCCGAGCTTATTCTTTACGAAGCGCTTGGCGCTGCTCGGGTTATAGGCGGCGGGAAGTGTCGCTTCAAAAATCCCAGGAGAAACCGCGCGCAATTGCGCCCCGGCGCGCTCCACGGTCCAGCCCGGCTTGAGCCTTCCCATCGACGCCAGCCACCACGCCGAGCGGCGGGGCAGCATGGCGTATTCCGCTCCGTCCACCACTGGCTCCGCGCATATCGGCAGCGCCAAGTCGAAGTAGCGCCCCACTTCCACGCCGAAAAAGTCCGGTGGGGTCACGCCGATAATCGGGAAGGGGTGTCGGTTGATCGAAATATTCCGCCCCAGTGCGGAACGGTCCCCGCCATACTCTCGCTGCCAAAAGGAATAGCTGATCACCACTCCCGACCCGCACCCCGCATGGTCATCCGTCGGCGCAAGCAGTCTGCCAAGCACGGGCGCCACACCCAGCGTTTCGAAGAACTCTCCACTTACCCACAGCCCCTGCACGCTGTGAACTTCTCCGGCCGGCGAAATATTAAAAGTCGCCGAGCTCCAAGCGAACAGGCTCGAGAATCCCTGCTGCTGCGTGCGAATCTCTTCCCATATAGCGTTCGTGAAATCGGAGAATCGCCCGTTGAAGTCTCCGCTCAAGCCCTTTCGCTGCTCGATGGAGATTCGAGCAAGCTCTTGTGGATTCTTGACGGGCAGTGTGCGCAGGCGGACCGCGTCGAGCAATTGAAAGATAGCCGTGTTCGCCCCGATTCCGAGCGCTAACGAAAGAATCGCCGTCCCCGCAAAAACAGGATTGAAGCGCAACAGCCGCGCGCCAAACCGCAAATCGCCCCAAAGCGTTTCTATGTGCGTTTCCCAACTAACCGAACGCACATTTTCTTTCACCGCCTCTACCCCGCCCATCTCCATTCGCGCCGCACGATGCGCTTCTTCGCGAGTCATCCCGCCGCGCATTCTCTCGACGGCGGATTTCTCCAGAAAATCGCGCAGTTCCTCGTTCAGTTCTTGCTCTGCCCGGCGTTTGCCGAACAAGCTGCGCAGCCCAGCGGATAGATTTGTCCAGAGTCCCATGGATCCTCCCGTCGCAGTATCGACGCTATGAAGCCGTCTGCAAAATTCTCGCGATGGCCGCGACTTGCCGCTCCCACTCTTTCGTTTCACTTTTGAGCTTTTGTCGCCCGGCTTTTGTGAGTGAGTAGTATTTGGCCCGCCGGTTATTTTCCGAAGTCCGCCATTCGCATTCGAGAAGCCCCGCCCGCTCCAGCCGCCGGAACGCCGGAAAAAGGGACCCAGGGTTCACCTCAAACACGCCGTGGCTCAACTGCTGAATCCTCTGCGAAATTCCCCAGCCATGCAGCGGCTCCAACGCCAGGGTCTTCAGAATTAGCATGTCCAAAGTCCCCTGCACCAGCGTGGCGGAAGCGTCAGTCATCGCTTGTCCTTTTGATGGTGTTGGCGTGTCCTTCAAGAGCAGTAGCCCATCTGCTTCTCCTCTGGGCAATCGAGAGGAGTGTACCGCTCTTCTCTGGATTGTCAAGAGAAGCCTCTCGTATCTCTCGAGGCGCGGGGCTTGCCCCGCCCGGTTTATTGGATTGTCGTCCAGGATTAGTGCGAAGCCGCTGCAAGCCGGCGCGTTACGTAGTCCGAAACGTAAGCGTCAAAAAGATCGTTAAGCTGGTGCGTGACGGGACCAGGCGCCGTCAGAATCTTCTGCCCGTTGATCTCCCCCACTCCGATGAGATTCCGGTTCGTCGAAGTTATAAAAACTTCGTCCGCTGTATAAAGATCTTCAGGCCGAAGCGTCTGCTGCACGACGGCAACTCCCGCCTCCGGCGCAATCTCAAAAAGAATTCCGCGCGTAACACCCTCAAGACAGCCCGAATTCAAAGGCGGTGTAAGAACTTTTCCATTCTTCACCGCAAAAACATTTGCCGCCGTGCATTCCGCAATTTCTCCCCGCTCGTTGAGAAGTACGACCTCGTCGAAACCTTCTTTCTGCGCTTCCGCAACTGACCAAACATTTTGCAGCCACGAAGTTGTTTTCACTCCCGCCAGGGGCGAAGCCGCGTGCCGCCCCTGTTCGCGAAGCGCGAGCCGCACTGGTTCGCGATACTGCGGCAGCGGCGCCGTGTAAATGATCAAATCCACGTCCGGATGTTTTTCATCGCTTTGCCAGAATCCCACCTGGTTGTACACCAGATATATTCTTGCAGCCCCTTCGGTAACCTGGTTCGCGCGAATCACTTCATGCAAATTCAGCCGCACCTTCGCCGAACTGTACGGCATCGGCAGATGAATAATCGCCGCATCTTTTTCGAGCCGCCGCCAGTGCCGTTCATACGCAAAAGCTTCGCCACGAAAAATACGCAGCGTGGTGAAGAGACCCCACCCGCAGATTAGGCCGGCTTGGCCCGGCGAAAGCCGCACCTTTTCGATGGGCAGCAGGCTTTCGTTATGAAAGACATTCCGATGGATCACGCGAAGTCCTTTAGAAACCGCACCATTTTTCATTGTATCTGAAAAGTTCCAGAGTGCACATTTGGAGCACTGCTGAGTTGTAGGAAGATGGACTCTTCGCTTTTCAAAGAGCTTTGAAGAAAACAAAAAAGGGCGCCCGCCTGAGCGAACGCCCTTTTTGGAATCGTGTTAAAAGCCTAATCAGAAGATTAGTTTAAGGGCGAATTGAATCTCCCGGGCAGAACCGAAATCGCCCGCCGGGAAACGCGTGGAGGTGATCAACCCAAACGAACTGGCGGTAACTGTGTTTCCGGGGTTGCCAAAGTTCGGATGGTTGAAGATGTCGAAAAACTCCGACCGGAACTGCAGGTTGAACCTCTCCTTGATCTTCGTGTTCTTGACGACCGAGAAATCCGTATTCACGAAATCCGGCCCCTGCAATGCATCTCGCTGCATGTCGCCGGGTGTGCAGCTGCCTGGAATGACCGCATAGAAAGGAGCACCAGTAGCCGGGACTGTTGCAACGCTGTTGAATGTGCACGGGATAGCGAATGCAGCATTCGGCGTTGTCGCGCAGCTTGGAGTAGTAATAGGTGCCCCTGTGGGCGTGCCGTTGTAATTCTCGCAGAGAACCGTGTTGTTGTAGAACTGATGCGGATTTCCCGTCGGTGTAACGCGCTGGAGCTGATTAGGCCGCACGGTCAACGTCGTTCCAGTCCCTGTATTGATCGTCAGCAGCGGCGTAATAGGGCTGCCGCTCTGCGCCTGCGAAACAATTCCCAACTGCCAGCCGGATACAAGCCGGTTCGCTTTGAATGGCAACTCATAGAACCCGCTAAGCACGAAGCGGTTTCGCACGTCGTATTCCGACAACCCATAGTCACCGTGGGGGTTATATGCGTTCTGCAAAGGAACCGCGTCGCCCGAACTAACAGAGCTGTCGTCAAGCGCCTTCGAGTAGGTATAGGAAGCCAGGAACTCGAAGCCACGCGAGAAGTGCTTGTTCAGGGTAGCCCACAGCGCGTTGTAATTCGACGTTCCGGGGCTGGCTATCTCGGGGATGTTGCCAAATGTGCAAGTCAGATTTGGTGGGGCGCATTGCGCCGGAAGGATGGGACTCGAAAGCGGAAGCGTCAAGAACGGCCGCGCGGTTCCATAGAAGCCATCGGTGACTAATGGCTGATTCACGTTTTCAGAGATTTGAAGGTGAGTGCCTTTGACACCCACGTAGGCTAGGCTGAGCCCCAGGCTGGAAGTCAGCTGGCGCTCGATGGTCAGGTTCCAATCTTGCGCGTACATATTCTTGAAGTTCGGATCAATCGCGCTGGGTCCCAGGCTGACTCTGGTGATAGCTGCGGCCGGGTTCTCAAGCGTGATGCCTACGGCAGCCACGTTAATCGGCAGAGCGAAGGGCGGATTCCCGCTTAAGCCGCTGACGATGTTAGTCGTAGGATCCTGCGTCATAATCGCGTAAGAGGCGCGCACGGAGGTTTTGCCATTCTTAAACGGGTCCCAGGCAAAGCCGATACGCGGCTCGAAGTTTTTGTTATTCGTGCCGTAGGGTTGTCCCGCCGCAACCAGAGTTCCGGTCGTGGTATCGAAGTTCGTAAATCGGTTCTGGGATTCCGACGGCGTCGAATTCCATTCATATCTCAAACCGATATTGAAAGTGAAATTGGGCTTCCACTTGAAACTGTCCTGGGCAAAGGCGGCGTACGAAGGCTGAAGGATTTTGTCGTTTCCCGCTCCGAGCAGAACAGTGAAGTTAGTGGCGCTATCCGCAAGGAAGCTGGCAAGGGTTGGAAACGTGAAACTCCCAACGTTCTCCGCAATGTTGTCGTTGTAAGCCCGCCGGATTTCTCCGCCAAACGCAAACGAATGGCGGCCCTTCAACCAGCTCAGAGTGTCATTCAGAACGACGGTGGTGTCGCCGCGACCCTGAGGTTCCCCCGTCGGGCCTCCAAAGGACATGGCGCCGGAAACGACGATGTTGGGCAAGCCCACGTCTACAGGTGATCCGGCAGGCAAAGTCATATCGAAATCCGTCGGATCGAGAGCCGTCGGGGTAAAAATGAGGTGAATGCGGTTGTAACCCAGGCGCACTGTATTTGTAAGCGACGGGCTGAAAACGTGGTCCTCGTTGACAGTCACCAGATCCCGCAACCCGGAGCGCACATCGCCAAAACCCGGAAGGTTAGCGCCCTGAGTTGGTTCCTGGCGGTGGTCCTTTTGGATCACGAAGTAGCCGTGGATCCGATCCTTGTCAGAGAGATCGTAGTCCAGATCTGCAGAGCCTTGGTTCAAGGACACGTTGGCTGCCGTCGAACCGCTGAACAAATTGAAGGTGCTGGGCACGCCAGGCGTCCCGGTCCCAGTGAGGTTGGCGGCGGGGACCAATTTGAGCAGATCTATCACAGCCGTTGAGGTCACTGTTGCAATCTGCGCCGGACTAGGCACGGTGCTCGAAAGGGCCAGCCCCTGTCGTTGTCGCAATCCTTCGTAAGCGAGGAAGAAAAACAATTTGTTCTTCTTGATCGGCCCGCCGAAGTCGCCGCCGAAGTCATTGCGCTTGAATGGATTCTGCGCCAGCGGCACTCCCAGGGAGCTGACCGCCGGATTGAAAAAGTTTCGCGCATCTAGGTCATTGTTGCGGAAAAATTCAAAAGCCTCGCCGTGGAAATCGTTCGAACCGGAACGCGTGGCCAGGTTCACAATCGCCCCCGAGTCGCGGCCATACTGCGCCGGAAAGGACGAGTTGTCGATCTTGTATTCGGCAAGCGTATCAATCGGCGGCTGGAACGTGACTTGATTCTGCGAAGGATCATTCAAGTTGATCCCGTTGATCAGCCAGTTCGTGGTGTCTTCGCGCTGTCCCGCTGTATTGATCGCAAAGGATCCCTGTCCGCGCAATGGAGCTGTAAGGAAGCCATTTTGGGGAGGCGTCACTGTCCCCGGAGTCAAAAGGCTGATGTCCACGAAGTGGCGTCCGTTCAAGGGAATTTCTTGAACGGTCTTTTCATCGATCACTTGTCCGATACTGGTTGTGGCAGTTTCGACCAGAGCCGGTTCCGCGGTGATCGTGACATGCTCGGTGACTTCACCTACTTTCAGCTGGATATTCTGCGTGGCGGCAGTCGCTACATCGAGTCGCAAGTCGGTGATGACAGCCGTCTGGAAGCCAGAACCCGTGACCTCAATGCGGTAAATTCCAATGGGGAGGGAAGGGAACAGATAAGCGCCGGCGCTGTCGGTTTGCGTGGAGGACTCGACGTCTGTCGCTTGATTTTTCGCGACTACTCTAGCGTTCGGAACTGCCGCTCCAGCAGGGTCCGTGACGGTGCCGTTCAGCGCGGCGGTGGACTGGGCGTGCGCCATGTCGCACAGCGCGAACGAAAACAAAAGGACGGCCAAAATAAGGCAAGCGCTTCGGACCGAAAAAGAACCTCTAAAACCAACTTCCATCTTGTTTGTCCTCCTGGAGAAGTATTGTTTCAAGTACCTCAAATACCGAATCTCGTTCTCTCGACAAATCTTCGAAGCTTCCCCCACTCGAGGGACCCAAAAAGATGCTTTCTCTTGTGGGCATTGGACCCCGGACGACCATTCCAGTATCCGGCTGCCAACGCTTATGTAAGTCGGTAATTCCCAGTAACGCAATCGTGTGACCACAAGAAAGGGGCCATTGGGACTAGATAACTTGTTTTTTATCAGTTGGTTGGGCTGGAGTTAAACCTTTTGCTACAAGGCCAAAGCGTCATGGGATATGAAATATAGAAGGATACTCTACTAATTTGTAGTGATTTACATACGGTTTAGAGTATCTCAGAGACGCAAAGGCAAAATTCACCGGGCGCAGGAAACGAGTAAAGGGGATTTGATCCTGACTAAGGCCGGCAGCTCGCGGGGATGACAAGTTCCTGGTTTTGGTAGATGCGGTTGGGGTTCGTGAGAGACGGGTTGGCGGTTGCGAGGCAGGGCCAGGCGGAGGAACGGCCCAGATTGGACTTTGCCAAGGCCCAGAGCGTGTCGTCCTTGCGGACTTTAATTGTTGTAACGGCTTTGGTCTTGGCGCCGAGGCTCACTACCGGAGATACGGCGATGTTGGGAAGGTTAAGCCGAGCGCCGGCGCGGATCTGATTGGGGTTGGCGATGCTCGGGTTAAGGGCAAGAAGTTCGCGCCAGCGATTGCCGCGGCCAAGATTTTGTTGCGCCAACTTCCAGAGCGAGTCGCCGGGCCGGACGCTGATTGTGAGTTGCGTGGCGATCACCGCCGAGGAAGCGCGCGTCGGTTGCGCCGGCTGAACCGCGACGGCGGGAGCGGCCGGTCGAACCGGCGCTACAATTTCGGACGGTTCTGACGGACGAATTGTTGAGACGGCGGCCGGCGCGAGCGGTTGCATCGGTTGGACGAGAATACTCGGTGTCGCGAAGTGCGAAGAAATTTTCGGTTGCGCGGGAGAAATCGGCCGCCCGTGAGCGCGAAGTGTTGGACGGACATCTTTACTAAAGTCCAGACGCATATTTGGATGGATGATCGGGCGAAGAGCTTCAGGAACTTTGTGATTAGTGCCGCTGCTCACTTCGGGGTGAATCGCACGAACATTTTCGCGAACGCTCGGACGAATTTCTGAGCGGCCAGCTTCTGGTCTGCGAACTTCAGGGCGAACCGGAACGGCGGCGAACGGATCGCGGCGAAAAACATTCGGCGGAGTTTTGGGGGAGGAAGATTTCGGATAGAGAGCTGGTTGAGCCGGAGGACGAACCGCAGGACGCTCCGGCAAAACCGGAGAGGCCAGCGCAGGAGTCCCGAATGGAAGATGGAACGGTTGCGTCTGTTTCGGTTTCAGCGCTCGCAATTCTTTTTGCTTCTGAAGCTGGCGAGCGACATCGCCGAGCGGAATTTGCGGAGTCTGTGAATTTGCGTCAAGGCTCGACGGAGAGTTTTGCGGAGCAGCGGGCGAGCAATTATTCTTTTGCGCGCATTCGGTTCGCTTGGCTTCGATTTGCGCGCGGTCTTCGGGAGTCAGAATATGCGGGTGCTTGAGATCTTCTTCGGTGTAAACGTGCTTGGCGCTTTTTTGTGCTTCCTGTTTGCGGGCGCGTTCCTGGCGGGCAGCTTCGGCGACCGATTGATCTTGCTGATCCTGCGCGCGAGAAATGGTGGCGCCGAAAGTCGCTAAACTCAAAAATAGGATTGCAGGCACGGCGAACTGGACGGCACGCAGGATTCTCCCTGCGCCTGTGCTGCGCGGCTGGAGGAACAGTGGGCCGTTTAGGTCAGTAAGCTTCATGGCAAACCGACTACGGGGGGACTCCGCGTAAGAAGAAGTGTATCTGGAAAAGGGAGGCACGGGAAAAGTTTTTCTCGTCCAGTTGCCTGCCCGTGAACCCACCGGGATTCGCGATTTTGAGGGGACGGAAAGGGGTGTTTGGCGTACTATCTCTGCTCTTTGAGGGAAAGACAGAGGGCGGGGAATAGAAAATGAAAAAAGAGACGACGAAGAAGACAGTAACGGTTGGCCTGAGCGCGACGAATTCCGGGGAGGGCGCGTGCGGGAAGCAAGAGACGGAGACTCCCGGGAGGCGCAGGTTCTTGCAGGCGAGCTTGTTCGGTGGAGCTGTTGCGGCGGCTGGCCCGGTTTTGCAGCCCGTGTTCGGATCGTCGCGAGAGAATTCATCTGCGGCTGCAGATGTTCCGGCATTTGAACTGGACGAGATAACGATTGGTGAGCTGCAGGACGGAATGAAGTCCGGCAAGTTCAGCGCGCGTGCGATTGCGGAGAAATATTTGGCACGCATCGCGGCGATCGACAAGAGCGGGCCGACGGTGAATAGCGTCATCGAAACGAATCCCGATGCGCTGGAGATCGCGGAGGCGCTGGACAAAGAGCGGAAAGAAAAAGGGGTGCGTGGGCCGCTGCACGGCATTCCTGTTTTGATCAAAGACAACATTGCGACGGCGGACCGCATGCAGACAACAGCGGGGTCGCTGGCTATGGTGGGATCGAAGCCACCGCGCGATGCGTTCCTCGCGCAAAAGTTGCGCGAAGCCGGCGCGGTGATTTTGGGAAAAACAAATTTGAGCGAGTGGGCGAACATCCGGTCGAATCATTCCATTAGCGGATGGAGCGGGCGCGGCGGGCAGACGAAAAATCCGTATGCGCTGGACAGAAACCCTTGCGGGTCGAGTTCCGGAACGGGCGCGGGAATCTCGGCAAATCTTGCGGCGATCGGAATCGGAACGGAGACGGATGGATCGATCGTGTGCCCCTCTTCGGCAAACGGCCTTGCGGGGATCAAGCCGACGATTGGGCTCGTGAGCCGCAGCAGAGTTATTCCAATTTCGCATACGCAGGATACGGCTGGACCGATGTGCCGCACGGTGCGGGATGCGGCGATCTTGCTGGGGGCGTTGACGGGGGTGGATCCCGACGACAAAGCGACGGCCGCGAGTGCCGGAAAGTCGTTCACGGACTACACCAAATTCCTCGACGCCGGCGGATTGAAGGGCGCGCGCATCGGCGTCCTGCGAAAAGCGTTTGGGTTCAATCCCGCGGTGGACAAACTGATGGAAGACGCGCTCGACGCGATGAAGAAACAAGGAGCGATGCTGGTGGACCCAGTGGAGATAGAAACGTATGGGAAGTTCGGGGAGACGGAATTTCTCGGTTTCATGTACGAGCTGAAAGCGGACTTGAATGCGTACCTCGCGTGGCTGGGGCCAAACGCGCCGGTGAAAACGCTGAAAGAAATTATCGAGTTCAACGAGAAGAATGCGGCGAAGGAGATGCCGTATTTTGGACAGGAAAATTTCTTGAAGGCCGAGGAGAAAGGTCCGCTGACGACCCAGGAATATGTGGATGCGATCAAAAAGAACCATGAGCTGGCGGGGAAGGAAGGGATCGACGCGGCGATGGACAAGCACAAGCTGGATGCCATTGTGGCGCCGACGGGCGGACCGGCGTGGCTGACGGACATTGTGAATGGCGACTCGTTTGGCGGAGGAAGCTCGGAGTTTGCGGCGGTGGCCGGGTATCCCAACATTAACGTTGTTGCGGGATTCAGTTATGGCTTGCCGGTGGGGATTTCGTTTTTTGGGCGGGCTTGGAGCGAGCCGGTTTTGATCAGGCTGGGATACGCCTATGAGCAAGCAACGAAGTTCCGGAAGGCGCCGAAGTTTCTGGCTCATGTGGAAGGGTAAGGCGCGGGCGTGGCCCTTGGGTTCGGGCGATACGTTGCCGGCCCGCGCCGAAGCTCTTCTCTCGATCAAGCCCGGTCAGTTGGTCGAGGTTGGACCGTTCTAGCCGCGTGTACAGATTGCTTTAGGGATTAAAACCACTGTAATCATGGCGTTTTTAGCGCGGCGGAAGCCGTGCCCCCCAAAAAGCAGATTTGAAAGCAGCGCGCTTAGAACCCAAGAGGGCGGGTTTCTGTTAGCGGGGGCGGGTAGTGAGGCTGGCTTGTTTCCAGAATTTTTCCCATTGCCAGATGTGGGGAGTTTTGTCGAGGACGCGGTAGCCGAGTTGGCGGGCGAGCATGAGAATTTGGCCGCGATGGTGGGCTTCGTGGGCGAACATGTAGGCGAACATGGTGCCGCCGGCGGGCCAAGTGGGCATCCAACTGTCGCGGAAGAATTTCGTGACGCGGCGATGCGGAGCGGCGGAGAGAGCATCCGTCAACATGCAGAGGCACTGCGCGGCGCTTTTCTTGTGCGCGGCGGCAGCTTGCTTTTGGGTGCAGCGGTGGGGATCGAGCGGCGGGGGGCACTTCAGATGCGGCGCGGAGCCTTTCAGCCACTTTCGGCGGCAGTTGTGGAGATGCGCGAAGATGGACGCGATGGTGCGGCCGCCGGCTTTTTCTCCAGGCGGCTGGGCGCGCCAGGCACGAGGGTCGAGCTGCGAGAGGATGAGCTGGTTCATAGCGTCGTTGCTCGCGTAGGTTTCGAGCAGGGTGTCGCGAATCTCGGCCAGCGCGGCCTGCGATGGGAGCGCCATGGAAGCTCTGCCCATTTGCTTAATTCTTCCCCTGTTTGGCTCCCGCATGTTTCCTCAACTTCCACCGAAGTCTGAATCTGAAATTGAAGTTCCGATTCACGCGCCCATCGCACAAATGATTCTCGGCGCGCGATGAGCTATGGAATTACAAGCTGGGGATGAACCACCGGGCGACGGCCTTTAGACCAGCTTGTACCAGATCGCCTCGGGCCGCGTCCTCCCACCACTCGGTATCGTCCGGCTTAAATAAGGCGGATGTTCTGTCCTTTGCCAGGGCGAGCTGCAAGGGTAGCGTCGGATCGACCGGGCGCGGCTCGGCGGCTTCCTTGAGCTGCGCGAGCATCTGTTGCTGCTGCTTCATATCTAGCATCGAGATGACGGAATGGCAGTAGGGGCAAGCAGAGTTGGTTTGCAGGTCGATCGATGCGCCGCAATTGCAGCAGTTGACGGTTTGTACATTTTGTTTCAACTGCTGGATCTCTTGCGGGGAGAGCGCGTGGATAAAATTCTTCTCTTTCAGGAAGTCGAAAAAACCGATGAAGTGGCCGTGGCCACTTGCACATGCCCAATAGTTGAAGCGCATGTTGCGGACCATATCGTGCGCGAGCGACAGCGGGCCTGCGCAACGGGGACATTTGAGAACGTCGGAAAGCTTCGGCTTGACCGTGGACGAGTGTTCGCCAATAAACTTCATGAGCTTGAGCGTCGAGCCGGGAGAGAGCTGCAGGCTTTTGTGCTCATCGAACCAGAACGACTGGCAAGCCGTGCAGACGTCGACGATGACCTGGGTGCCCAAGCGGCCGTCCAGGGTCCAGTCCGTCATATCCTTTCCGCAATTGGGGCAAGTCATTTCGGGCGATTCTAGATGATTGGCCTGATGAATGCCATCGGCTGGGAGGAGAACTTCCGGCGCCGCGCGAGTGCATGGGGATGGCGGGGGCACGGCGTGTTCTTTCGTATTGACAGTCTATACGTAGGCGCCTAGTATCCCTATAGAAAGCCGATAGGAGGCACGCGTTGGGCGCTGAACAGACGAGCCTTTTGCAGGGGACTTTGGACTTGCTGATCCTGAAATCGCTGGTATCCGGCGAGATGCACGGACTGGGAATTTCGCGGAGAATCCAGCAAATCACGGGTGGGACTTTTGTCGTCAAGCCCGGGTCGCTCTTTCCGGCGCTGCACCGCATGGACGAAGAGGGCTGGATCTCTTCGTTTTGGGGAGACTCGGAAAACAACCGGCGCGCGAAATACTACCGCTTGACGAAAGCGGGAACGAAACAGCTGGAAGCCGAAACCAAGCGATGGGGACGCATTTCCTGGGCTATCGCTCAAGCCCTGGAAGCTTCGTAAAAAGGAGTCCCTGTGCCGCTCTTTGTGAAAACGCGAAGCTTGCTGCGAAATCTCTTTTTATCTCGCGGTGTGGAAGCAGAGCTCGACCAGGAAGTTCATTCGCACCTCGCACTGCTGATAGCGGAGAACATTCGCGCGGGCATGACGCCGAGAGAGGCGGAGCGCGCGGCGCGGGTGGAACTTGGAGGAATCGAACAAGTGAAAGAAGACGTCCGTGAACAACAGACGGGTAACTGGCTGCGTTCTGTGTTTTCTGATTGCAGATACGGTCTCCGGCAGCTCCGCAAGAACGCGGGCGCAACCGCGGTGATGGTTTTTACGCTGGCGCTGGCCATCGGCGCAACCACGGCGATTTTCAGCGTGGTGTATGGCGTGTTGCTGCGGCCGCTTCCGTATCCCGATGCAAGCCGGATCATGGCGGTCTTTGAGGTTACCTCCGAGGGCAGACCGTCGCGCCTTGCGGACCCGAACTTCGACGACTTTCGCGATCAAAACCGCAGCTTCCAGGCGATGGCGAAGTACGCTGACGGCGTTGTGTCTGTTTCGGGAGCCTCGCAGCCCACACGCACGACGGTTGCGGCCGTAACTCCGGGTTTTCTGAATGTCTTCGGGATACAGCCGATCCTCGGACGGGATTTCAGCGCCGGCGACGCGAAAAAAGGCGCCGGGGGCACGGTTCTGGTTGGCTATGGTTATTGGAGGCAGCATCTCGGATCTACGCAGGACCTCTCGCAGTCGCACCTGAAGATTGATGGCGCGATTTACTCAGTCATTGGTGTGCTGCCGGCGGGATTTCGTTTCCCGGCGGACGTGGAGCTTTGGATGCCGGCGGATTTGGACGGAGAAAATCCAAGCAGGACTTCGCATAACTACAGCGCGGTAGGCCGCCTGCGCGATGGCGTGACGGCCCAGCAAGCGAATTTGGATATCAGCGCGATAGCCCGGCGGATTCACGATACCTCGAGCGAGCAAGGCGATTACCTGCTGAAGGATGGAATGGTCCTCCCGCTGCAGGATTCGATTACGGGGAAGGCTCGTTCGGCGCTGCTTGTCTTGCTTGGCGCTGTGGGATTTCTTTTGCTGGTAGCGTGCGCGAACGTGGCAAATTTGTTGCTGGCGCAGGCGTCGGTGAGAGAGCGGGAACTCGCGATTCGCAGCGCGCTCGGTGCGGCTCGTGGACGGCTGATCCGGCAGTTCCTTACCGAGGCCTTGCTGCTTTCCTTGGCTGGCGGTGGGCTGGGCGTACTCGGAGCGCTCGGGGGCGTGGCGGGATTGGTTGCGCTGGCGCCGGAAAATTTACCGCGGCTGGAGAGCGTTTCGATCACTATTCCGGTCCTGGTGTTCGCGCTTTTGCTTTCCACAGTGGTCGCGGCGGGGCTGGGGGCGTTCACCGCGGCACGCGCGACTTCTGGGGATCTGCGCAAGGGCCTCGAGGAAGGCGGACGCGGGCAAGCGGGTTCACAAGGCAGCCAGCGCGTTGGACGGGTGATCGTGGCGGCGCAGATCGCGATCACTTTGGTGCTGGTGGTCGGGGCGGGGTTGTTCGGCCGCAGCTTGATGAAAGTGCTTGAAGTGAATCCTGGTTTTCGAGTGGACAAGATTGTCACGATGGACGTCTCGCTGCCGTGGGTGGAGGATCCCAAAGCAAAGGCGGGTCAGGCGATTTTCTTCACAACCTTGATTGACCGGCTGAAGCAAATCCCGGGTGTACGCCAGGCTGGCGCAACGAGCGGCCTGCCGATGGATGGCGGGCTTCCCGACGGAATGTTTCTACTGATGAAGCAAGAAGAGGTGCCAAAAAACCCGGATGATTTTGGCACGCTCTTAAAGCAAAAAGAGCGCATCGGCAATGCGGATTTCTGTGTGGCGACGGACGGATACTTCCAGGTTCTCGGAATTCCGCTCGTTCGAGGGCGACTCTTCGACGAGCGCGACGGCGCGAATACACCGCACGTTGCCGTGATCAGCGAATCGCTGGTGCGCGACCGCTGGCCAAACCAGGATCCGATCGGACACACGATTGAGTTTGGAAACATGGACGGCGACCTGCGCTTGCTGACGATCGTGGGGATCGTGGGCGACACGCACGAATATGGGCTCGATCTGCCGCCGCGTCCGACCGTTTACGTGAATCTGTTCCAGCGGCCGCGCCCGGCGATCACTCTGACGATGCTTAGCGATGTCGACACAGGGTCGGTGTCTTCGGCAGCGAGAGGGATCTTACAGGATCTGGATCCGGAGATTCCCACGAGGTTCCGAACGTTTTCGCAGGTCTATTCCGCTTCGCTGGGCTCGCGGAGATTCAACGTCATTCTCATCGGATTCTTCGGACTCACCGCGCTGCTGCTGGCAACGGCGGGGGTGTTTGGCGTAATGGCGTATTCGGTGAGCCGGCGGACGCGAGAGATTGGCGTGCGTGTCGCGCTCGGGGCGGATTCCGGCGACGTTCTGAGAATGATTCTGGGACAGGGATTACGAACGATCTTCCTTGGCGTGGCGGTCGGGATTATTGGATCGTTGGCATTGACGCGTACCGTGGAGTCGCTGCTCTTTGGCGTGACGGCCACCGATCCGCTGACATTCGTCGGAGTGACCGTGCTGCTCGTCGCCGTAGCGCTGCTGGCTTGCTACATTCCGGCGCGGCGGGCGACGAAAGTGGACCCGCTGGTTGCCTTGCGCTACGAATAGAAATTGGTTTCTGTGCGTGTCGAGCGTTTGGTTAAGGCCCTTAGCGTCTAACTCCGTCTGAGAGCTCGGAGTTTCCCGCGAAATCTCCTTTTATCAAGGCGAGTCTGCCAGGCGGGTCCCACACCTGCAGCGGAAAGCATCCTATTCCCTAAACCCGTTCAGCATCTCGAACAGCCGATCAATTTGTGAGTTGAAGCGGAATGGCATTCTTAGCGCAGCGTTTAGGGAGATCGCAGAAGTGACGAGGTTGGACGCGGGCGCGAGACGGGCGTTCTCGGAATTCCGTGTCGCTTTAGCTTGGATGATCTGCGCGCGGCGTTGCGCGCTTGGCGTGATATCTTTGCAAATCCAGGGAAGAGGCCAAGACCATGAGTGAACAGATGAGTTGGAAACAGCTTGAGGAAAAGATCGGCGCGGCGGTGAAGCTGACGCGGAGGCCGGTGGCGGTGTCGTTTTTGGATGCGGCCCCGGTGAATGTAAAGGAATTCGATGGAACCGAACCGTCGGGATGCAGTTTCTGGCGGCTGGCCGCGAACGGCGGAGTTTTCTACACCGCGCCCGAAAAGCACTTCAACTGCGCGGTGGGAGCGTACACACACAACATTGCTTTGTCGCCGGAACGAGAGAAGGAGACAGAGCAAACGCTGAAGATGATGTTTGATCTGGGTTATGTGAAGCCGGAAGAGGTACCGCAGATTCCGCGGCTGGCCAAGGCGCCAACGGCGATTCTCTACGCGCCGCTGGGGGATGCGCCCGTTCGGCCGGATGTCGTGCTGCTTGCCTGTAAGCCTGCGGGGGCGATGCTGCTGAGTGAAGCGGCGAATCGGGCGGGCGTGGGCAGTGGTGCGCCAGCACTGGGGCGGCCGACGTGTATGGCGCTGCCCGCTTCGATGCAGAAGGGGGCGATTCTCAGCTTGGGATGCATGGGGAATCGTGTTTACACGGGGCTTGGTGAGGACGAGATGTATTTTGTTTTGCGGGGAAAGGATCTTGACGCCGTCGTCGACGCGCTCACAGTGATTACCAACGCTAACGCGGCGTTGAACGAGTACGCCACCGGGCGTCGGTCACAGTTAGCGACTGCCTAGATGGAGTGGGCGGCCGGGGAAACTCGAGGAAAGAGCAAAGATAACGCGGAGGCACGGAGTTAACAGAGATGCGCGGAGAGCGTGGAAACGGGAACAGTTGAAAGGGCTGTTCGGGTCGGAACGGTTTTTAGCTGACGGCTGGGCGGCTTTGAACGCTCGATTCCCCCAACTGCTGGAGGATAGGCGTGGTCACCAGCGTGGTGATTACCGCCATGATGACGAACATCGTGAATAACACAGGGGAGAGCACGCCCAGGTCCAGGCCAACGTTGAGGACGATAAGCTCCATCAGGCCGCGCGTGTTCATTAAGACGCCGAGGGATGCGGCTTCGCGCCAATCTGAGCCCGTCGATCGAGCGGCGAGAAAACTGCCTCCGAATTTGCCAAGCGAGGCCACGGCGATAATCAAAATGCACGCTAGCCAATCGCGCGTTCCATGCACCAGGCCGATCTGAGTCCGCATTCCTGTAAATACGAAAAACACGGGCAACAGGAGTACGACAACCAGATCCTCGCACTTCTCGCGGATTTGACGCGCCAACATGGAATTGTGGGGGATCACGGTTCCTAGAAGGAAAGCGCCGAAAAGCGCGTGAATGCCGATTCGTTCCGTCACCAAGGCCGAGAGAAGCAGGGCGGCGCAGACTACGGCGAACATGTCTTGCGTCGTTCGGCCTTTCGCCGTCTGCCATCTCACGAGCTGCAAAGCACCCCGCTTCGCAATCAGCAAGACGAAGAAGATGAAGCCGATCGTGGTGAACAAAGTGAAAAGAAGGCTTCCGGTTTGAGAATGGGCGACGCTGATGACGAACGCCAGCAGGCACCATGCGACGACGTCGTTGATGGCGGCGCAGGCCAGGGCAAGAACTCCTAGTCGCGTTTTTTGCATTCCGCGATCGGTGAGAATACGTGCCAGGACTGGGAACGCGGTTATGGACATCGCCACGCCGATGAAAAGAGCAAAGGTGGTGAAGGAGACAGCGCTGGCGGAATAGCGGGAATAGAGCCAGAGTGCGATAGCGGCCCCGGACAAAAAGGGCAGGATGATGCTGGCGTGGGAGATGGCGATGGCGGCGCGGGTGCGCTCTTGCAAAAGTTCCGTATCGAGCTCGAGGCCGACCAGAAACATATAGAGCACCACGCCGACCTGGGAGATCAGCGCGAGATAGGGTGCGGTATTGACGGGAAGGATTAGAGAAGCAGCCTCCGGGGCCAGCCAGCCGAGAAAGGATGGTCCCAAAAGAATTCCGGCGACCACTTCTCCCATGACTTGTGGCAGGTTCAGCCTGCGAAACAGCGCGCCGAGAATGCGGGCCACGACAATGATGACCACAAGCGCGAGCAAAACGTGGAGCAGGATCCCGGGCGCTTCGGAGGCCGGTGGTTTGACTGGTGCTTCCGTTCGCGGCGCTTGTGCGGGTACGAGCGACTGTCCCACCCACCGAATCAAAAAAAAGACGCCGATACTTGCTCCGAGGCTGGCCATGTAGGTGAGCGCGGTGCGGGATATCCGGATCATGATGGCGGGTTAAAATACGCCGCAGACTATAAGCTTGTCTACCGCGATGTGAATAGGGATGTGCAGGAACTTACTTGCCCCCCAAACTCGTCCGGCCGTCGAAGCGATCTAGAATCCGTTTGAGGGCATTGCTCTGGTTCAAGCGCGGCCGGTTCGCCACGAGGAATCGAAGGCCGCAGGGCAAGGCCGTCTCGATATCCGCGAGAAACACTTCTTCCAGCTGATTCTGGCTGCGCGCGGTCTTTTCCTGCCACGGATATTGGAAAGTGTAAACCGCCAGCGGCAAGGCCCGGCCTTGAAAAGGGACTCCTGCGAACAAAGCTTGTGTAGCACCCGCTTTGGTTTGGTCGAGCAGAATCGGCCAAAGTCCCCGACCACGGGAACCAAATATGAGCCGCGCCAATCCGTCGGTGACGCTACGCGGGTCCAGGCGAGGATTGCGCAGGAAGCGGTGCAAACGCTTCTCGCGCGCATGCGGGGTACCGGCCGTCGGCAGCACCCGAAACAGTGCCGCCAGGGAGAGTTGGCCGTGCCCGCTGCGTACCGCTCCGAGCACGCGCAGAAAGGCCACGGTCAAAACCGCTAGGTTCTTTTGCACGGGACGGCACAGAGCAGAGAAAGCCTTGCCTACCGCCGCATCCAGCAGCGCCAGTAGAGGACCCTCTTGGCCCTCAACGCTTGCTGGTCTTCGACTGCTTGAGAGCAAGGAGGTAGCGATGCCCGGCCTCATAGAGCAGTTCTTGAAGTCGTCGGCCGTTCTCTAAAGCCTTGCGAACTTCCGGCGCCAAACGATCGGGAACATAGCGGGCAAAGCGGCGGCCCTGGTGGCGACCATAAAGGACGTAGCTGACATGTTGCTCCCCGGTCTGGCAAGCCTGGCAGTGCGGTCGTATGCAGGGGCTCCGCCGTAGGCTGAGAGAACCCAGAGCCACCGGCCACAAGGGTGCGAGTTGCTCGCGAAACCAGCGCTCCAGCTCGCTCACTCCATCAGCTTTAGCTCTCATATCGTATGTGTGCCATATAACACACATGCATTGCAAGGATTTTCTTCCAGACCGGTGTTGTTTAACCTCAACACAAAGCGGCAGGCTACATCCACTCAGCGGCAACTAAAAACTGGGGGTGGGCAAGGCAGGGAATCGCGTTGACAGGATGCGGCCTGTACTCTAAGATTAGCGTTTGTCTCTATAGGGAAAGGTGTGGCTGACGGCAATGAGGACGTACGTAGCTAAGGGAGAAGAAGCGGAAGCGCTGAAAGTGGGCGCTAACTGGTTTGTAGTGGATGCTACCGACCAGGTTCTGGGGCGTCTGGCGACAAAGATCGCGCGGATGCTGATGGGGAAGGATAAGCCGAGTTTCACGCCCTATCTGGATTCAGGGGATCACGTTGTAGTGATCAATGCGGACAAGGTTCGCATGACCGGGAACAAAGTCGAACAGAAGATTTATTACTCGCATAGCGGGTATCCGGGCGGGTTGAAAGCGGTTCCTGCGAAGCGGGTGCGCGAGACGAAGCCGGAATGGATGATTCGCGAGGCGGTTCTGGGAATGTTGCCCAAGAACAAGCTGCGGGCTCGGCGAGCGAAGAAATTGCGGGTTTACCGGGATGCGGCGGGTTTGGCGCGGCATGCCGGGCAGAAGCCGCAGGCGGTTGGGGCTTGGTAGTAGCAGAGAGCACAGACTAAAGTCTGTGCCACTGGATTCTGCACGTTGCTGTTCCTTGAAAAGCGTGGCCGCGTAGTGGTCACCTCTAAGTGGTGCCTTAGGCAGGGAGCAAAACCGTCGTGGAGTTAAGTGGTTCCGGGTGTCTGGAACCAGGTTATTTTAGGAGGAACGTTGAGTTCTACTGGTACGCCCATTGCGGGCACACAAACTTGGTTTCTTGGAACGGGCCGGCGTAAAGAATCGGTGGCTCGAGTTTTTTTGCGCGCGGGCAGCGGCAAGTTTACGATCAACGGGCGCGAGGTGGCGAATTATTTTCCGAATCATGCTTGGAAGCATGATGCTACGGAGCCGCTGAAGTTTACGAGTTTGGTAGATCAGGTAGACGTCAAAGTGACTGCCCATGGCGGCGGTGTTGGCGGGCAGGCTGGAGCGGTGCGGATGGGGTTGTCGCGTGCGATCTCGCGGTATAACCCGGAACTGCGGCCGGCTTTGCGGAAGAATGGGTTTTTGACGCGCGACTCCCGTATGAAGGAACGGAAGAAGTACGGGCAGAAGGGCGCGCGCAAGAGATTCCAGTTCACCAAACGTTAAAGAAGTATTTGGTGACTGGTGACTAGTGACTGGTGAAAAGCCGGGAAGCTAGTTGCACCGAGCTCCGGAGGGAATGCGCGAGCAAACCCTTCGAGATCACGGCCGGCAAGGAGCCGGCAATGGGTTGTTCTGTGGCGTCCTGCTTTGTGGTGAAGCGGGAGGAGCAAGCCCCTCCCCTAGAGATTTAAGAGACCACCAAAAACAGGGACGGCACCGCAAACAGCTATCCTAATAGGAGGAAACTTGGCAGTAGAAATTACGATGAAAGAATTGCTGGAGGCTGGAGTTCACTTCGGCCACCAAACGCGGCGTTGGAATCCGAAGATGAAGGAATATATTTTCGGAGAGCGCAACGGGATACACATTATTGACCTGCAGAAGACTCTCAAGATGTTCCGCGAGGCTAGCCGGTTCGTTAGCGATCTTTCGGCGCAGGGAAAAGCGGTCTTGTTCGTGGGTACCAAGCGGCAGGCGCAGGAAGCTGTGGCCGAGGAATCGAAGCGCTGCGGCGCATTCTTCGTGAACCACCGCTGGCTAGGCGGAACTTTAACGAATTGGGCGACTTTGCAAAAGTCGATCAAGCGGCTGAAGCTGCTGAAGGCCATGACGGAAGATGGCCGAATCAACGAGCTTTCGAAGAAAGAAAAAGCGCGGCTGGGCCGCGAAATGAAGCACCTGAACCAGAACCTCGAAGGCATCGAGAATATGTCGCAGCTGCCGGACGCTATGTTTGTGATCGATTCGAATGCCGAAGAAATTGCCGTAAAGGAAGCTCGGCGCATGGGCGTACCGGTGGTTTCCGTTGTGGATACGAATTGCGATCCAGACGTGGTGGACTGGATTATTCCTGGCAACGACGACGCTTTGCGCGCGATCCGGTTGTTTACCACAAAGATTGCGGATTCGGTGCTCGAAGGGCACACGGCTTACCAGCAATCGCAGGTGGCGGAGCAAAAATCGGCGGAAGATCAGGCGATTGTGGATGGCGTCGAGTACGTGGATACCAGCGCGTACGAGCAGTACGAGAAGCAGGAAGGCGACTTCGTGGAGGGAGCGGTTGTTGAAGCTCCGCCGGATGCGCCTGTTGAGCCCGCTGAGGCCGCCGAAGCAACGGTGCCGCCGGACGCGGAATCACGTTAGACAAATTGCGCGGGTAGGAGATCCAAGAGGCCCGCGCCGAGCGACTCGGTGCGGGCCGTTTTGTAAGTGAAGACACTAAATAAGAAATTGCCAATCGGCGAAGAGAAAAAGGATGAGTACACAACAGCCAGCTATGCAGATTCCAGCACATCTTGTGAAAGAGCTGCGCGAACGGACCGGGGCGGGTTTCAGCGATTGCCGCGCGGCGCTCGTGGAAGCCAACGGGAACATCGATAAGGCCATCGAGATTTTGCGGAAAAAGGGTCAGGCGGCAGCGGCTAAGAAATCGCAGCGCGAGGCCAGCGAAGGGCTCGTGGGGAGCTATATCCACGCGGGCGGGAAAATTGGTGTGCTCGTGGAGATTAACTGCGAGTCGGACTTTGTGGCTCGCACGGAAGCCTTTCAGCAGCTTTGTCACGACATCGCGATGCACATTGCCGCGCTCGATCCGCGGTACGTGCGGCGTGAAGAAGTGACGCCCGAGATGCTCGCGGCGGAGCGCGATATTTACCGCGCGCAGGCGCTGGCCACCGGTAAGCCGGAAGCCGTCGTCGAAAAGATTACGACCGGCAAGATGGAGAAGTTTTACGAGGAGAACTGCTTGTACGAGCAACACTACATCAAGGACGAGAGCGTGACGATCGGCGAGATGATTACCCAGGCGATCGCGAAGCTCGGTGAGAATATTTCCATCCGGCGGTTCGTACGCTTCAAGGTGGGCGAGATTGGCGGGCCGGGCGGAGGGGGACCAGAAACGGCGCCAACACCGGTACCTGTCAGCGCGTAACGCAAATCTCCACAACGGCATTCCAGAGCGTTCCGGCCAAGCCGGGACGCTCTTATTTTTTGTTGGTGCGCTCTCGCGAATAAATCATTCTTGCCGAGTCTTGTTTGACTGAAGGCGAAGGCAACTACTTCCTGGCACGTACTGCGGGCGTGATCGCCGCCAGCGGAATCCCGATGGTGCCGCAGTTGCCTGAATTGAGGTCGTAAATACCCGTCCGCAGATATACGTCGCCGGGAGGGACATCGATTTCTTCGTGGATTTGCAGACCGACGGTTTGTGTCGCCGCGTAGGCCTTGGGATCCATCGCTAGTTTGCTGCTTCGCTTCAAAATGTTGAGAATTTTTCCATCGTGGTCGAACGCGATGAGCATTACCTCGATGTGGCCGTGGCGGACGCCATCGGGAGTCTGGTTCATCGCGATGTCCGGCAGGGAGACGGCGAATTCGGCCTCGTACCGGGTTAAAGGAGGTTTCAGGTCCTTGTTGCTGCCGGCGAGAGCTGCGTTAGGCGGCGGTTGAGGAGTCTTTGGAGCAACTTGAACCTTGTAAAGAATCTGGTCAAAGGTGGGCATCCCGAGGCCGATCAGGGGCAAGAGAGGATCGTCAGCTTCTTCGCTGGCGTTAGCCTCGGAGCGGGGTTTGTCCGCATAGTAGCCACGGCGATAGGAAAGCTTGTAACCGCCGCTCGAGAGGCTAACCTGGATGCGGCGAAATTTGCCGTCGTATATGTTGTTGCTTGGGGAGTAGGCCAGGGTGTAGTAGAGCGAGCCGATATTGACGGCGTCTTTCACAGCATCGTCCAGGGCATTCGTGTTGTAGAAAGCGCGGCCGCCGGTATCCTTGGCGATTTCCTCCATGGAGATCTGGTTGGAGCTGAGCATGGACTCCAACTCCTGCCGCGTCCCGGCAAGTTTGCTCACGTCAAAAGTAGGATCACCGAGTATGCCGAGAGCGGAAACCGGATAGATGGCAATCTGCGCGGCCGTAAGCATGTCCGAAGTCTGCTGAACATGTTCCTGATGTTTGGGCGCGTGAGCTTTGCTGTCCGGCAGAAAACTGATGGGGAAATTGTCCGAGAACCAGATCACGTTCTTGCGAGCAGGGATTCCCGAGAGATAGCGGGCGAGGTGCTGGAAGGCTTCTAGGGTGAGGTCGATGCGGGAGACGGTGAGAGCGGAGGCCTCATCCGCCTGGAACTGCTGTACGGATTCGATGGCCAGGGGCGAGGCCTGGCTCTGGCGCATCTGATGAAGGACCATATTTTCGCTGGCCTGTTGCGATGGCGTGCGGAGCGCGGGCGACACCTGAGGATTGACACCAAGAATTTTGTCGTCCAACGCGGCAGAAAGGCCGGCAAAATCGGTGGTAAACCCGCGAACCATGCGGAGCTGCGAACCGAGCGCAAAGATGGCCAAGCGCGTGCCCGGCTGGACGTTGTTCAGATACTTGATCACTTGCTGCCGAGCGAAGGACTGGTCCGACGGTTGCGTATTCAACAAGTCCAGTAAAAGGACATTGACGGAGTCTGGGGACCTGGTCGTCGGAAAGTTAGTGAAGACGTTGGGCGGCATTTTCGGGAGTTTGATTTGAACAGGCTGCCCGCTTTTGTGTTCTTCGAAGGACGACACACTTTGGGGCACGCCCTCTTCCGAGACCTGGAAATCCTCTCTGGTCAGTCCGCGGACGGCCTCGCCTTTGTCGTTGGTCACGACCAAGTCTACGAGAACGACGCGGGTTTCGACTTTTATCGTGGGTGCACCGCTGGAAGGACTAGGTGCGGGAGTCTGAGAGTGAAGCGGGTTTATGGCCAACGCTGCAGCCAGAGTCCAGCCTAAGTAGGAGATTCGCCGGCATCTCATTGCGCGCCCTAAGCGGTACCTTGTCAAAGTCAATTGGCCGCCTCCCATGAAACGGCTGAAACAGTTTTGGCGTTACGTGCGGGCCGGCGTCGTACCCTCTGTCCCGATGAGCAGCAGCGCCATACTGTTGTATCGCGTTGAAAATGCGGGAGTCCAGCTAAGTGTGCGGCAAATGGCATAGTTTGTTACAATTCCGAGACTTTTAGAGGGCACTGACCGGAGCGAAATGGCCGCACAGAAAAAAGCTGCGAAGAAAACCGCAAAGAAAACGCCGAGAAATGCGCAGTTAGCTTACCGGCGCATATTGCTGAAGTTATCAGGAGAATCGCTGCAAGGGCCGCAGGGATTCGGGATTCACGGCGAGACGATTCAGGCGATTGCGCAGGAATTGAAAGAGGTGCATGCGCTGGGGATCGAAATTGCCATTATGGTCGGCGGGGGAAACATTTTTCGCGGGGCGCGGCAAAAGGGATTTGAGATTGACCGCGCGACGGGCGACTACATGGGGATGCTGGCGACGGTGATCAACGCGCTGGCGTTGCAGGACGCGCTCGAGAAACTCGGCGTGTTTACCCGGGTACTGAGCGCGATTGAGATGAATCAAGTTTCAGAGCCGTTTATCCGGCGGCGGGCGATGCGGCATTTGGAGAAACAGCGCGTGGTGATTTTTGCGGCGGGGACCGGGAACCCTTATTTTTCCACTGACACGGCGGCGGCGCTTCGCGCGATGGAGATCAAGGCGGATGTAATTCTGAAGGCCACGCGCGTCGATGGGATTTTTGACGCCGATCCGGAGAAAGTTTCCGGCGCGAAGTTTTTCGCGGCGATCACCTACCGCGACGTGTTAAACCAGAATTTGAAGGTGATGGACGCGACGGCGATTTCGCTGTGCATGGACAATGGGATGCCGATCGTGGTTTTCAATATGAACCAGCATGGGAACATCAAGCGCGTGGTGTTGGGTGAGCGCGTGGGATCAAAGGTGACACCAGCCTGAGTTTCGGGCGGGGTCTGCCTCTTCTATTCACTGCCAAATGAAACTGGGAATGCAGATAGGAAAAATTCGAAGCGAGGTAATTGAGCTGAGGGCGCTATGACGACTTTTGAGAACACACCGCAAGCACTGGCTGCCGCAAGGACGCGCATGGAGAAGGCGGTGGACGATTTCCGCAAGGAACTGGCGACGATTCGCACTGGCCGGGCGAATGCTACGCTTCTCGACAACGTGCGCGTGGATTATCACGGAACGCCGATGCCGGTGAACCAGCTGGGCACGATGACGGTGCCGGACCCGACCATGATCGTGATTGCGCCATGGGATCCGAGCGCGGTGGCTTTGATTGACAAGGCCATTCGGTCGGCGGAGCTGGGTTTGAATCCCACGAATGACGGCAAAGTCGTGCGCGTGCCGATTCCGTCGCTGACCGAAGAGCGGCGCAAGGATTTGGTGAAGCAGTTGCACAAGGTGCTGGAAAATCACCGGACGGCGGTGCGGAATATCCGGCGGGATTTGAAGGAAGTGATTGAAAAGCTTGAGAAGGATAAGAAAATCAGCGAAGACGATAAGAAGCGGTCCTTGGATGAGTTGGAAAAGCTTTCGCATGCGGAGACGAAGAAGATTGAGGATTTGAGCGCTGCGAAAGAAAAAGAAGTGATGCAAATTAAGTGAGAAAAATAAAGGCGTAGTGACGCAAAGATCCCAGCCTTCGCCGCCCCCAAATCAGCTTGTCTGAATACGTTCAGCGTTGAATTTCGATCAACAGCACCCACGCGTCGAAAATTCCTGCGGCGCCGGCTACGGCAACGAAGAAACCGGCCGAGCCTCGCAGGGCGTCAGGAGTCGTCACGGTTTTTAGGGCTTTGCGGCATCGACAACGGTGCGTTCCATGGTGAAGACCTGCGATTCGTCGTTTTGAATGGCGCGCAGGAAGGCAATGTAGTCGGCGGCGCGGTCAGCGGGAATTTCTTTCAATATGAAATTTAAGTGGCGGGATGCGGTGAGCGTAGCGTCTTTCGCGGAATATTGCGACGTATAGATGGCGAAGTCGCGCTGGAGCGATGTGCCTGTGGGAACGTGCGCGGTTGTTCCGGCGGGGAGACGAACCGTTGCGCTGACTGCGACGTCAAGCGGAGTGCCCAGGTCGATGGGCGTCGCGGCCGCGCCGGGTGTGGGCTTTGCCGGAGGATCCGGAAGTCCCAGCAAAGGCAGAAGCGCCGGGACGCGCAGCGGTTTCTTCGACCAGTCTGCGAATTTCGGCTGTGTGATTTCGTATTCCACGGTGAAGGGATCGTGCGTCGAGTAGGGATCGGAAGTGGTTACGTCACTCACTTTTCCGCGAAAGCCATCGGAGAGCGCGAGGAGCTGCGCGACCTCGTTCCATTTTTCCTTGGGCGACTGATGAAAGGCCACGCGGAGGAGCAGCTCGTTGTCGCCGCGCATCACGTAGCGTGCTTTGGCGGTGAGCTTGCCGTCGGCATCGAGCGCGGCGTCGATGGATACTTTTTGTGTCGAGGGGAAAGGTAGTTCGGGCTCGATCGGCAGAATCATGGAGAAAGCGGGGCTGTCGGTGAGAGGGCCATCATCGATGCCGAGCAGGAGCGCAGAAGCATTGCGGTAGGAGGCGGGAAGAGCTCCGAAGGGTGCCACTTCGAGGGCGGGGTCGAGCCAGCAATTGCAGGCCGAGCCGACAAGCAAATGGGTGAAGGCCGAGGGCTCAGCCATCAGGGCGGTGATTTTTTTTGCCGGGCCGATCAGGGCGGCATGTGCATCGAGACCGGCAGCTTTGGTGAGCGCCTCGAACAGAAAAAATTTGTCCTCCTGCGTTGCGTAGCCGCTAGAGATGATTTCCTCGAGACGGCGCGGGCGAAATCCGGTTGCGCCAAGAGGTAAGTCGACCGTTCTGATTTTTTGGGAGACGAAGTCGTAGATACGCTCGATTTTCGCGGTGGGTTTGTCGACCGTGGCAGTAAGTTGTTGGGCGAGCATGAGGACTTCGTCGGGCAGCTGTAGAGGCAAGGCAAGAGCGTGGAAAAGCTGGTAGGAAAGGTCCGGCCAGCGCGAGTTTTTCCCGATCTCGATATCGGGGACCTCTTCTAGCGCGGCTTCGTCTTTGCTGGGGGCGGGTTCGGCGCTGAAGTGCCAAGCGTAGGCAACCTGAGCGTTTTCGGCATCGCCGGAATTTTCGATGGAGACCTGCGATGCAGAAGGCTTCAGTAAGAGTTGAAGTTTGCCTGGCTCGAAGGGAGGAAGGGGCTCACCTGGTGGGACAGCTGCGGTTGGCAGTGAAACGGCGGGCGTCGTCGCTTTTTTCTGTCTGGACGGAAGCGGCTTCAGGAGTGCCGGATCGATACCTGCGTTGAGATCAGGCGGGCTACAAAGGCCGCAGCCGGGTTCAGGATAAAGGCGCCACTCGAGTTGTTTTTCGATGGTTTCGTTTTTAACAACGATGATCGGCGTTTTTGCGAGAGCTGGCGCCGGCAAGGTGACTTGAAACATCTCTTTCGAGACGACGCCGGTGCGGTCGAAAGTATGGTCGAGCCAAATGTCGGGGGCGAGAGGGTGATGCGTTGTCGTGGTGATGACGCGGTATTCCAGGGAGTCGCCGGGTTCGAGGCCGAGGATGCGTACGGATTTGACGCGAACGTCTTGGTAGGCGGGGGCGCTGGCTACGGCTGGGTTGGGGGTGTCGGTGATCGCGCTGGGGAGAACGTCCACCGTGCCGCCGCTCGGGTGGGTGATGCGGACGAGCGGAATCTCGATTTGTTCGAAGGCGCGGTTGAAGTCGAAATTGAGGCGCGCGAATTGGCGGACACCGAGTTCGTCGTTGATTTTGACCAAGGCGTGTACTTCTTTGCGGCTGTCGCCGCTGGTTTCGAAGCGGACGCGGGTTTCGAGGAGTTCGATTTCGGCGGGGAGTTTGGGCGAGGCATTGGGCACCGGCTTTTCCCTGGGTTTCTCTTGCAATTTCTCGGAGGTTTTTTCGGCGGGCTTTTGCGCCGCAGTTTGTGCAGGCAGTGGGTTTGCGGCGCTTGCGCCGAGAAAAAAGATTGCGGCCGCAACCGGCACCGCGGATAGAAAAAAACGAGTAGCTTTCACGATAGCCTCGCAGGCAGTTTAGGGCGAGAGGCGAAGGCGCGTAAAGCGGGCGCTTGCGTGGCGTTGCGCGGTGTACACGAGCGGGAAACGGATTCGAGAGTTAGCCGTCTGAGGTCATGGTAGAGTTTTGTGCGCAGCATTTTGCGAAGCGCAGGGAGAAAAGGGAATGCGAAAGATTCTCTGGGGGATTGCACTGATAGCGCTGGCGGCTGCGCTAGGCGCCAGCGCCCAAAACAAGTTCGCGGCAAAAGGCCCCGATGAGGACGGTACGAAGCCCGCTCTCGTGAAAATTACCGGCGAGGGGCTGCTCGATTCGCATGCATTTCAGTACTTGACGGAATTGAGCGACGACATTGGTCCGCGCTTGAGTGGGTCGCCGCAGGCACAGAGGGCGGTCGAATGGGGCGTTCTGAAGATGAAGGCCGTGGGGCTCGAGAACGTGCACGCGGAAAAATGGAAGTTGTGGCGCGGCTGGACGCGAGGCTCAGCGCAGGCTGAGTTGCTGACGCCGATTCGCCGGCCGCTGCACGTCGATGCGATGGGCTGGACGGGTTCGACGCCGGCAGGAGGCGTGGACGGCGAACTGGTGGCGGTGAACCTGTTTGATCTCGACAAAGAAATAAAAAACATCTCCCGGTTGATTGGCAAAGTGCCGTTGATTGTGATGCGAGGCGAGCCGAGCAAGAGTTCCATGCAGCTGTTTGCACAATTTGGGGATTTTTTGAGGGCGGCGGGTAAAGCCGGAGTTATCGCCGTGATTGGAGGGCAAGGCGGCGGCCGGGCCGAGGGAATGAATCTTACGCACACCGGGATTTTAGGATTCGATGCGGACTTCACGATTCCCGCGGTGTCGATGACCGCTGAAGATCAAGGGCAACTGGAACGCTACATTGCGCGCGGGTTGACGCCGCGAGTGCACTTCAACGTGCAGAATACTTTTTCGAACGGCCCGGTGGAGAGCGCGAACGTGGTTGGGGAAATTCGGGGGCGCGAAAATCCGGAGCAGATCTTGGTGGTGGGCGGGCATTTGGATTCGTGGGACCTCTCCGAGGGAGCTACCGACAACGGGATGGGCTCGAGCTGCACTCTTGGAGCGGCCGACGCAATTTTGCGTAGCGGCATGAAGCCTCGCCGCACTATCCGGTTCGTCCTGTTCACAGGAGAAGAACAAGGGGTCGATGGATCGTTCGCCTACGTGAAGCAACATCAAGCGGAAATGGCCAATCATCTGGGGAGCTTGATTCTGGATAATGGGCAGGGTCCGGTGAGGGCCTTTCAATTGGGAGGCCGCGATGACTTGGTGGAATCGTTCAAACCGTTTGCCGCAACTCTCGCGGATATTCGCGAAGTGAAAGTGGACGACAAGGTGGAGGATGGAACGGACACGTTACCTTTCTCGATGGCGGGATTGCCGGGGATCAATATGGACCAGGATTCGCCGGAATATAAATATACGCATCACTCGGCGGCCGATGCCCTGGAGGCGGTGAAACCGGACGTACTGGCACAGGACGCAACGTTGATGGCGCTGGCGGCTTACTGGATCGCGGACCGGCCGGAGCGACTCGCGTCGCCATGGCCTGCCGAGAGAACCGTTAAGATGTTGGTGGCGCAGCATGAGGATGACATGCTGAAGGCGTTTGGGTTGTGGCCGAAAGCCTTCGCCGACATTGAGAATAGGTCCGGACCGCCCAATTAAGCGTATTGGTATCAATAACTTAAGAGAATCCTGGGGGCGGTGCCTTGGGGCTGAGTGTCTGAAGGGGGCCGGCTGCCACTGCCGAGAGTCTCGGACGCGGGGCAGGCAATCTGTAGGGAGACCGCCAAGTGCTTGATTTCCACAGACATTCGGCTTAGGGCTGTGAAAGAGATTTGACAGAGCACGTTGTTTTCCTTATACTCTACGTTTTGTCGGGGGTGTTTCTACCCTGACGAGGGCGACCGCTCTGCGGTCGAGTGGGTTGGAAGGGAATTATCTTCGGTCCCGGAACAAAGTAAGACGGAATGGGATTGAAGAGCGGCCGGAATGGGACGCCTGTCCCGCAAAGCCGAGTAAGCCTCTCCGAACTGAAGCCAAGAGAAGAGTTCTGCCTCTTGGAGTGCGTACGGAGTTTCTTGCTGGTTGTTTCTCCGGATTCGCAGTAGACCTTTCAGCACTGATGTGTGCTCTCGCGCATTTTTGTTTGCGCGCCTTGCGAGAGCCACGGGAAATTTTGTGCGCCGGTGATGACCGTTGTGTGTGGTTACACCTAGAAGTTGACCGCTGCGCGGTCACAGATAAAGAGGACGACTGTGCCGACGTTTTCGCAACTCGTACGAATGGGACGTGAGAAGGTTCTGGTCAAGACGAAGTCGCCTGCGTTGGCAGGCTGCCCGGAAAAGCGCGGCGTGTGCATTCGCGTGTACACACAGACGCCGAAGAAACCGAACTCCGCATTGCGCAAGGTGGCGCGCGTGCGGCTGACGAACTCCGTCGAAGTGACGACGTACATTCCTGGCATCGGCCACAACTTGCAGGAGCACTCGATCGTGCTCGTGCGCGGCGGGCGTGTTAAGGATCTGCCGGGAGTGCGGTATCACATCGTGCGCGGAACTTTGGACGCGGCCGGCGTGGAGAATCGCAAGCAGGGGCGGTCGAAGTACGGAGCGAAGCGGCCTAAGGCTGCGGCGGCAAAGTAAGAAATAAAAAAGCAATGAATTAAAGATGTAGAGAAGAACGGAAAGAGAATCGACGAGATTCAGGAGCGATAAAGAGCAATGCCACGCAAAGGACTTGTTTTCCGGCGTTCACAAGCGACCGACCCGGTCTATGCCAGCGACATCGTGGAGAAATTTATCTGCTCGATGATGTGGGAAGGCAAGAAGTCGACGGCGCAGCGCGTGTTTTACGGCGCGATGGACCAGGTTGCGAAGAAGACGAACGACGACGCTTTGAAGATTTTCAAGAAGGCCATCGAGAACGTGAAGCCGACGTTGGAAGTGAAGACGCGGCGCGTCGGCGGCGCGAACTATCAGGTTCCGGTGGAAGTGAATCCGTTCCGGCGGCAGTCGCTGGCGATTCGCTGGCTTCTGCAGTATTCGCGCGAGCGGGCGGGCAAGACGATGATCGACAAGCTCGCGGACGAGTTGATTGATGCGGCCAATGCGCGCGGCGGAGCGATCAAGAAGAAGGAAGACGTGCACCGCATGGCGGAGGCAAACAAGGCGTTCGCGCACTATCGCTGGTAATTAAGGCGCGGTAAGAGCTTTGGTAAGGACTGAAGAAAAGAAATTGTAATGGCAACGGAAACCAAAGGGGCGACGCAGCAGATCATGGGACGAGCTTTCAAACTCGAAGATACGCGGAACATCGGGATTATGGCGCACATCGACGCGGGAAAAACCACGTCGACGGAGCGCATCCTGTTCTATACCGGTGTGACGTACAAGATCGGTTCTGTGGACGAAGGCACGGCTACCATGGATTGGATGGAGCAGGAACGCGAGCGCGGAATTACCATCACCAGCGCTGCGACGACGGCTTCCTGGGACCGCTTTGGCAAGAAATACCGCGTCAATATTATTGACACGCCGGGTCACGTGGATTTCACGGTGGAAGTGGAACGCTCGCTGCGCGTTTTGGACGGCGCGGTTTGTGTGTTTGATTCCGTGGCCGGTGTGCAGCCGCAGTCGGAAACGGTCTGGCGGCAAGCGGACAAGTATCGCGTCCCGCGGATTTGTTTCGTCAACAAGATGGACCGCACGGGCGCGGATTTTGACCACGTCATCCGCACCATTCGGCAACGCCTCGGCGCCCACCCCGTTCCTCTGCAGTTCCCTCTCGGCCGCGAAGACAACTTCATCGGAATTATCGATTTCATCGAAGAAAAAGTTATCGTTTGGCTCGAGGAAACGCTGGGCGCGAAATTTGAGATTTTTGAAGTGGCGAAGCTGTGGGACAAAGAGTTTGTGGATTCGCGGCCCGATGTGGCCGCAGCGCTCAAAGGCGCGGCCATCGACAAGAAGTTTTACGAAGAACATCGCAGCAAGATGGTGGACTACATCGCCGAGCACGATGATGAAGTGATTGACAAGTATTTGACCGAAGGCACGCTATCGGTCGAAGAGATGCGCAAATCGGTCCGTAAGTCCACGCTGCTCCTGAAGATCGTTCCCGTGCTCGCGGGCTCGGCGTTTAAAAACAAGGGCATTCAGCCGCTGTTGGATGCGGTTGTGGATTATTTGCCTTCCCCCGTCGACGTGCCGCCGCTCGAGGGTGTGAATCCCGAGAATGATGAAGTGGTGCTGCGCCGCGCTGCGGATGACGCGCCGTTTTCCGCGCTGGCTTTCAAAATTATGTCCGACCCGTTCGTCGGACACGTTACCTACATTCGCGTTTATTCCGGCGTGCTGCAATCCGGCAGCTACGTTTATAACCCCGGGAAGCGCACGCGCGAGCGCATCAGCCGTTTGTTGCAAATGCATGCCAACAAGCGCGAGGAAATTGACGCGGTCTATGCCGGCGACATTTGTGCTTGCGTGGGATTGAAGAGCGTTATTACCGGCGATACGCTTTGCGACGAACAGAAACAAGTCATCCTCGAATCGATCGATTTTCCCGCCCCGGTTATTTCCGTAGCCATCGAGCCGAAAACGAAAGCCGACCAGGACAAGCTGGGTGTGGCCATGCAGCGGCTGGCGCAGGAAGATCCAACGTTCCGCGTTTCAACCGAGCCGGACACTGGCCAAACGCTGATCTCCGGCATGGGCGAGTTGCACTTGGAAATTATTGTCGACCGCATGCTGCGTGAATATAACGTGCAAGCCAATGTGGGCCGGCCGCAAGTCGCGTATCGCGAGACGATCCGCAAGAAAGCGGAAGCGGAAGGGAAATACATCAAGCAGACCGGCGGCCGCGGGCAGTACGGCCACTGTGAAATCGTTCTGCATCCCATGCCCAGCGCCGCGCATGAAAATATGCACGAGATGTCCACCGACGAACTGGACGCCATCGCAAAAGAATTCGCGGGCGGTTCCGGCGGCAAGTGGAAATTCGACAAAGAACACCGGTTCCTCTTCATCGATAAAGTCGTTGGCGGCTCGATTCCGCGCGAATTTATTGCGCCGATCGAAGCGGGCATCCGCGAAGCCTTGGACAACGGTATTTTGGCGGGCTTCACGATGGTGGACGTCGCGGTGGTTTTGGTCGACGGCAGCTACCACGATGTGGACAGCTCGGAAATGGCGTTCAAAATCGCGGGCTCTATGGCGTTCAAGGAAGCTTGCGCGCGCGCCAAGCCCGTGTTGCTCGAGCCCATCATGAAAGTGGAAGTCGTCGTTCCCGAAGAGTATATGCCGCCCGTGTTCGGCGATTTGAACGCACGGCGTTCGGCGATTCAGGGCACGGAAAATCGCGCGGGCAGCAACGTGATTCGCGTCGAAGTTCCGCTGGCGCAGATGTTCGGCTACGCCACGGACTTGCGCAGCCGCACCCAGGGCCGCGCGACGTTCACCATGCATTTTTCGCACTACGCGGAGCTGCCAGCGGCTCTTGCTGAGGAAGTGATCAAGAAACAGAAGGGCGAAAAGTAAAACCAAGTTTGAGTTAGCCGGATTTACGAATTCGACTGAGGAGCAGAAGGCAATGGCCAAGGAGAAATTCGAGCGCAGCAAGCCGCATTGCAACATCGGGACGATTGGTCACATTGACCATGGCAAGACGACCCTGACGGCGGCGATTACGAAAGTGCTGTCGAAGCACAATCCGAAG
>Ga0210395_10000127_pt1 | contig 58757 bp, 35 predicted proteins | sample IncBWH4OmetaG_FD_150861 | JGI IMG/M metagenome (GOLD analysis project Ga0210395, IMG submission 150861) | Forest soil microbial communities from Barre Woods Harvard Forest LTER site, Petersham, Massachusetts, United States - Inc-BW-H-4-O ...
CTCGCCCATCCCACCTGCTTCCAATGGGGCGACAATTTCGTACGGGCCGAGACGTGTTCCTGGCGAGGCGGGCATGTGCGCATCATGATTCTATCCCACCCGTGCACAAAACTCCGCCCGGCGGACGGACGGCACTAAGTCAGTGCTTGGGAGGCTGGCGACAGCCGCAGGCCATGTTGTGCCCGATAAACCCTGCCGTAGCTTTGCGGTTGGCCTGTCCGAGAACTCCTCGCGACGAGACATCTCTCGACTTTTGGCCGCGATAAACGCGCTGCTGCTTATCGATTCTTGTAAGTGGGCTCGGTCCCATTTAGGCGCCGATCTCTCACCACTACGCGACTAGCCGCGATCTATTTCCCCCAGGCCCGCTTGGGGTCGAACACACCTTGCGCTGTCCCAGGAACCGGGGGGCTTGAAACGGCTTTCCAGTTGGCATATTTGTTGAGACTCGGAACCCTGTAATTCAGGAGCAACGACCATCGGAACCCTGTGGCAGAGCCTTCGCTATGCCCTCCGTGCACTGGGTAAGAATCCCGGCTTCACGGCCGTTGCGGTGCTCTCGCTCGCGCTAGGGATCGGCGCGAATTCCGCCATTTTTACTCTGATCAACGCTCTGCACCTTCGCCACCTACCCGTCCGCCAGCCAGAGCGCCTTGTCGAGGTTTCCTTGATCCGCCTGGAAGGCAAAGTCCCCTTCTCCTATTCCGTGTTCCGAGAGCTTGAGCGCGGCCAGCGCGTTCTTACCGGATTGATCGGAGTCGACCTAGGATACCAATGGCATGCCGGCAAGCTGTTCAACGTGGAAGTGAACGGAGTCACCTCGCAGAACCACGTGCTTCCCGTCACGGGGAATTGTTACTCCGAGCTCGGCGTGGTTCCGCTTCTTGGACGATTGCTATCCCCGGAGGATGCCAACCCTAGCAGCGGCACGGCGTCGCAAGTAGCGGTAATCAGCTACGAGTTCTGGCAGGGTCGCCTTGGAGGCGTGCCCAACGTTGTAGGGAAACAAATTCGCGTGGAGGGGCATCCATTCACGATCATTGGGGTGACTCGAAAGTGGTTCACCGGATTGACCAGAGGCGAGCCGGCAGAGATCACCTTACCGATTACGGCCGCGCCTCTCATTGAGGATGGAACCTTCAGCCTCGAAAGGGGTGGGGCGTATTGGCTGTTCGTCATCGGCCGGCTAAAGGACGGCGTCACCATCGAGCAGGCTCGAGCGCAACTCCAATCGTTCTGGCCGGGAGTGCTTCGGGCAACAGCTGACACTCGGCAGGGGTCGCGACTCCAGGCATATCTCTCGATGCGCCTGGATGTCTCATCGGCTGCAGTAGGCGTCGCCGAGGACCTGCGCTCCGAGTTTACGCGGCCTCTCTCCGTTCTCACTGGCCTAGCCGGACTAACATTGCTCGTTGCCTGCATGAACCTGGCGAATCTAATGCTGGCGCGTGCCGCGGCTCGTAGCCATGAGATGAGTATGCGCGTGCTTATTGGCGCGAGCCGCTGGTCGTTGATGCGCCAGGTATTGACCGAAAGTCTGGCTCTCTCCGTCTCTGGTGCGCTGCTGGGGCTGGCCTTCGCTTACTGGGCATGCCGCGTGCTCGTGCTCCTCATCACGCAGGGAAATTCGATGCTGGTCTCGCTCGATTTGAGCCCTGATCTGCGGGTGCTCGCCTTCACCGTCTCTCTGGCGGTCTTCACAGGAATTCTGTTTGGCATCGTACCCGCATGGCGTTGCTCACGAGTAGATCCTGCGGCCGTGCTACAGCAGAGCACGCGCAGCTTGGCAGGGATAACCGGCAAGTTGAGCAAAATGTTGGTCAGCTCGCAGGTTGCTCTTTCGCTTGTGTTGGTACTGGGCGCAGGACTTCTAGCGAGAAGCCTTGAAAGATTGCGGTCCTCTGATCTCGGATTCCAAATGGACAATGTGCTTGAAGTCATTCTGTATCCAAGGTCCGGCGCATACCAAGACTTGGACATGAATAGCTATGACGACCAACTGCTGGAGCGCGTTTCCAGCATACCCGGTGTGCTCTCAGCCGGTTATTCAAACAATTCGATAGTTGGCGGCCGGGAGGTCGGATGGCAGGACGACGTGTCGCTCGAGTCAGGCGATCCAGCCATAACTGTCAAGGTGAGGGCGTATGGAACGATGGTCTCGCCGGGTTTTTTCAGAACACTCGGAATTCCGCTGCTTCGCGGCAGGGACTTTAATCAGACAGATGATGAGCGGCATGCGCATGTTGCGATCGTGAGCAGCAGTCTCGCGGAACGTCTTTTTCCGAATGACGACGCCATCGGGAAGCGCATTCGCATCGTAGCGAATCGAAATATCGAAATCGTGGGCTTTGCCAGCAATGCGCGGATATTCGATCTCCGCAATCTGGCTGCACCGGTTATTTTTCTTTCCTATCTTCAAACCCCGCCCAAATGGGGCGGCCTTATCGTGCACACCAAGGAAGCTCCTGAGGGACTCGCAAAGACGGTGGGCCAGGAGATTGAGTCGCTCGGACGCGAATATCCGTTTTGGACTGGAACGATCGCTCAGGTAGTGAGTCAGCAATTAGCGAAAGAGCGCGTCACCGCCGTACTCTCGAGTTTCTTTGCGGTTCTTGCTCTGTTGCTTGCATCCATTGGCCTGTACGGACTCATGTCCTATACGGTTACTCTCCGCACCCATGAAATCGGGATTCGCGTCGCTGTAGGAGCCCAGTGCAAACATGTTCTCTGGCTCGTACTGCGAGAAACACTTGCGCTAGCTCTGTTAGGGATGGTCATCGGCATTCCCTCCGCCCTTGCGGCCACCAGGCTCATCGCCAGCATGCTCTTCGGCCTTTCCCCAAGTGATCTCCCCACCATCGCCGCCGTCTCCCTGCTACTTCTCCTCGTAGCGTTGTTCGCGGGCTATCTCCCAGCCAGGCGTGCCTCCGCAATCGACCCAATGGTCGCCCTGCGCACAGAGTGAGAGCGGTTAATCCACCCTAAGCGCAAGCGGAGCGGCGGGTTCTAACGCATAAACCGGATTTCCGCAGGAGCCGATCACTAACTTCACTCCCATGCCAAACCAGCGGATTGTGCAGGTGGGATGATGAGGAGGGCCGAGCGTGGCCCCGACGACATGTTCGGAATTCGATATCAGAAACCCACGCGCGACACCGGCGTGTGGGGCACCCGATGACGGCACATTCTGGCGCGTGAAACATCTTGCGAAGAAAGAAAATGATAGACTGCGCGAACCAGACGAAGCACAGGAGCCGATCGAGTGATGAAACTTGGGACGAACGGTGGAGTGCGCGTGGGCGCACTGATTTTGTTTTGTCTGTTGGCGCCGATTCGAGGCATGGCACAGGCGGGATCCGAGACGCTTGAAAAGGGAAGTTTCCGATTGCACTCATTGCTGCACGCGATAGGCGAGGAAACTTACGAGTTGAACCGCGCAGGCGAAGATGAGTTGGTGATGAATATTTCCTCGGAGCTGACGGACCGCAGCAACAAGAGAGTGGTGACAGCCACGCTACGAATGAAAGCGGATTTGCGTCCCGTAGGATTTGAACAGCAGCGCACGGCGGCGCCGACGGCGACAATACCAGCGCCAACGGTCACAGTTGATTCGGTGGAATTCGCGTCCGGGACGGCCACGGTGCGGGAAGGCGAAACGACGCGCGCGATTACTCCTGCGCCGAAATTCTTCGTGGGATTTGACGCGAGTCCGGTTTCCGTGCAGATGGTCATGCTGCGGTACTGGGCGAGCCACGGGAAACCGGCGGGACTGGAAATTTTGCGGGCTGTTCCGGGCGCGCCCAATGCAGAAATTGAAGCGGTCGGTTCGGACGAGATTAGTGTTGAAGGCCGGCCGGTGGCGCTGACGCGTTACACGGTGGCGAACATTGTCTTCGGGCGAGAAATATTGTGGGTAAATGCGCAGGGAGAGCTAGCGGCGCTGATGACGTTTGCAGGCGGATTGCCGTTTGAGGCGGTGCGAAGCGAATACGAGCCGGCGCTCAATGAACTATTCCATGCGGGTGTTCGACAGGAAATGCGGAATTTGGCGGCCATTGAAAAGCAGGTGCCGCCGGAACGAACGGGAACATTTGCAATCGAGGGCGCCACGTTGGTGGACGGGACAGGACGTCCGCCCACGCTGAAGTCTGTTGTGATTGTGCGGGATGGAAGGATTGTTGCGGCGGGACGCCTGGGGGAGGTGCAAATTCCCGAGGGAATGGCGATTGTGAATGCGCGCGGACAAACACTTTTGCCGGGGTTGTGGGACATGCACATACATTCTTCCGGCGTGGAGTTTGGTCCGGCGCTGCTGGCAGCGGGAATTACGACGGCACGAGATTGCGGAGGAGAGTTTGAGTTTTTGACGACCGAGCGGGATGAGATCGAGCAACGTCACGGGCTGGGACCGCGATTGTTGCTGGCGGGCTTGGTGGACGCGAGCGGGATCAATGGATTCGGCGCGGTGACGGCGGACACTCCTGATGAAGCGCGAACCGTAGTTGACAAATATAAAGCGGCGGGATTTGAGCAAATAAAACTTTACACGTATTTGAAGCCGGCGGTGATTGGCGCGCTTTCGAGCGAAGCACATCGCGTGGGAATGAGCGTGACGGGACACGTGCCGAATTCGGTGAGCACGTATGAAGGCGTGGAAGCGGGGATGGATCAGATCAATCATTTGAATTATGTTTCGAGATTGATGCGGCCGCAGGGAAGTACCGGGCCAACCGATTTTAGTTCCGCGGAAGTGAAAAAGGCGATTCAATTTTTGGTGGAGCATCACACGGTTGTGGATCCGACGGCGTCATGGGGAGAAATGGCAGGGCACTCGAAAGATATGGATGTGACGACGTTTGAGCCGGGAATTCTGAAGGCTCCGTACACGCTTTCGACGAAATATATGGCCATGGGAGTTCCCGCGACGGATTCCACGCGAGTGCACGAGCGGCTGGCGGAAAATATTTTAGTGATTGGCGCGCTGTACAAGGCGGGCGTGCCGATTGTGGCGGGAAGCGATACGGGGCTGGTTGGATATGGATTGGATCGGGAACTTGAGTTGTACGTGCAGGCGGGAATGACGCCGATAGCGGCGATTCAGTCGGCGACCATTGTGGCGGCGCGAGCTATGAAGCTGGATGGAGACTCAGGAACGATTGAAGCGGGAAAGCGCGCGGACATGATTCTGGTGAATGGAAATCCAGTGGATAATATCAAGGACATCCGGAACGTGGCGAAAGTAGTGACGAACGGATGGATGTACGATTCCGGGAAATTGTGGAAGTGCGTTGGATTTAAACCGTAGTTTTCTTCGAGAGCGGGAACGCTGCAGTGGATAATCTTCGGACGGCAGCGGCTGAAGCTCCTTGAGTCGCCATCTATGGGCGGAGTTTCACCGTTAAGCACGATCAACTCCCACGTTCATCCCGGGTTCGCCCCGTTCGCGGTTTTTCCTCTCAGCCCGTGGTGCTGCTATTGGGGCGCCGGGCCGCGAACTACTTGGACGAACCCATCGGAACGAATCCATTTCGCAAAGGCCAGGCGAACGTCGTCGGCACTCAAGGAAATATAGCGTTTGGCGGCACGCGCGGCTTCGTCCAATGGCAGGTTCAGTTGAGCACGGGCGAGCAGACCGCCCGCCACGGCATCCTCGCTCGACTCCCCCAATGGCAGTTGCCGCAACACCAAAGCCTTCGCCTGCTGAAGCTCGGCCGGTGTAACGTTCTCTTTCTGCATCGACACGAGGTCGCGCTCAATCAATTGTCTGGCCTTGGATACGTTGGCGGGATCGCACGCATAGGTAATCGCATACACCGTCCTCGTCTTCGTCGCGTTCATGCGCACGTCGACGGTGTACACGTAACCGTTCACTTGCCGCAAGTCGTGATAGAGACGCGTCGCATAGAATCCGCCGCCCAGCACGTGATTGCCGAGCTGCAGAGGATAGTAGTCCGCATCGAACCGCGTTATGCCGACGATCTCGGACAGATTGACGGAGTCCTGCAGCTGGCTGGGATCAGGGACGGTAACCACCGACACTCCGTTGAGGGGAACGCGGGGAAGCGTGACATCCGGCTTCGGGCCCGACGCTTTCCAATTCCCGCCGAACCATTTCCCGACGACGCTCTTAGCCTCTTCGCTGGTCACATCGCCGATCACCACAATCGTTGTAAGCTCCGGCCGCACGGTCTTCGCGTAGTACAGCTTGACGTCGTCCAACGCCAGCGACGAAACGGTTTCCGGAGTCGCTTCCCGCAAAGCTGGATCCTCCTTGGGCAGCAAGCCCACGCTCACAGCGTGTGCCACTCGGTATCCGGGGCTCTTGCGGTTTCCCGCCACAAATTGCGCGCTCTGCTGCTTGATGATGTTGAACGCTTCCTCCGGAAGAGCCGGATGTAGCTCGTTGTCGGCGAGCAATTGGACACCTCGCGAGAAATCCTGTTTGAGGACGCGCAAAGAAAAATCGTGCCCTGCTGTTTCGTTAGCCGCGATGTCATCCAGCGCTTTCTGAAACGCCAAGCGGTCCAAGGTTTCCGTGCCATAGGAAAACAATTCGTCGAGCACCGCATCCACGCCTTCTTTCCCGGGAGGTGCTTGGAGGTCCTCGTTGTGCTGGATATTCCCAAGCACCGTCACCGTCGGACTGGCTTTATCCGTTTTGACGATTAGACGCATGCCATTGGCGAGAGTGGTGTCCATCCAGGACGTATCCAAGGCCGGCACCGTCAGCGCCAGGAGCTGCGACTCGGCCCAAGGCGGCAACGCGACGGGCTTCTTCGGAGAAGAAGTCAGTTGTTCGCTGCCGCCAAACCCTTTTTCCGAAACGGCTTCACCCGACGGAACGGGCTTGAGCAGCGCGGTGATGGAGTTCTGGTCGACGAGATAGGACTTCGCCACTCGGTTCACATCCTCCAGCGTTACTTGTTTCATGGCCTCGACAATCTCATCGGGAGAATTGCGCCCTTCTGCAGCCAAAGCCTGCGACCAGACTGCTGCCAATCCGGGAATCGAATTTCGCTCGAATTCCGCATTGGCGACCTCTCCCCGCTTCGAAGCGTCGACGAGCTCCGCAGGGACGCCGTGCACAGCATAGTCCAACAGAATCTTGTGCATCTCTTGGGTTGCGGAAGTAGGATCCGAATCTGTCGGCAACGCGAGAACGCTATAAGCCACGCTGGCTTTTGGAAATGTTTCCGCAAGGCCAAACTCCGCGGCCAATGCTTTCCCTTGGGGGACCAGAGCGTAGAGATTTCCGCGCTGGCTGGCGAGTACGTCGCTCAGGATGCGCACCGCGGCGAAGTCCCGGCTTTCGGTCCCGGGCATGCGGTACGCGGTAAAAACCAACGAGTACGGAAGATTGCTATCGAGAGTAAAGGATTCCGTCTTTACCGACTGGAGAACGACTTCCGGGTGCGGCGGCACGGTTCGTTGTTGAATCTTTCCGTACAGCTCTTTCACCTTGGCCAGCACAGCATGGGGTTCCACATCGCCCGCGATCACCAGGACTGCATTGTTTGGTGCATACCAGTCTTGCTGGAACTTCTTCAGCGTCGCCCCGGTCGTGGCTTCAAAGGAATCTTTTGTGCCCAGAGCGTCGTGACTGTAGACCGTGCCGGAAAACAGATCCGCATTGAGGCGCGTCAGAAACTTATAGGTAGGATTCGAAAGGTCACGCGCTACTTCCTGTTCGATGGCTCCTTTTTCCTGGGCCCACTCTTCCTGGGAGTCCTGGATGTCTTGCATACACGCCGCGTCCACACGGAGCGCAATTTCCAGGTCCGCGGCAGGAACGGTCGTGAAATATTGCGTTATGTTCTGCTGCGTGTCGGCGTTTCCTTGCCCACCGAGCTGCGCGTAGATGGCGGCGATCTGGTCCGCGGTCAATCCGGAACACCCCCGGAAAGCCATGTGCTCCTGAGCATGCGCCATCCCGGGAAAACCACTCGGCGTATCGTCGCCTCCGACCAAATAGTTTTGCTCAACCGTGACGACGGGTGCGAGAGGATCTTGGACAATCACAACCCGCAACCCGTTCTCAAGCGTTGCCTTGGTAACCTCATTGTTACGGGTGCTTTTCTGCCCGTATGCGAGGCACGTTGTAACGATGATCACCACAAGAACCCGGAACGGCAAAACTCGCATCCTTCCTCCAATTGCACCGATAGCAGAAAATTTTAACTCCAAAGAAATCACTCCTTTTAAGAGAACGCCCTGAATCCCATCGACGGTGGATTCATTCTCGGCCGTAGTCGCGATCACGCAACTCCTCACGCAGTCGTTTGCGCGCCTTGTGCAACTGCGACTTGGAGTTCCCGACCGAACACCCACGCATCTTCGCGATGGTATTATGATCGTAACCCTGCACGTCGTGGAGGAGGAACATCGCCCTGTAACCCTCGGGCAGCTGCTCGATGGCGGCTTCGAGATTGATCCGATCAAACAACCCGCTCAAGCGCAAGTCGATAACGCCGATTTCGTGTCCCGCCAGGCGGGTCTCATCGTCGGTTTCCGTGGGACTCTCCAACGAGTCCGTCGCCAGCTTCTTCTTGCGAAAGCTCATAAAAGCTACGTTGGCCGTCAACCGGTAGAGCCATGAAGAAAAAGCGGATTCGCCGCGGAATGTATGAATTTTTCGAAAGAGCTGTAGAAAGGCTTCCTGCGTCAGGTCCTCGGCTTCCACGGGGTCACGGGCCAGGCGCAGACAAAGCGAATACACTCGGCGGCAGTGAAGCCGATAAATATATTCAAAAGCCCCCGCGTCACCCCGTTGGGCCAAGCGAATCGCGCGGTCTAAGGAACAACCTTGGGGCTTCGGGAACCTGGCTTGTTCGGGTTCCGGCTTCGTCCTGTAGTTCGGCCCCCTCGGGCTTGCGATATGCTTCGCTTGCCGGGAAGGGCGGTTCGTAAAGCCCAACTCTGTGCGAGTAGTTACGGGGCTAGCAGGAGGTTTTCGAACCCAGCGTTCCTGGAGCATTGCTACCCCCTACTTCTCGAGAGAAACACGCAGCCTCGTCTGTGCTCGCGTTCATAACCTCTTAAAAACCCGGGCTTCTCTAAAAAGTTGTGGCCATTCATTTGCCCACCAGCCAATCCGTAATGCGTGGTCCCTGGTATGAAATATCTCTTCAGTGGCTTTCTGGAAATCCTCGGGTTTCGTGTGGAGGCGTCAGCAGCATTTTGTCCTACAACTCAGGTAAACCAGGGAGAGATCCTCGGGAGAACTTCTCCCCGGGACCCCAAACGATCTCCAAAGGGTTCCAGCGTCCGTTCTGATGCGCTCCTACCAAGCAGTTGATGCGGCTCAAGCGCCCCGAAGAAGAGTCCAGCGCTCGTTCGTATCACATGCTGACAACGACCTCGATAAAGCCGTCATGCGAGTCGCGCTGGTTAGGCAACCCTCCACATGCAGATCGGTGCCGCAACAACACTGCAACTTTTCTCCGCCTTCTGCATGGGCAGCGTGGTTTCCGCCGATTTTCATGACCCTTGGACTTGGCTTTCCGGGATTTCTCTTCGCATGCCGGACGCCCGTGCTTGCGGCATCGCCGCGGAATTGCGAACCTCGATTGCTTCTCCTTCAAATGGACGGCCCTTTTTACGTGGAGAAACAAAGTGACGGGCGTAAGCCGCTTCAATATTGTGGTCGCCTGTCTTTGAAAACCGTAGAAGAGGACGAGACCCCTTGGTCCATCGTTTGTAGACGGTGGGCGAGGGTTTGAGGTCCAAATCGTGCGCATGCATTCGCAAAATCCTTAAGATTCGGCTTGCCTTGCTCAGATTGCACCGTATGACTCGCTCGAGATAGGGGACTCGGCCACGCCTCCAATTCTCGGCCGATTCCGGGGAAAGCAGGTCCATCCGAATAAAGAGTTCCAGCGGAGCAACGAATCCCTTTTCTCGAAGAAGATCCTCAACCACTCTCACAATTTTGGCGTAGTACGGATCCTGCCGGTAATTTGCCACTGTGATTTTCTTCAATGGAGCGTCCTCGCTAACCCGAAGTGGATTTCCCACAAGTCGCGCCAATCTTCTTCGTCATAATAATCGGCATCCGCAGGGGCGTAAAGGGTATGTACGGACCTTGGGCAGGTTCCGATGGAGTCCTAGAGACCGGCCGGCGGTCTTGCGACGGAGACGGGGAGCCAAATCTCCATTTCCAGGCCACCACCGTCTCGATTGCGTGCGCGAATGCTGCCGCCATGGACGATCGCTATTCTTTGCGCGATCGACAATCCCAAACCAGTTCCGCCGGTCTGATGCTCGCGAGCTTCCGTAACCCGGTAGAAAGGCTCAAAAATACGCCCGAGGGCCTCCTGTGGCACGCCATCGCCGTGGTCCGCGACGAGAATTCGCGCCGAGTCCGAGCCCCCGGCGACGAAAGCCAGTGAGACCGCTACCTCCGTCCGCGGTTTGGTATAGTGGACGGCGTTCCGCACAACATTCTCAATGCAGCTTCGCAAGAGCGCCGGATCTCCTTTCAACCAACAATCATCGGCGCGCGAGATCATCACCGATTTTCCAGCCTCTTTGACTTCGAACCGTGCATCCTCGGCCACGCCTTCCACAATCGACCGGAGGTTCACGGGTGTTTCCGTTTTGCGATCGCGCCGCGTCTGCAGCCGGGTCAAGGTCAGAATCTGTCCGATCAAAGCGTCGAGGCGGTCCAGATCCGCCTGCATCCGCTCCACAGCATCGGTCTTGCCGCGGCGCACAAGCTCGAGGGAAACACCCAGACGGGTGAGCGGCGATCGTAATTCGTGGGAGATATCTCCCAGGAGCTCGAGTTGGCTGCGCAGGAGGGATTGAATACGGTCCGCCATCCTGTCGAAATCCCTCGCGAGGTCGGCCAATTCGTCTTTGCGCGAACCTATAGCTGGAGAAGCCCGCACCGAAAGATCACCGTCCGCGATTCTGCCCGCCACGTTTTGCAAAGTACGGATAGGTGCCGCGATATGGCGCGCAAGGAGCAGGCAAAGGATCGCGCCGACCAGAGCGGGCAAGAGCCATTGAAGAACCGTCGTTTCAAGCGCCCCGCCCAGTAGAAAACCGTAAGGAACGAGTACCTTGGCGACCAGGATGTATTTTCCGTTGGGGCGATCATCCACCGAAGCGCCTGTCCAAAGCAGGCCGATGTGAAATTGCGTCTGCCCCGTGACCCGCGCTAGCGCGAGAACTTTCTCCGCGCCCGGGGGCACGCCGCGGCCCAGGATGTCGTGGCCCTCGGGATCCAGCAAAGTCGACTGAAGGAAAGAAGCGTCTTGAATCTCTCGTAAATATTCGGCAAGCCGGTCTTTTCCGCCGTGCTCGTAAATATTCACGGCACTGCGTGCATACTGGTCCAGAACCCCGATCATCCAACTCGGTCCGAGGGATTGCACGTGTGTGACGACCGTGATCAGAAAAACCGCTGCGCTCGTGACCCCCGTGGCCAATAAGAACCAGAGAAAAATCTTGGCGTAGATCCCGCGAATCACAGATGCTCCTTCGTGATTTCGCAGGTATAGACGTAACCCGCTCCGCGGACGTTCTGAATGCGCTCGACCTGGCCGACCGGGGTGCCGAGCTTCTTGCGCAGATTGCTGATGTGATTGTCGATGCTGCGATCGAAGAAACCGATCGGCCGTCCCAAAGCGGCTTCGGCGATTTCCTCGCGGGAGAGCACCTTTCCTGCCGAACGGACGAGCAGGAGGAAAATATCGAACTCGGCGCCTGTCAAGCTGACATCGGCGCCGTCGCGAACGACTCTCCTCTGGGTGCAATCAATCTGTAGATCGCCAATCTTGAGGATTTCCTGTGGGGCCGAACCACTCGCGCGCCTAAGAACGGCGCGCATGCGCGCCACCAGCTCCCGCGGATTGAAGGGCTTCGGCAAATAATCGTCAGCGCCGCGCTCGAGACCAGCGATGCGGTCCGCTTCATCGCCGCGGGCCGTCAGCATGATGACCGGGATTTGCGAAGTGAGGCGAATGCGTCGCAGCACTTTGCGGCCATCTCCGCCTGGCAGCATCACATCCAGAATGACAAGTTCATGTTCTCCCTTGAGGGCGTGGCGGACGCCTGAATCCCCATCGTGAACGGCGTGGACGTCGAAGCCGTCCATGCTTAGGAGCCGCTTGAGGGAAGAGCATAGCTCGACGTCATCATCGACGAGCAAAACCGCAATCGATTTTTCGCTCGGAGTGTTCTCACGTGATTTTTGCTGCGAACGCATGATCGAGGCCTGATGGCGCCGCATTTCGTCAGGCCGAGAAGAACCGCGCTCCGGACGCGGCCTTTGACTTTTTAACACAACAGAGCCCGGAACGTTGTAAGGAAATGTCTAGATCTTCAGGAGCGGGCACCGGGATCGTCCAGAGCCTCCGCGACACTTCCTTACACTTCTAGACGCCCGTCCTCACTACGATGCGAATCGAGACAAGCGCTGAGTTTCTCTGAGCCAGGGGGCTCCCTACGCCGACAAGAGAAAGGGACTAACGAAGGGGGAAACGAATGAAAAAACTGACGATGGCCGCTCTTGGTCTTACGCTTTTGGCAGCCGTTGCGCGCGCACAGGACACTCCCGTGGCGGACGTCGCGGTGGGATATTCGGTTATCGAGGTTGTCCGAGGCTCGAGCATCACGGCGAACGGCGGCAGTGGTTCGGCTGCACTGAATATCAACAATTGGCTCGCAGCGGCCGGTGACTTCGGCCTGTATCACGCTTCCCCGTTTGGACCGGGGCTGTCCGCGGGGACGTACACGTTTGGCCCCCGTTTTTCCTATCGTCATTGGGGCCGATTCACTCCGTTCGCGCAGGTTCTCCTCGGCGGAGTGCGCTACGCGGCCAACGGGCTTGCCTTCGGCTCCGGCGGAGGCGCCGAGATTGCGCTCGGCAGCGGTGGAAGATTCGCATTGCGGCCGCAAGTGGAATACTTCGGCTTCCGCGCGAATGGAAGCACCACGAATACCGTTCGAGTGTCCGTCGGTGTGGTCTTGCGCATCGGGCGAAAGTAATCGACCGCTTCTTTCGCAGGTCCTCGATGGCCAAGGGCAAGCCTACACCGTGCGACCGCGCATCGTTACTCTCTAGGGAGCGAGATTCGCGACACTCCCATTACCGTGTCAGTATAACCAACTCGCGTAGTATGAGTTGACTATCAGAGAATCTACCTTTGCCGCGGAGTGAAGGAAGGACATCTGGCCAGGGCAAAAGTTTCTGGATGTAAAATTCGATAGAATGAAATGGAGGTTGGCCCCATATCGATTTTCTGTTCCTGCCGAAATCTAAGAAGCAATGAATCGAGACATCACTTTCGGCATTGTCGGTGGCTATGGTGCAACCGGGAGAATGATTGCCTCCGAGCTCTGGAAGTCCAGCGATGGCAAGATTCTAATCGGTGGGCGCGACCTCGAGAAGGGGAAGCTTCTAGCGGCGGAGTTCGATAGCAGAGCGTCCGCGGCGCATCTTGACGTCCTCGATGCTCATTCGTTGAACGACTTTTGCAGCCGGTGTTCGATCATCGTCAACTGTGCTGGGCCGGTTATAGCGTTGCAGGATCGAGTCGCACAAGCGGCCTTTCGCAGCCGGTGTCATTACATCGATGCCGCAGGCATGTCCTTGGTAAAAGAACGCATGCTTCCCCATAGTCGAGAAATTGAAGACTTGGGATTGTCGTTCGTGGTCTCGGCTGGGTGGAACCCTGGCATCAGCGAACTCCTGCCCGCTTACGCAGACGCGCAGGCGAAGGCCAAAATGGATAGGATTGAGTCGTTGGCCGTGTACCAGTCGGATTCTGGCGAATGGTCTACAAATGCATTGCGCGACGCTGTTGGGTATATCCGTCAGTCCGGGCTTCAAAGCCCTGGCTACTTTTGCGAGGGCGTATGGACACGCGTCAAAATTTCGGAGGCTTCCCGCCGGGTCGATTTGGGTGCCCCCGTGGGCCCCGGCCGTTTCTCTTTGCATGCCACTCCCGAACAGAGCGAGTTGGGACGCCGTCTTAACAACTATGACGTTTTTACATACGCGTACGTATCGGGGTTACGGACGATCCTGGCGATAACTCTTATGGCCTTGGTTCCTCTCCCCGAAGGACTGAGTGTTCGTTTATTCCGAAACGTATTTCGCAGAAATCGTCTGCTGGTGGACGGTTTTGTCGTGGCTCATATACTTGGGTGGAGTCAAGGACGCCGGCTGGCCCTAACCGTTCGGCTCGTTTACAGGGAGCGCCGCGACTACTGGATCCACGGGGTTACGCTGGCCACTGTCGCGCGGTTGATTTCGGAAAAGAATGCCGTCCGAGCCGGCGTGCACTTCTTGGCTGACGCGATGGATCCAATTGCTTTCATGGCAGAGCTGCGAAAAGCTGGGGTCGAGCAAACCGAGAATTTCGAACCTTGCGAATGAGCATAGTCCACAGACTCAATTTCCTGAACTTGCTTGATCAGCGCGCCACGACACGTTCGCCTACGTCATCATACGTCCTCGTGACGGCTTCGAAGTCCGGTGAAATGAGTGGTACCCTGAGTGTGTTGCTGCGTCTTGCCTGCCTCACAACGAGCGAACCGATGATCTTTCTGGAACAGGCCCCAAATCCTCTCCTTCGTTCGTGGGTTCGGACTCTGTGGTACTGTCGCGCGCCCCAGTTGCCTCACCGCCGCGAACGCGTTTTACCCAATGGCTGCATGCAGATCATCCTCAATTTATCGCGCAAGTACCTTACGGACTGCGGCGAAGACGGCACGGTGACCCTCCGCCTCCCCCGAGCAATTGTCGTAGGTGCGCGAGCGCGATATGGGGTCGTTGATACCGCGGATATGGAGGAACTCGCCGGGATCGTGATCCAGCCCGGAAGTTTTGCGAGTCTGTTCCGGGAGCGTGCGGACTTGTTCTTTGAGCGGTCCATCGGCTTGGAAGAGGTGTGGACTTATGCGGGGCTCACGGACAGACTGTCGGAGCTTCCTACGCCTGTCGAGAAGCTCAGGGCTCTTGAGGTTCTGCTAACAGGACTTGTTGGTCATGGCCCACGGCGTCCTGAGTTGGTCGATCAAGCGCTGCATCTTTTCCGTGAAAAAGACTTTAGTGTTGCCGAGTGCGCGAAATCCGTAGGAGTAAGCGAGCGGTGGCTCTCACAGGTTTTTCGAGAATATGTCGGGATAGCCCCTAAAATGTGGTGCCGGATCCGCCGCTTTCAGCTTGCCGTGATAGCTCTGCACAAGGGGGTGGAAGTGCCTTGGGCGGAATTGGCACTCCGCTGTGGGTACTACGACCAATCGCATTTTGCCAATGATTTCCGCGCGTTTTCCGGTATCAACCCCAGCACCTATTCCGCACTCCGCGGACCCTGGCAAAATCACATTCCCATTTCTTAGTTCCGATTTTTCCAAGCCAATCGACGCATTCAAATGGCAGAATGCAGACATGACAAACTTTGCGAAGAACTGCAAATCAACCGTAATCCCCGGGCTCCGCTATAGAAATGCTCTGGCAATGATTGAATGGCTGTGCAGCGCCTTCGGTTTTGAGAAGCAGGCTGTTTATGCAGGTCCTGACGGTGTGGTGATGCATTCCCAGCTGACTTTTGGCAACGGCATGATCATGGTCGGATCGGTCACCAATGTAACGTCGGTGTCGAACTTGCTGAAGCAACCGGATGAGATCGGTGGAGCGGAGACACAAGCTCCCTACCTTGTCGTGTCAGACATAGATGCGATCTATGCCAGCGCCAAGATTGCGGGCGCCAAGATGGTGATCAATCTAGAAGAGAAAGAGCATGGCGGCAAAGCATTCTCCTGCAGCGATCCCGAGGGACACGTTTGGAACGTAGGAACCTTCGATCCGTGGGAATCGCAACAGGCGTGAACCGCACAACTAGGTGGTGACGTAAGCTCCCGCAGGAGACTCCTTTCGTGGACCGAGCCGAACCTCTGATCCGCAATATCTCTGACACGGCACTCCTAGCTGCGGTCTATCGGGCGCGCGAGACCGAACGCCAAGATCCGCTTTTTCGCGACCCCCTTGCGCGCCGTCTCGCCGGCCAGCGCGGCGATCAGATCGCCGACTCCATTCCCTTCAGCGACCGCAACGCCTGGGCTTGGGTGATACGCACATATCTGTTTGACCAATTCATCGCCGAACAGTGTCAGCAGCGCGTGGATATGGTCGTCAATCTTGCCGCGGGCCTCGATACGCGCCCCTATCGCATGGCTCTGCCAGCGGCGCTACAGTGGATCGAAGTCGATCTCCCCGGAATCCTTTCCCACAAAGAAGAAATCCTGGCCAGTGAAAAACCAACATGCGCTCTCGAGCGCGTCCCACTCGATCTATCTGACTTGACTGCCCGCCGCGAGCTCTTCAACCGACTCGGGCGCAGGGCCGCCAAGAGTTTGATCATCACCGAAGGGCTGCTAATCTATTTCAGCGCCGAACACGTCCGAGCGCTCGCCGAGGATCTAGCCGCTCATCCCGCGTTTCAGCGTTGGATAGCAGATCTCGCATCACCGGGCCTCCTGCGTCTGCTCCAGAAGAACATGGATCCCGCACTTAGCAGCAGCGGCGCCTCGTTCAAGTTCGGTCCGAAGGAAGGTCCAGAGTTCTTTGTTCCTTGCGGCTGGAAGCCAGTTGATGTGCGTTCGCCACTCAAAACTGCGGCACGTTTCAAACGCCTTTCCTTCGGTATGTCGCTCCTGTCTCTGTTACCGCAGTCGAACGGCCGCCAGGGCTCGCGCCCATGGTCTGGCATCTGCCTCTTCGCCAAACTATGAACTCGATGGTCGGTGGTCGGATTTCCGAAGTGCATCGGCGGATTCAAGGCGTTTTCGTGAACAATGAGTCTTGTCGCATTAAGCTCGACTGTAGAGCTACCCTCGACCCACGCGAGATGCAAAAATACACGAAGGAGAATGAACCCTTGAAGACCTACCACGTATCGCCGGCCATGACACTTAACCGCTGGAAGTTCAAAGGATGGACTGTTTGTGCCATCGCCCTGGTTTCCTTTGCCGCTGGATCGCTCATTACTGCCCGCCTAGCGGGCCTGAAGCAAGTGAGGGCCGACAGCAATCGTATCTTCGAACTTCGCGTTTATCATGCCGTGCCGGGCAAACTGCCGGCGCTGGAGGCACGGTTTCGCGACACGACTTCAAAGCTACTCACCAAACACGATCTGAAGGTTGTGGGTTACTGGATACCCGAGGGTGCTCCCGCTTGGGACAATACATTCGTCGATATCATGGCGTATCCCAGCCGGGAGGAAGCGAACAAGAACTGGGCCGCGTTTGTGGCCGACCCGGAGTTTCAAGAGGTGATCAAATCGGAGCGGGCCAATAAGCTGGTGGAGAAAGAGGACTCGACGTACATGCATCCGACGGATTTTTCGCCGATGAAGTAGTGCCGGATTTGACAGCATTCGATTCGTCGCGACAATCGAGTTTAGCGCCGACCGAACTCTGATGGGCAGGTGCTTTTATCGGCCGGAGGGCGCTGAATGCGCTCGGTTTGGGAGGGCTATGGAAAAAGGAGGCTCCCTGTCCAAATCGCCCCGTTCTCGTTTGCTTGTCGCAATTCTCGTCGCTTCCGTCGTCGGATTTGTACGCTCGGCTCGGTTCATGACCCGCAGCGCTTAGATGTGGAATTCATATCAGCCCACCCGTGAATTTCGTATGCTCCTCGACGAAACAGAGTTTGTTACCAAAGGGGTCCACACAATAAAAACTACGCTCTCCCCAGGGCTGTGTCTCGATCGGCCGAAGGATGGAACAGCCGAGAAGTCCGCTCGCGCGCCGAAAGTATTCTTCGAGATCGTCCACTGCGAAGTACACGTGGTCAGGATTTGGTTTGGCATCCCAGGAATCACCGTCAGCTCGCGGATCGAAGCACGCAAGGATGACGCCGCCGCAACCGAAATAATGCCGCCCGGGAGAGATCCGGCGCCCTGGTTGGTCAAGGACAGCAGAGTAAAAGACGGTAGCGTCCTCGATGCTGGATACCGGAACGATAACGCGAAATAAGTGAGCTGACGCCATATTTCGAGAGCAGTGTACGTAGCCTTGTGCCCTTACACAAGACGGCACTTTGAAGTACCCTGTTGGCTCGGAGTGGTCATGAACAAACCGGGTGCGAGCTACACCGAACGCGAGCGGTGCCCTGTATACACCGCCATACGGGTGATTGAGGGCCGATGGAAGCCAATGATCTTTCGGCGCCTCGGCGAAGGCGTTCTTGGATTCGGCGAGCTTCGGCGGGCCATGCCAGGAGTAACCATCAAGGTGCTCCGCCAGCAGCTTCGCCAGCTCGAAGCTCATGGCGTCGTGGCACGGTCGGTACAGCAGAGAGCGACGCTGCGAGTGCGATATCGGCTGACGCCGCACGGCCGGACTCTGGGTCCGGTGTTCGAATCCTTGTGGGCCTGGGGCGTGGCTCATCTAGCGCGCCTAGATGATGCGCGGGTCGATCCCAGAAAAGTATAAGGTGGCGGCGTACAGGTTCGGAGGCCTTTCAAACACAGCCCTGGCCTGCAAGCAAACACGACTGTGAAGGATTGATCTGACGCCAGGAGCGATACCGGCGTCGCGCGCGACGTGCTGGTCATTTCTTCAGACGAAGCGCCGGCACTCGCGCGTTTCTAGAGGGCCTCTCGACGGGTCCGGCGCAGCTTCGGTTTCAACCCTGCTAGGCCATGAAGGCGCACGATCGGTTGTTCGAGGCAGTAGAGTCGCTCTTGATCCGCTAATCAATGGATGCGGTTATCTCACGGCCACCCTTCTCGGGCTGTCCGTAAACTCTACATCACCTGTGAGCGGGCGTCTCCGCTGGTTGGGGAAGGCGATCTTTCGCATCCGGGCGGCGAGTAATGCCCGGAGCCACGTTCTCCATGACCGAGAAGAGTTCTTCCAACTTGATCGGTTTCGACACGTATCCGTCCATTCCGCCAGCCAGGCATCGTTCTTCGTCGCCCTTCATGGCGTGCGCGGTCAACGCAATTATTGCCAAATGAGCACCACTCGCTTTTTCTTTTTCGCGTATCCGTTGCGTCGCTTCAAAACCACCCATCTCCGGCATCTGTAGGTCCATCAGGACAATATCGAAAGCCTGTTTCTCCAATGCTTCCAATGCTTCTCGCCCATTCTGCGCCAGCACCACATGGTGTCCCCTCTTCTCCAGAAGCCGGACAATCAGCCTCTGGTTCACCGCATTGTCTTCGGCCACAAGGAACGAGAGAGATTGCTTTTGGTCCCGGAGAGCATGTCTGGTTAGCAAAGCTCTGACTTCCGGCTTTGCCGGATCACGGGCCAGGACGTAAAGCAAAACGTCACGCAACTCCAATCTGTCGAACGGTTTGCTCAGGTACGCGGCGACTCCCAGTTTCTGGCAACGTGCTGCGTCGCCACGTTCGCCGCCCGATGTGAGCATCACAATCTGAACACCGGACAACAACGGATCCTGGCGAATCATTTCGATAAGACCGAACCCATCGATGCCCGGCATGTGGGCGTCGGACAGAACTAAAGGAAGCTGCGCTCCCGATGCGTGTGCATCCTGAAGGGCTCTGATCGCCGCTGCCGCGCCTTCTACAACCGTCGGTATCATTCCCCAGCGGATGAGCGAATCTCCGAGAACGCGCCGGTTCGTCGCATTGTCATCCGCCACCAAGACCGGCACGCCGGCGAGTTGAGATACGTCGGGCAAGGTAGTCGGCAACGCAGCGACGGATGCGCCAAAGTGAACTGTGAAGTAAAAAGTTGAACCCGTTCCGACCTCACTCTCGACCCAGAGCTTCCCACCCATTAGACCCACCAGTTGACCTGCGATCGTCAGGCCCAGCCCGGTCCCGCCATATTTGCGTGTCGTGGAAGAGTCCGCCTGGGAGAATGCACCAAAAATCCTATGCTGTTGGTCCACGGGGATTCCAATCCCGGAGTCTCGGACGCTGAAGCGTAGGACTGTGCCCTCGACGCTCTGGGTCTCTGCCTCTACTACACTAACTTCTATCTCGCCTCTCTCGGTGAATTTGAGAGAGTTACCGACCAAATTCACCAGGACTTGACGAAGCCGGGCAGGATCGCCGACGACGTTCGCGGGCACTCCCGGAGCCACGTCAAAAATGAACTCCAAGCCCTTCTGCTGCGCCTTTATCGCTAATGTCTTGACGACTTCGCCCAAACTCTTTCGCAGGTTGAAGCTCAGATAGTCCAACTCCAGCTTGCGTGCCTCTATCTTGGAGAAATCCAGAATGTCGTTGAGTACGATCAGCAGCGCATCGGCAGATCCCTTAACCATATGAAGGTATTCAGCCTGTTCGGAGTTTAGCTCCGTGTCCAGCACAAGATCGGTCATGCCAATAATGCCGTTCATCGGCGTCCGGATTTCGTGGCTCATGTTGGCCAGGAATTCGCTCTTAGCCCGATTCGCCGATTCCGCTGCTTCCTTTGCATCTATCAACTCTGCTTCGCTGCGCTTTCGCTCCGTAACGTCTTCCGCAATCCCCACGACTCGGATCAACTTACCTTTCGGGTCGTTTACTGGAAAACCGCGAGAATGAATCCAGCGAAGCGACCCATCCGGGCGCTCGATGCGGTATGACATTTCTGACTGAACACCTTGCATTAACTGTCCAAAGTAACTATTGACGCCTCCGCGTTCCTCCGGGCGGACAGAGTCAATCCACGCTGCTGCCCGCTCGTACACCTCTTGGCAGGGCCTCCCCCAGATCTCTTCGTAAGCCGGGCTGAGGTATGCCACTCGAAGCGGTTCCGGCGTCACGACAAAAAATACCTCGCGGATGCTGTCGGCCAACTGCCGGAACTGCTCTTCACTGGTTCGCAGGGAAGCCTCCGCGTGCTTGCGTGCGGTGATGTCGCGGACGGTAGCCATCAGCGCCGGCCGGCCATGCAGCGTCAGGGCCGTCAGGCAGACCTCCGCTGGAAAAACTTCACCGTTCTTGCGCCGGTGCAACCATTCGAAACGATTCTTGCCGTCGTGAAACGCGGTGGCAATCTTCTGATTGCTCCCTGCCAGCGAGGGCGTGCCATCGGATTGGTTCGGAGGCGACAAATCAGCCGGGTGCAGTACGGTGAGATCGGCCACCGTTGCGTATCCGAACATCTCGACCGCAGCCAAATTGCCATCCACAATGCCGTGTTCGCCCAGCACCAAGGTCGCATCCGCCGAGTCCTCGAACAAGACGCGATGCTTGCTCTCGCTGTCTCGCAGCTTCTGCGCAGCTCGTTTGCTTTCGGTCAAGTTAACCCCGAGGCCGACCAGGCAGAGTTTGCCGTCAAACACCAGCCGTTTTCCAGAAAACAGGTAAGGAGTCTCGGTTTGATCCTTGGCGATAAACGAAGCTTCGACCATGGCCGCACCCTCTGAAAAGACCTGTTGCATGCGCTCGGCGACCAGGCTCTTTTCCGGTTCCTTGAAGAAATCCAGAACCGACTTGTGCGGGAGTTCTTCGGCAGAGTAGCCAGACGCATCGCGGAAAGCTTCGTTCCACCGTACCAATTGTCCAAGTTGGTTGATTAGATAGAATAGACCTGGCAGGCTATCGGCAACGGCCTGGTTGAAATCCTCTTCTTGCTCGACGCTAGGTACCGCCCGCTTTGGCTCGTCCAGGGCTTCCTGCGCATTTAACAAAACGGCTTTATCGAATCGCTTTGACGTAGAAATCTCCCGCGAAGCTGGTTGACAACACCAGCGATGAGGCTTCGAAACCACCTTCAACCACTCCGCTGGTCGACTCGGAAAGAACTTCAGGGAAGGGGAGACAATCGGCCAACTCAAATTTAGCCTAATGCCCCTACATGTCAACGGCACACTCAAGAGCCCTTGTTCAATGAGCAACTTTCGAGCAAGTCAACCGATGATAGCGCGCGAGGTGCAGGGGGAATTTGCGTCAAGCCTAGACATTCTAGATACGAAGGTTTAGGATACCTCGAATGACTAGGCACAAAGAACCGGCTGCGCGCGAAGCCGAGCTGCTGCAGGGCACGCTCGACATGCTGATCCTGAAAGTGGTCGCTCTCGAGCCCATCCACGGCTACGCGATCGTGCAGCGCATTCAGCAGATTTCGAAGGATCGATTGCAGATTCGGCAGGGCTCGCTATATCCCGCGCTGTACCGACTCGAAAACCGCCGCTGGCTGAAATCCGAGTGGAAGACCAGCGAAGGCGGCCGGGACGCCAAGTATTACAGCTTGACGCGCGTGGGGCGCCAGCAACTCGAGCAGGAGAAGGCCGACTGGAAACGCCTGTGCGAGGTGATCTCTCTGATTCTTGAGACAGGTGAATAGAGGAGCCGACTATGAAATTGCCGGGATGGCTCGGGCGGTGGCGCTCGGAACGTCAGATGCATGCGGAAATGCGGTTTCATCTGGACAGCTTGGCGCGGGACTACCAAAGCCAGGGCCTGAACATCAACGAGGCGCAACAGCGGGCGCATAAGGAGTTCGGCCCGCTGGAGCTTGCCAAGGACGAGTGCCGGGATACCATGCTCCTGCGCTGGCTCGATCCGCTGTGGCGCGATATCCGATTCGCTTTGCGCATGCTGGTCAAGAACCCGGGATTCACCGTGGTGGCCGTAGCGGCCTTGGCGCTGGGCATCGGAGCGGACACGGCGATGTACACGATCGTCGTGGGATCGCTGTCCTGGGACATGGGACTCGACCGTCGCGACCAGATGGTGATCGCAGGTTCCAGGCCGCTAGCTGACAATCGGGGAATCGGCGGATCTTCTTATCCGGACTTTCGTGATTTTCGTTCAGAAGTAAAGACATTGGCTGGATTGGCCGCATATCAGTTTACGCCCGTCAATTTTAGCGACCGCAGTGGGCTGCCAGAGCGGTACTACTGCGTCGAGATGTCGGCGAATGGCTTTTCCGTCGTGGGACAAAAACCCCTGCTCGGCAGGGATTTCATTGCCGAAGACGAGAAGCCTGGCGCGCCTCCGGTGCTGATCCTGGGATATCACGTTTGGCGGGATCGCTATGCCCGGGATGCGGCGATCATCGGGCAAACAGTTCGCTTGAACGAAGTCCCCCGGGTGGTCGTCGGCGTCATGCCGCCCGGCCGCCGTTTTCCCGAAGAAACTGATTTATGGACGCCGCTCGTGCCCGATGCCGCGCGGGAGAAACGCGACAACCGCAACTTGTTCATGTTCGGGCGGCTCGGCGATGGCATTCCGTTCGCGTCGGCGCGGGCGGAGTTGGTGGCCGCTGCGCGGCGATTGGCGGACCAATATCCGGACACCAACAAGGACATGACCGTCGATGTGCGTCCGATCATGGAAATTACCGGGCTGTTTTTCATGAAGCCGCTGTTTTATGCACTGTTCGGTGCGGTAGCGTTCGTGCTCCTGATTGCCTCGGCCGATGTGGCCAACATGCTGCTAGCTCGAGCTGCCGAGCGCTCGCGGGAGATTTCGATTCGCGTGGCGATTGGCGCAGGGAAAATCCCCATCGTGCGCCAGCTTCTGCTGGAGAGCGTGGTATTGTCCGTTACCGGCGGCTTTCTGGGTTGGCTGGTAGCGCTAGGCGGCTTGCGCTGGTTCGACAGAGGCCTGGGAACCCTCACGAAACCTGTTTGGCTTCACCTGTCTTTGGATCGCAGCGCGTTGTTCTACCTTGGTGCCATCTCGATAGGCACCGGCATTTTGTTCGGACTGGCGCCGGCACTTCGGCTAGCCAAAACCGACGTGCATGCGGCACTGAAGGATGGCGGCTATGGGACCGTGGGCAGCAAGTTCGGCCTCGGGCTTTCGAATACGCTGGTAGCTTGTCAAATGGCGCTTTGCGTAGTGCTGCTGGCGGGCGCGGGCCTTCTGATTCGTAGCGCCGTAAATCTTTACAGCGCACCGATCGGCGTGAACACCGCGAGTGTGCTGACCATGCGTGTCAATCTGCCTGAAGCGAAGTACGCGAAGCCGGAAAGCCAAGTTGCGTTCCACGAAACACTGAGAAATCGCCTAAAAGCGCTGCCGGGCGTCGAAATACCTGCGATCGCATCGAACTTGCCGCTTGGCAACTGGATACCATTTTCTTTTGAACTCCAGGGCAGGGCGCACGATCCCGCACAACCGCTCGAGGCTGGCGGGCTGGTCGTCAGCAATGACTATTTCCGGGCGCTCGAGGTGCAACCGAAACGCGGCCGCGTATTCTCCGACGTGGATGGCGCGTCGGGAGTACCCGTGGCTGTCGTAAACGAAACGTTTGCGGCGAAATTTTGGCCGGGGGAAGAGGCGCTCGGAAAGTGTCTTCGTCTGATTGAACAGCACACTCGAGAGCCCTGGGTGACCGTCGTGGGCGTGGTGCCGGACATCCTTCAGAATTTTCGGCAAAACCTCGAACGAGATCCTTTGATCTACCTGCCGTATGCCGAGCGACCCGAACGGGAGGTATTCCTGGTGGCGAGAACGCAGGTGCCCCCGGCGAACCTGGCGGATGCGTTCCGGCGCGAAGTGCAGCGCATCGATGAAAATCTTCCGGTGTACGACGTGCGCACGCTGGAGAATCGCATCGCGGAAGGTCGGCTCACGGTCAGCTTGTTTGGTGCCATCTGTTCGATCTTTGCCGGCGTGGCCACGTTGCTCGCGGCTATCGGCTTGTACGCGGTGATTGCGCATGCGGTGAGCCAGCGCACCCAGGAAATCGGACTGCGGATGGCTATCGGCGCATCGCCACGCGACGTTGCACGGCTGATTTTCGCGCAGGGAATCCGGCCGCTCGCCCCAGGGCTGGCGATCGGGTTGTTACTCGCGCTCGCTGCATCGCGGCTACTACGCGTGGCGCTGGTAGGCGTGTCGCCGAGCGATCCGCTGACATTTGTTGCCATCGTGGTGGTGTTGACTGTCGCCGCGCTGCTAGGATGCCTGACCCCTCTGCGGCGAGCCCTGCGCGTCGATCCTGTGGTGGCTCTGCGGTGCAACTGAACGCTGCCTTTGGCTTACGGGAGATCGCGGCTTAACAAATCTCGCAGGTGTTCACTTCCGGACGCATCGTTTGCGCTAGTGAAGCAAGAAACGGCGTAAACCACATTTGCCTCAACCTTAGAGTCGGTATTTCAAAGAGTTAGCGAGAGGGTTCGACTGGTATGGAAAATGCTCGAAATGGAGTGATGAAATCCGCCTCAAGCAGCGGAAGCCATCGAGTATGGAAAACCTTCTCAAAGATCTGCGTTACGGCCTACAGATGGCGGCCCGCAAACCTGGCTTCACAGGGGTGGTACTTTTTTCACTGGCACTCGGAATCGCTGCGAACACGACCATATTCAGCGTCATTTACGGTGTGCTGTTGGCCCCTCCGCTGTATCGCGACGTTGATCGGCTTGCGGTCCTTTGGGAATCAAATAAAGCTAAAGGTATAACGCGGAGTCCGGTCGCCCCTCGGACGTTTCGAGACTGGAGCGAGACCAGTCGCTCGTTCGAACGGCTGGAATTGGTCGCTCCGGGCTCACCAGTGACGGTTACCGGTTCTGGATTGCCCGAACGGGTAAACATCCAATACGCGTCTCCTGGTCTCTTTCAATTGCTTGGCGTTCGGCCAGCGTTGGGGCGGTCCTTCGCCGAGAAAGAAATCAGCTCCACAAATCCCGTCGTCCTCAGCTATGGATTTTGGCTCCGCCGCTACGCTGGAGATTCTGGTGTCACTGGACAGCGCGTCACGATAAACGGGAGCGCGTACACCATCATTGGAGTTTTGCCGAAAGACTTTCATCTGTTCGACCGGGACACGGATCTGTGGATGCCCATTGATCGTCCGGGACTGGAAACTCAGGAGCGCTCCTTTCGGTCCTGGTTGATTGTCGTCGGGAGACTCCGTTCAGGTGTGACACTCATGTCGGCGCAGGCCGAAATGGACGTACTGGCGCACAGGATCGCAGAGGCGCATCCGGAAACCAACAAGGACTGGGGCGTCAGCATTGAGCCGATTCAAGAGGCTCAGTTCGGATACTGGAAGCCCATCCTTTATCTGCTCTTCGGGATCGTCACCTTCGTGCTGATCGTTTCGTGCGCCAATGTGGCGAGCTTGCTTCTAAGCCGATTGGCGAGCCGCAACCAGGAGTTGTGTGTGCGCGCTTCTCTTGGCGCTACTCGGGGCCGAATTGTGCAGCAACTGCTAGCGGAGGGCCTATCGCTCGGAGCCCTGGGCGGTATCTTGGGTTGGATTCTCGCTTATTGGGGAGTCGATCTGTTCCGCGCGGTGGCCCCTGCCGAGTTCCCGCTCTTGCAGTCCATTCAAATCAATCTTCCGGTTCTCCTATTCTGCTTGGGCACGTCGGTCTTGAGTGGGACGGCGCTTTCGATAGGCCCCGCGCTCCTTGCCTCGCGCGTCGATCTGCATGAAGCGTTGCAGAGACTACCTCGCAGCACAGTTGGCGTGGGATACCTGCGATTCCGGAATGCACTTGTTGTGGCGGAGATGGCGTTGTCGCTGGTGCTGCTATTTGGGGCGGGGCTGATGATTAATAGTTCCCTGCGGCTTGTTCGGGTCGATCCAGGTTTCCGGGCTGAACGCGTCGTAACCATGCAAATGTTCCTGGCGGGACCGCACTATTTCGAGTTTGGCCCCGAGGGAGTGCGAATCCACGAGGAAGTGGGAGATTTCTATAGCCGCTTGCTGGAACGCACGAGCGCCTTGCCAAGCGTGGAGTCGGCAGGACTGGTGAGTTGGCTTCCCGAAATGGGATACAACACCGGGCGTCGAGAGCGGGCCTTCAGCATTGTCGGGCGCCATGAAGATTACGGTTCAGATCGGCCGACGGCCGCATTCAATATGGTTAGCGCGGACTATTTCAAGACACTCCAGGTTCCGCTGCTGAAAGGACGAGATTTCGATTCAGACGACGACCAGAAGTCCCCATGGGTCGCCATTGTGAATGAGGCTTTCGCCGAGCGCTACTGGCCTGGGGAAGACCCAATAGGAAAACGACTGCTTACCGAGGGAGGATCAGAAGAACGGCCGCGGCAAATCGTCGGAGTTGTGGGCAACGTCCGTCAAGAGTCCCTCGAAAAGGAAGGCCAGCCAGAGATCTTCGCAACGTTCTTACAGCAACCGAGCTTCACTTCCGGCCACGGCTATCAAAATCGTGTTCACATGACCATCGTTGTGCGGGCCATAGCGGAGCCGGCCTCCACTGTCGGAGCCATTCGAAAGATAGCCGCCGAAATGGATAACACTCAGCCGATCTACGGAATACGGACGATGCCTGAAGTGCTCGCCGAGTCCACGTCCTTGCGGCGGCTGTACGCCAGGCTGCTGGCACTTATGGCGGGGATTGCACTTTTTCTGAGCGCCATCGGCATTTACAGCATCGTCTCCCATTTGGTGGCTCAGAGGACGAGCGAGATCGGCCTGCGCATCGCCGTCGGAGCCACCACTTCCGACATCCTTCGTCTCATTTTTAAACAAGGCGGCAAGCTTATCCTTGCCGGGCTGGGCGTCGGTTTAGCGCTCTCGCTAACATTGAACCGTTTTCTTACCTCCTACCTATATGGAATCGGCGCAGCCGACCCTTGGACTCTGGCGGCTGCTTGTAGCGTGCTTATTGCTGTCGCGAGTGCAGCCATCTGGACTCCTGCTCGGCGAGCAACACGCGTCGACCCTACGGTCGCCCTTCGCTACGAATAAGTCGAGGTACTTCGAACCTCAACGAGCGACGCCTCTCGAGTCCTCGGAACCTCACTACGAGTCGATAAGCATCTCCCGAACCGAGCCAGAAGTCCGACCAGGGGAAACGTAGTGCGGCTCTGTGGCATTCGCGCTCCGATCTGCTCGAACGGCGTTTCATGATAACTTTACAGATATCTACCTCTCTGCCATACACCACTCGACCCCCCCATGACAGCGTCAAGGAAGTGTTCTAGATGGGGCAGTTCAATGGAGTATCTCGCCGTATCCTGTGGTTGTGAGAATGAAGAACCTGACGCCCGCACTGTTACTCTCGGTCTCCTGTCCAATTTGCGAGGCTGCGGTTGGCGAACGCTGCGTGTTCCGTTCGGGCATCCCACGCTCGGAACCGCATCTGGATCGCAAGATCTTGGCGGCTGATGCTGTCGAGGCAAAAAGAATTCAACGAACCAGGCCTGAGGTGAAACCACTTTCCTCGCGTGTTATGGAGTTATTCGGAGCCATGGGCGAGGATCGCTTGGACCTGCATGCGCTCCTCGGCATTGCAGGTGACGGGATTAAGGAACGACTATACCTGCTAGACGCCATCGACGAGTTGGTGCGCGCAGGGATGCTAGACGCGTGTGGTGATGAGTTCTACGAGCTGACGGAGAAAGCCAAGAGTGCGTCGCCCGCGTAGCCTATCCTTTTGGCTGCCGATCCAACACGTAACGCCCGACGAACTCACACGCCCAATTCCGAGGCCCCAGCTGTTGCGCCCACCACGCCATCATCAGAGTGAGCTCGAAGATCAGAAATCAGTGAGTCCAAAACACTCTCCTCCAGAACGGCCTTCCCGTACAAACGCATCTCCGAGGAAGGTTGATCGTCCCAGACGGCATTGAAGATGCGTGCATGGGTCAAGCACAATTGGCCGGACAATCCGATGGTAACCCTAAGGCTCGGTTTCGGTTTTGACGGGCATTGAATAGTTCCTGAGTATCTCACTCAATTCTTCCGGACGAATCGGCTTGGTGATGTAGTCATCCATACCAGCGTCCAAACAGCGCTGTCTGTCGCCGACCATGGCATGGGCGGTCATGGCGACGACGGGCAAATGTTCTCCTGTCGATTTTTCTCTATTGCGGAGAGCAGCTGTCGCTTCGAACCCGTCCATCTCGGGCATCTGGACGTCCATAAACACCAAATCAAACGATTGTCTCTCCATAGCCGCCAGAGCTTCTTTGCCGTTTATCGCCGCCACCACGGCGTGCCCGCGCTTTTCTAGTAGTCGGATGGCTAGAATCCTGTTTACGGCATTGTCCTCAACCAGCAGGATTCGGAGGTGATTAGTGTCTTCTCGGAGAGACGGATGCGCGACCAAGACACTGGGAGATCTCTCCGCTGGCCTTGCCCCCAAGGCGGTCGAGATGGCCTCCAGCAGTTCCCCCTGTCTGACAGGCTTAGTTAGATAGGCAGCAACGCCTAGCTCGCGGCAGCGGGCCGCCTCCCCGCGTTGCCCTGCAGAACTCAACATCATGATCGTGGCGGCCCTCCATGTCGGATTCCGCTTGATGCACTCAGCGAGCGCGAAGCCATCCATTTCAGGCATGTGAGCGTCGAGTAGAATAAGCGGAAAAATGGTCCCCAGATCTTGCGCTTGTTTGAGCATAGCAATCGCTCTTGCTCCACTTTCGACTGCTATGGGGACAGCATGCCAGTTAGCCAGCATCTTTACCAAAATTTGCCGGTTTGTGGCATTGTCGTCCACTATGAGTACGCGCAGGCCGCGCAAAGCGATTGCCTCCTGGGGCGCCGCCGCGCTTGCGGGTATCTTCTGCAGCTCGAACTGAGCCGTGAAATGGAAACGGCTACCGGCGCCAGGCGCGCTTTCGACCCAAATTCGTCCGTGCATCAGTCCCACGAGCCTGGAAGCGATTGTTAGACCCAATCCAGTACCACCATAGGTGCGGCTCATAGAGCCGTCCGCCTGTGTGAAAGCCTCGAAAATCACAGTTTGCCGGTCCACGGCAACTCCAATACCCGTATCTGCTATCGTAAAATGGAGTAGGATGCCGTCATTCGTCAGGGCTTCGGACTGGACGCCGATGACCACTTCGCCCTTCTCTGTAAACTTTATAGCGTTGCCGACTAGATTCAGAATGATTTGCCGCAAGCGTCCGGGATCCCCGACGAGCGCGTCCGGAACATCGGGTTGTATGTCGTAGGCGAGTTCGAGTCCTTTCTGGTGGGCCCGCAGACTCAGCGTCTTGATCGCGTCGCCAAGGTTGTCTCTCAAATTGAATTCAAGCGCGTCAACCTCCAGCTTCCCAACTTCAATTTTGGAATAATCCAGGATGTCGTTGATTAAAGAAAGCAAGGAATCGGCGGACAGTTTTGCCATGTTCAAATGATCACGCTGTTCGGAGTCCAGGTCAGTATCAAGAACCAGTTCCGTCATCCCAATGATTCCGTTCATGGGCGTGCGGATTTCGTGGCTCATGTTGGCCAAGAACTCCGACTTCACTCGTGAAGACTCTATTGCCGAGTCGCGCGACCGCTCAAGCTCCGCTTCCAGCAGCTTGCGCCCCACGATATCTGCCATCAAATGTGCATTGACTTTGGCCAGGTCCGAGGTCCGTGTCTCAATCTGCGTTTCCATCTCTCTGTAGATCGCGACGGAAAGGGCATTTGAAAGTCCACTTATGAAGAATGCTGCAGAGATGCTGCATGCCGCACGAAAAACCTGGACGGGAAGTCCGAACACGTTCTCGAACGAGGTGTAATTAATGAATGTGGCTAGTGCGAAGGGCGCTTTGGGAACGACGATACCTGCGAGCAGAGCATATGCGACAAAAACGATCGCCAAGCCTCGAAGGTTTCGACATGCCGCGTGCGAATCCATAGACTTGATTTCCCGGGATTGACTCTGCCGGAAGAAGCCGGCCGCAGCCAGGAGTGAACCCGGAAATGCCAGCAAATAACGCGAGAGAACGCCGCTGGTTAGAAACCATTGATTATTCAGGCCGTTCCGAATTCCGCCAAGGCTAACGACGACGGCGAATAGTAACGAAGCAATGAGCGCGGCGCGCTCCATCCACTTGAACTCTGGTTTGTGCGGTGCGACGGATCTAACACCAAACGCCAGAAGAAAGATAAAAGAAGCCAAAGCAAGGTAAAAGCCAGATACCTTGATAAATTGAAAGAGAAACGGAGTCCAATAGGTTTGTCCAAGTGTGAGAAACATATCCGACCACTCGCCCATCCCATGAAGTAGCCCAAAACCGGCCAAAAGCAATAGAGCTCTTCGCAACCTGAGAGTGCTGCGTTTGTCCTCTTTGAGTAAAATCGTCGTTCCAAACAAGAAAAAAGCCAGTCCGTAGATGAAAAACAGAACCAGCATGTGTTGAACAACAAACTGTGATAAAAAAACCATACGGGCTGTCCTTCGCCATCTTGCAGGGAATAAGCCGAGAAACTGAAATTATAAGGAGGGGAATTTAACTCTATTAAAGCCTCAGAGTTCCGTCAAGCTCTGAAGGGAAGCGGTTGTGTTTCTCGTCAGCATTGAACTTAACGTCTTGCGAACAGAGTAATCGGGGCAGTGGGACATAAACTTGGGGCATTCGAGTGTTAAGTCGCGCAGCCGTATCTCACCTCAGACCGCTTTGAATCAGAGATTTAGTTTCATCGGCGTGCCCGGAACACGGATCGGCATCGTCCAGAATCCCCACATCGAGGAACGGCGCTACAGGATTTCCAGGGGCCCCAAACCTCCATCTGCTCAATTTCTGTGCAGTGGTTACTTAAAACGGAGGAAGATTCCTTTGTCACGTCGATTTGTATACTTTATAATCGCGGGACTTCGCCGCCGCTTGGAGCTTCGCCATGAGTCGCCGACCGCGAGCCTTCGTCATCGCCACCCTCACAAGTATGGCCGCGGTTTGTATGTTGGCCCGGGGGGCCGGTCGAGAATCCCGCTCGGGGCACAGTCAAGAAACCAGTCAAGCCGCAGCTGTGGTACTCGTGCATCGCGCTATGCATTACGACGTTTCGAGGCCGCTCGCGTCGATCGAGGAACCGGATGACACCGCCTCTGCTGATTGCCAAGGAGTACGGTGCAGCACTCCCCTTGGGGTGTCGGCGGATGGTCCGGATTCCACCGAAGAGCAAAGGCCCGACGAGGCCATCCCGCCGCCTACACCGCCGCCAACTTTAAATCCTCGGGGCACGGCCATTGAGCAAACGTCCCAGGGCAGGCGACCACCGGTGGCACTGCTTGAGAGCTTCGACGGACTCGGCGCCGGGTTTCAAGGTCCAGAGGGCACAACCAACTTTCGTAATCCGTCCGACAACAGCCTTGCTGTCGGAGCCAATCACATCATGCAGATCGTCAATTCCAGAATCGCAATTTACTCGAAGCGGTCCAGGAAGTACGGGAAGAGCGGAACGGTGTTGTACGGGGCCGTGGCTACGAAATCCGTGTGGACGGGTTTCGGAGGGGCATGCGAGGCGCGCAATAACGGCGATGCAGTGGTTCGCTACGACCAGCTGGCGGAGCGATGGTTGATTGTGATGCCGATATTCTCGCGAATTGGCCCCGGGGAATTTCCGGGCGAGACTGGCACGCCGGGCGAGCTTGCCAAGAACGGCGAGGCTTCTCGACCGGGAGCTGCGGCGGCGCTTCCCGCGAATCCAGCGCAGCCGCCGCCTCCGCCGGAGCGCGGCCAAAGGCCACCTGAGAAGAAAGAAGGAGTGTGGGCTATGTGCTATGCGGTGAGCACTGGGCCGGATCCCCTTGGCACTTACTATCGTTATGCGTTCGAGCGCACGCTATTCCCGGACTACCCACGGCCCGCAGTTTGGATCGATGGCTACTACACGCCCACCAGCACGGGCGACGAAGTGATTCAGAAACATACCTGCATCGCGGATCGCACGAAGATGCTTCGGGGCCAGCCGGCTACCGAGCAGTGCATCGTCATCGACGGCGTGAATTTCCTGAACAACGCCGACATCGATGGCCGGAAACTGCCGCCCCCGGGAGCGCCGAACATCATGATGGCGGCCGGCGGCACGCAGCTTAAAGAGATCTTCGATGACGACGGCATCTACTTCTGGAAGGTCCATGTCGACTGGAACAATCCCGCGAACACGAAGGCAGAGGGTCCGGTAAAGATCAATGTTGCGCCGTATCACTACCTGTGTAACGGGCAGTTGTCGAGCTGCGTTCCGCAGCCGGGTACCGAGCGCCGGCTCGACGTACAGGGCGACAAGATCATGCAGCGGCTGGTCTACCGCAAGGTCGGGGGGCACGAGTCGATCGTCGCCGCTCACTCGGTCGCCGCTCGGGCCGGCGGCGGTGGCGTGCGCTGGTACGAGTTCCGCCTCGACAAAAAGCGCGACCCCGTGCCATATCAGCAGGGTACCTATGCGCCGGAAGGATTCTACCGTTGGATGCCCAGCATCGCGATGGATAAGAAAGGCGACATAGGCATCGGATACTCGTTCGGTGGCGTGCCTAATTTCCCCGGGCAGCGCTTCGCGGCGCGCCGGGCTGGGGATCCAAAGGGCCAGTTGACATTGCAGGAGACCGTACTCGCGAAAGGGGAAGCCTCGCAGACCAATACGCTGCGCTGGGAAGACTACACAACGACGGCGATGGATCCGAGCGATGACTGCACCTTCTGGTATGTCGGCGACTACTTGAAAGAGGGCGACACTGGCTACCGAACCAGAATCGGTTCGTTCCGCCTGCCGAATTGCAAAGGCGAGCGCTAACCGTTTTTCTCTAAGCGTGGAGGTGACGGGGGGAGGCGCTCGGGTCCGGTAGCTTGCTTGGCGAATAGCGTTTCGGTCACAGCACGAGGTTCTTGGGCTTGGGGTTTCATGGGAGCAAAAGGCATGGCCCGCACATCTGGATATTGTATACAATGCAGGCGACGTTGAGAGCAGAAACGTGACCCGAACAACATGTCGTTTCTTAGAAATGTTGCTGATGCTGTGCGCCGTTCTTGTGCCACTGACTTCCGCGCACGCTCAAGAACGGGACGCACCTGGCAAGCCCATCGGAAAGGTATCCGTCGCCGGAAACCTGATCCTAATGGAGTTGGACAAAGATGCACTCGGCCAGCAGAACCTGTTCGACCTCGGCCAGCACACGCTTCGCTTCACACCCGGAAGTGCGGGATATCGTGTCGAAAACCTTCCGCTCAGGTGGGATGGGGAGTTCGGCGAGCAGGTAAACGGTCATCCAGTCGCGCTGCACAACTTCTCTTTTCCTTTCTCTGGTAAGACCTGGAATTCGTTTTCGGTCGGCGTTAGCGGATCTATTCGGTTCACACCAGAAAACAACGCGCCCGCCGAGGACGCAACTATGGGCCTTGGACCGCGTGGCGATGAAGGCGGCGTTTCCATTGGCCGTTTCGATCCGTTGACCGAAGGGGCGGCAACGCTGGTCAACGCCGTTCCGGCGATTTGCGTTTTTTTCAAGCCGCGCATGTCTGGCAATCGCTATGTAAAGGAACTCCAGGATCGCGTGGTGGTGACGTGGGATGTGACTGAACCCTGGGGCAACATTCAAGACTTTACTTGGCGCAAGACCGTCAACCGCTTCCAAGCCGTGCTTCACAAGGACGGCGCGATTGAGATGTCCTACCAACAACTTGCGGCAAAGGACGCAATCATCGGCATCTATCCTCTCGTTTCCGGCGGAGCAGAGAACTCTCTTGCCATGCTCACTGGCAAGAAGAACTCCTCGGTCGCCGCGCATCTAGACATTCAGAACCTTAAACTCGCGGTCGTTGACGGGTTGTTTCTGAAGGTCACGTTCGAGACTGCCGGCCCCGTTTTGCCGGAAGGGGATTCCGGACTCTCAGGCATTGCCTACCGCGTCTTCTTTGACGCCCGTAAACCTTCCGTCGGGCCTGACCATGCCGGTAGTGCCGACGTCGTCTGGGCCATTCGTGGCTTCGCACCACGGAACCGCACGGCAGCCAGCAAATCGCGATATTTTGCGTTCGGTCCCGGCGTCTCGCGCCGCGTGAAGACAAGCGGCAACACCATTTCGATCCAGGGAATTCTGCCGCCCGCGCTCAACGGCGCCAAGGAGATTACCGTTTCTGCCGATGCTTCCGCCTCCGGCTCGGACGAGCCAGTTGCACGCATCGCCCCTGGACCGGTCGCCTTGAGCGGGATTCGCAACCCTGCAGTGCACTTGTCCTCGCTCAAACCGCAAGACGGTCCGTTCTCGGTCGTCTATGAAGCTTTCCATTACTACCGTCTGCCGAATCCTCGCGACCTGACCTGTTCTGTGATCAAAAGCCTCGGTGATAAATTCGACTTCCTCGCCTACTACTCGGACTTCCGCGTCGACAACCAGGAAGCGGGCACACCGAGCGACGGTCCATTGGGAGCGGTCGGAGGCGCCGTCACGGGAATCGGCGCCACGCAGAGCGGTCTGGCATCCTACTGCACGCAGGGCAGATTTCAGTGGCAGTTCATTCAACCGGTGTACGCCGGTTCCAACCAAGCGCAGGAGCGGCCGCCTCAGGACGCGCTGGTCGGCACCGATCGCGACATTACGTTTTACCACGAGCAACTCGCTGAGGTTTCGCAAGACGGCAAAATCCCTCCGTACATGTACGGGATCTCTCAAATTGCCCACGAAATGGGACACCGCTGGGCGGCTTTCGTTTCGGCAAAGGTGGGCGGCGAGACAATTCCGCTTGGGCCCACCCACTGGGCTCGAGGTTTAGAGGCCCGCGTAGCTTTCCCCTATCAACGCCCTATAGAAGCATCCATCATGGGCGGCGGCGTCTGGCAGGACAACTTTGATGGGACCTACACGCAACTCGATGACGACTATTACGTGCCCGCGACCGGATGGTCCTACTTGGATCTCTATCTCATGGGTCTCGTTTCTCCGGCCGAGGTGCCCGACTTCTTCCTTCTCCGCAACCTAACCCCCGACGGCAAGGACGCGAACGGGCACCCGATCTTCAAGGCGGACAGAACCAAGGTAACCATTCTGGACGTCATTGCCGCCGAAGGCGAACGCGCCCCTGGCGTCGACAAATCTCAACGGCAGTTCAACACCGGAATGGTCATCGTCGTTCAGCATGGCGCCAAGCCGAGCAGCGAACTAATTCTACGAACAACGGGGATTCGCAAACAGTGGATCGACTATTTCTCCGTGACCACGGGACGCCGCGCGTCCATGACCGCACACCCGTAGTAAACGCGAACCATGATACTGTAAACGATTACAGCATTCTTGCATTGTCCTTACATTTTCGGAGTTTTCGATGGCTCTTTCATGAGATTATTCCCCCGAAGATCGCTGAAACAGGGGACCTTCTGCGCCTGGCGCGGAATCTCACAAATAGCAAATGTAAGGCCAAAGCGGTTCGCAATTCCGAATACTAAAGGAAGCTTGTAAAAGCAGCGTGACGCAATCGAAACGTTCTGAGCCGATGAACCTGGAAGCGGTGGCGAAAAGGGCAGGTGTCTCCACCGCGACCGTGTCGCGTGTGCTCAATGACCTGAAGGTGGTTAAGACTTCGACCCGTGCGCGGGTCCTTAAGGCTGCCGGAGACCTCAACTATCACCCCAATTTGCATGCGCGTTCCCTGGCAAGAGGCAAAAGCCGCACTCTTGGAATTCTTGTTTCCAATATGGAGAACCCCTTTTTCTTCGACATTTACCGCGCGCTGGAATCCGCGGCGCACACGCGTGGCTATGAAGTTGTTGTGGCCAACACGGATTATCGTTCCGAGCAGCTCGTCTCCAGTGTGCGTCTGATGATTGGCTGGAGGGTTGCCGGCCTTGCGGCGATCGTCTCCGAAATGGATGCGGAACTGATGCAGGTTCTCACCGATAGCAGAATCCCCATCGTCTTCTACGATGTTGGAACGCCGCGGAAAAACATCACCAACGTCCGAGTGGACTACCGCAAAGGGATGAAGAAAATCGCGGAGTATCTGCACTCGCTTGGCCACACCCAGATGGCTTTTGTCGGACACCACGCCACTCTTGGACCCATCAGCGAACGAAGAAAAACCTTTCTCGAAACCATCGCCCGTTTCACGCCCGGAGCGGAAGGACAAATCGTTGCCGGAGCGGATGGCTTGGAAGGCGGCCGGCAGGCTGCCCGCGAATTGCTGGCCTCAAGTTTTCATCCCACGGCGATCCTCTGCGTGAATGATTTCATGGCCGTCGGTGTTCTGAGGGAACTTCGTGATCAAGGCATACGCGTGCCGAACGATATTTCGGTGACGGGATTCGATAACATCAAGCTTGCGGAATTTTGCTCCCCGGCCCTTACCACCGTGCATATTCCACGCGAGCAGATTGGCCAGACCATTTTTGAAAATCTGCTCCCGGACTCGAAAGGCGAGCAAATGACCGGCCGCGAAATCCTCATCGACCCGGAGCTCGTCGTACGTGAATCCACCGGGCTCGCGCGGAAAGCGCAAAGCCTGCCGGGCAGCGAGGAAAAGAGTCTCGCCGGACGTCCAGCGAATCCATAGCGTGCGCCGCAGTCTCCACATCAACAACCAACCTCATTCGTCGCCAAGCTCTCTCTGTGTGAGCGCGCTCCATTAAAATGTCGCTGGCCCTTTCAAGGCGTGACCTTCTGAAGTTCCTTGGCGTGGGCCTGGCCACGAGCGTTGGCGGTCTAGGGAGCGCCTCGCCCGCGCCCCAGGTCAAATTCACCGATGTCGCGCGTACGGCGGGCCTCCGATTTACGCACGACAATGCGGCGTCTCCCGAAAAGTATCTTATTGAAACGATGGGTTCCGGCTGCGGCTGGATCGACTACGATCAGAATGGCTTGCTCGATATTTATCTCGCGAATGGAGCGGCCACTCGCCTTCACCCGCCAAAGGGGTCCTTGCGCAGCGCTTTGTATCGAAACAATGGCGACGGATCCTTTAGCGATGTTACGGAACACGCGGGCGTTGGCGCCGAGGGCTTGTTCGGAATGGGCGTCGCCGTCGGGGACTACGACAACGACGGCTTCCCGGACCTCTTCGTGCTGGGCTACCAAAGATGCATCTTGTATCACAACAACAAAGACGGAACGTTTTCCGACGTAACCTCGAAAGCGGGAGTGGGGAACGCTGGTAAGTGGGGCTCAAGCGCCGCTTGGTTCGATTACGACAACGACGGAAAACTGGACTTGGTCATTGCCAACTACGTCGACTGGTCGCCTGAAAACAACTTCTACTGCGGCAGTAGGGGGCCCGGGCTACGGAGCTACTGCCATCCCGACGTCTATCACGGCCAGGCGGCGACGTTGTATCACAATAATGGCGACGGCACGTTCACTGACGTGAGCGATCGTTCTGGCCTCGGACAGAAGCCAGGAAACGGCTTAGGAGTCGTGACCTTTGACTACGACAATGATGGTTGGCAGGACATTTTCATCGCCAACGACTCCATGCCCAATTTCTTGTTTCACAACAACCGCGACGGCACGTTTCGCGAGGTTGCCTACTCGGCGGGAGTAGCCGTCGGCATCGACGGTCAATTCGAAGCCGGCATGGGTACGGACGCCGCCGATACCACGGGAAGCGGGCGGCTCGATCTCGTCGTGACGCATCTCGACCAGCAGTTGGCTCGCTTGTACCGCAACCTCGGCGACGGTTTGTTCGAAGACGACACCTATCGCTCGAAGATTTCTTATCAGACGTTTCATATGAGCGGCTTCGGCGCGCGCTTCATGGATTACGATAACGATGGCCGCCGCGATCTCTTCATGGCCAACGGCCACGTCCTCGATAACATCCAGCTCTATCACGCCGAGACACGTTACGCCGAACCCAAGCTCATGTTCCGCAACACCGGTTCTGGAATCTTTGAGGATGTGAGCGCTCAGCTCGGCTCCGATTTTCTATTGCCGCGCGTCAGCCGCGGCGCCGCCATCGGTGATTTCGACAACGACGGCGATCTGGACATTCTCGTCAGCAACAACGGCCAGCCTCCGCAACTCCTGCGCAACGACGGCGGCAACTCCAACCATTGGTTCGAGCTTTCGCTCATCGGCACGCGTTCGAATCGCGATGCCGTCGGTGCTCGCGTGAAAGTGACTGCCGGGGATGTGGTCCTCTACGATGAAAGAAAAGGAGGCATGAGCTATCAATCCGCGCAGGATCCGCGCCTGCATTTCGGGCTGGGTCAGCGCTCCGCAATCGATCAAATCGAAATTAAGTGGCCCAGTGGCGAGGTCACCAAACTCACGAATCTCGAACCCAATCAGATTCTGACGATAGAAGAAGGTAAAGGCCTGATCCAGCGGTCTTTTCCCCGCGTTCCCTCCAAGTCAGCTTGAGCTCGAATCGTTCTCGAGAATCGAGCATTTTTCATTCTTCTGTCGGCGGTTTTCGCTGGCCCCCGCTTGCTCCCGAAGCACCTGGAATTGCCTTACTGTCACCGGGAGCTCTCCGAATTTTTTGGGCCTGCTCCTGATTTAGTTTGGCAAGAACCGCTAGCGTCGCTTCGGCTTGGTCCAGCCGCCCGCTCTTTCGATACGCCGTTGCAAGTAGGGCATACGCCGCTGGGTTCTGGGGACTCAGCCGTCGCCCGATTTCCAGGTGTTCAATCGCCGCGTCCAGCCGCCCATCCAAGAGATCCACGTGTCCAAGAGCAATTTGAGAGCTCGCATAGTTCGGCCGCGCTTCGACCGATTTCTCAAGCGCCGTACGCGCCTCCCTAAATTCGGCTTGACCTGGACTTATGCCGGCGCGAATCAGCGCCTCGCCCAAAATCGCCAGCAACTGATAGTCTTGGTCGCCTCTGGCGCTGGCTGTCCGCGACGCGCGGATCGCCTCTAGAAGGTTCCCGGCAAGAAGATTTTCTTGTGCTTCCGCCAGGTATGCGATTTCGGAATGCGGCGCGAGTCGCATGGCCCGCCGAAAATCCGCTTTGGCCCCATCTAAATCATCCAGCACCGAAAGCACATAACCCCGCTCGTAGTATAGCCGCGCGGACTCGGGCAGCTGCCTGAGACCGCGTTCGATCACGCGAAGACTTTCGGCGTTTTCTTGACGTCCGAGGAAGGCATGGGCAACAAACAAATAGAGCTTTTCGTCTTTCGGCCGAAACGCAGCCGCTCTCTCGAGCGCCTCGAAAGCCTCGCTCACCTGACCGTCCCCCGCGTACGCTTGCGCGAGCAAGTTTTCGACAGCAGCGCCATCGTCTGGGCCAGCGTGCAATGCTGTCAAAACTGGAATGGCTTTCTCGAATTCACCGATGCCGATGTAGCAGAGGGCCAGGTTGAATTCCACGGCATATTCACCAGAAACGCGCCCCTTGGCAGCCAGAAAATGCGGGATCGCTTCGGCAAACGATCCATGCTCGGACAACGCGATTCCCAATTGCAAATCGGTTTCGGCCTGCTGCTTCGCGTCCGCCGTGGACTGCAACGCCGAATCCTGGGATACATGATTTAAAGCCTGGGAACAAACAGGCATCCGCGTTCCCGCAACGAGCGTTAGAAGCAGTCCCCACCCAAAACCACCCGCCATCCATCGGGATCCGCGCACGTTCGATCCTTATTTCCAGCGATCCTGGCCTTCCTCAATTGTGATGTAGCGGTCGACGGGAAGATTCGTGAATCGCTCGGTCTTCCCGCTTGGATTCGGCCACTGCACCTCCAACCAGTCCGTCTTGGTTCTTTGTCCCAGCCCTAAAACAACGCGCGGATCATGAGAGGAAAGATAGCTGCCCGCTCCCACTTTCCACTGGTGCCGTACGAGATCGCCGGACTGATAACTCAGCTTTGCGCCAATCGCATCTATATTCGCTTTACGGCCGATCAAGCTCACGCCGAGCCAGTGATTCCGCTTTCCCGCGTTGTTGCGCAGCAGAACGGGCGCTCCATCATTTTGCGCCACTAGGACGTCAACCGCACCATCGTTGTCGAAATCTCCAAGAGCCAATCCGCGCGCGGCAAAACTCTTTCGAAAAGCCACGCCGCCCTCGGAGCTCACATTCTTAAAGCTCCCACCAATATTCCGGAACAGCAGCATGGGCTCACGGTAGGTCACGTCCTGCATCCGGTTTTCCACCATCAGGTCCGGGTGCCCGTTGCCGAGGAGGAGATCCACATTGCCATCGTTGTCATAATCGAAAAATTTCAAGCCCCATCCGCTCAAGAGCCGCGTCGAGGAGCCAATCCCACCCGCCATCGTCACGTCCGTGAAACTCTCGTCCTTGGTATTGTGGTAGAGCGCGAAAGACTCGTGATCCACATTGGCGACAAATAGGTCGAGCCACCCATCCTGATCGTAGTCACCAGCATCGACACCCATGCCCGATCGCGCTAGCCCAAAAGGTCCGTAACCCACGCCTGCCAGCGTTCCCATCTCCTCAAATCGCCCTTTGCCTCGATTAGCGAACAAAAAATTAGGCACGGTATCATTGCCGACAAAAAGATCCATCCAGCCGTCGTTATTGACGTCCGCCGCCACCACGCCCCAGGCCTTGGCCAAAGATTTGGCAATCCCGGATTCCTTGCTCACGTCCGTAAACGTCCCGTCGCCATTGTTGTGGAACAGCCAGCAGGGAGCGGGCTTATATACATTGGGCTTGCAATACCAACGCCGGTTAGAAGCACCGTAGCCGCAGTAGATATTCTTGGATTTGTCGAATTCCACGAACCGGCAGACGAACAAATCCAGCAGCCCGTCGTTGTCGTAGTCGAACCACACCGCGCTGGTGGCCCACCCAGGTGCAGCCACACCGGCCTTGGCCGTCACGTCGGTAAACGTCCCATCGCCATTGTTGTGGTAAAGGATGCTATGCGGATACTGCGTGACGTAGAGATCGGGCAGACCATCGCGATCGTAGTCGCCGACAGCCGCGCCCATCCCGTAAGCGTTCCCGCCAACTCCGGCCTGGAGCGTAACGTCGGTGAACGTTCTGTCGCGATTGTTCCGGTAAAGCGCATTGCGCAAAGGCGCGGACGGCTGATAAAAATCGCAAGCTCCGCTGTTCACCAGATAAATGTCCATCCAGCCGTCTTTGTCGTAGTCGAGGAAGGCGCAGCCAGGCCCCACAGTTTCCGGCATATACATTTCGGGCGACTGGCCGCTCGTGTGAACCCAGGAAATGCCGCTCGCCCCAGGCGGAATCTCTTCAAACGCCGGTGCCGCGTCGTTCGCCGGGCTTGCAGCGGCGGATGGCTCCATGCGGTCGAGAGCAGCTCCCAGGCCTGACCAGCCCAAAATTTGAAGAATGCGCCGACGAGAGAGCATCCGATTCAATCGCGTTTGCTTGCTGCGTTTAGAGTCTCATACCGGCGCGGGCGAGTTTCCACTTAGGGCCGGCTCCCACTCGGAGTCTTTTCTACAATTTGCTGCTGGATTGCCATCTCGCGAACGGCATCCTCTTTGCGGCCCGTTCGCGCATAGGCGATGGAAAGCTGGTAATGCCCGGCAGGATCGGAAGGCAGCATCTTCACGTAGCGTTCAAGTGGGGCCACCGCCTCGGAGAAACGTTCCGCCGAATTCAGCGACATGCCCAGGGCTGCAAATGCCTCGGCAAACCCCGGATCGAGTTTGTATGCGCTCGTGAAGCGCAGGATGGCTTCCTCCCACTGCCCGCCACGGCGAGCGATTTCTCCCAGGGAAAACTCGGCGGCAGCGTTGGTTGGATCGATCTTCAATTCCTCTTCAAATTCTTTTCTAGCCTCATCCGTGTTGGCGGGAGACTCTCGCTTGGAAAGCGCAACGCGGCCCAGCCGAAAATGAATTCCAGGCACCTTCGGGTTTTGCTCTAAAATCTTCTTGTACTCAGCCGTGGCATCCTCCCACCTGCTCTGCGATTCCATCGCTTCAGCTTCCAGTTCAAGAGCCTGATAAGACGAAGGCGCGGTTGCGGCCAGCTCCTGGGAAGCGCGTGAGGCTAGCTCGGAATAATAGTGCGTGGTGATGTAGAGGACCTCGGGATTGTGGGGGAACTCGCGATTCAAGAGCAAGAGCGCAGTGACCGCGGTTTCCGCCAGCTCGAGACTCATGGCACAACGCGCCGTAGCCATCGCGGCGCGGTATTTCAGCTCTTTATCGGGAACATGCGCTGTCGCCCTCTTTAAGACCGGCAAAGCCTCCTTACAGCGGCCTTTTGCGGCGAGGTCAATCGCTTGCTCGACCGTCGAGGCCACAGCAACTGTTGGGGCAGAGGCGACCGGCGAGGCTGCCGGTCGTGCCTGGGCGGCAGCGGTTGCTGCGGCGACCAGGATTCCGAAAGGAATCATGAGAACGCGGAGAAACAATCTAACCATAGAGAGCAGACACAGAGATCGCCGGTCGAATCCAGTATAACGCCATCAGAAGACCTCCGTCGCCGCGCGCGCGAATGTTCGCGCGCGAACGGCGCCGCCGAACAGAAAGGAGGCATCCACCGCAATTCCCCGGGGTGTGGGGGGAAAACTTGCAAGGTGAATGCCTCCGCCTGCGACAAAGGGATTGCCGACCGGCTAGAACGAAATGTTGGCACGCAACTCGATAACGCGTGCGCTGTTGTTGTTGTTCGTGGCCACGTTTGTAAAATTGAGCAGTCCAGCCTGGCCGAAGCCCGAGCTTTGCACGTTGGTGCTTCCGATGTAGAACGGCGGTGAACCTGGGTTTGCCGAATTGGGAACTGTAAAGTTGGGGTGGTTGAAGAGGTTCAAGAACTCAGCTTGAAGAGTGAATTTGAGCCGTTCGTTAATAGAGACGGCCTTCGTAAGCGAAGTATCGTCGTTCCAGACATGCACGCCATAAAGCCAGGGGTTAATCCCGAGCGTACCAGGAGTTGTATTCTGGCAGACGCCGACCAGGACGCTGTTGCAGTTTCCGGAAGCCACGGCCGTCAACAGCTTTGGGTTGATCACGTCAATGTATGGACCCGAAGTGTGGTAAATGCCTACGGCATTCTGCAGCTGGGCTTTTGTAATACCGTTCAGGACCAAGCCGCCGTCGCCGTAGTCATTATAGGTGCCGTAACCCCCCATCAATTGGAACGGCAGTCCGGTTTGGAAGGTTACGATTGTTCCCAGGCTCCATCCGCTGACGAGTTTGTCCACCACTCCGTGGCTTGTGCCGAGCAATGCTTGGCCGTGGCCAAAAGGCAGATCATAAGTACCGCTGGCGTGGACCACATGGCGCAGATCGAAAGTGGTGGGGCCATAGCTGTCGCGCAGATCGCGGATGGTGAATTCGGTGACGGTGCCGAGCCATTGAGTGTCGGGTTGAAGCCCCAAAGTGTGGCTCCATGTGTAGTTGATGTCGAATTGCATACCATGCCACTGGCGCTGCCGGAAGTCGACTTGCAAAGCTTCGTAGTTGCCGTAGCCGCCCGCTTCCATCCAACTGACGGTCGACCCCGGTCCACCATCGGCCAAGGGATTGGCTTGGAAGAAATTCACCGGAAAGGCTCCTGGAGAGGAGTAGCCGTATTGCGAGGCGCACGGCGAGAGAGAGGAGCCCACCAAGTTGCAGATATAAGGTACGGTGCCGAAGGGATTGGCTAGAGTCGAGGCTAGACTACCCGCGGCACCTTGATTTAAGTCAAGAAGGAATTGTCCGTTTTTGTAGTCAGCACCTGGCGTGCATCCGGAGGCGCCTGGCGGACAGGCAAAGGCGGCGTCAAAGATCGGGAGAGACACCTGACCGGGCAATCCCTGATTCTGGAAGCTGGGATTGGCGGCACAGGCGGCGTTGGCCATGCAGCTTTTCAGGTTTTGTTGAGCGGCGGTGAACTGCTTGAGGAAGCCGTTTTCGAAAATATTTACCTCATTAGGATCTACTTGGATCCATTGATGTACGCTGCGATGGCCGAGATAACGGACTTCGAGGACATTACTGTGGCCGAGTTGGCGCTGGATGCCGAGGTTCCACTCCTGAACGTAGGGCTGATTGATGTGCGGATCGAAGCCAGCGCCGCCCCAGGCATAGTTCCAAGTGAAGGTTGACTGCGGGATGCTGGAAGAATACGCGGCTGGAGAGTACGCATATTGCGACGGGCTGATGGTATCTCCCAAGGTGAGGCTGCCGGGTGCAAACGTGCCCGCCCCTCCGCCATTGGTCGGCTCCAAGGAAAAGTATTGGAAGAACGCCATGCCGTGGTTTGAAGCGTTATTCCAGAAATATTGATACGGCTCGGTAAAACGTTTGATGTCAAAGCCAGCGCGAATAACGGTGTTGCTTCCGCCGAAAAGCTTGGACAGGATGCCTTCGGAATAATTGGGGTTCCAAGCTAAACCAATCGTGGGTTGAGGAGTTACATTCCAAGGAGCGTACTGGTGGCTCGAGGCCGCGTAAGACGGATTCATATCTCCGGTTAGAGTTCCAGGTTGAAAGATGTTTCCGATGCCCGAAGGCCCGTAGATGTCGGCCAAGGTGGCGCCGTGATAAGCGGAGGTGAGATCGTGATCGTCGCCGATGAAGTCCCAACGCAAGCCGTAGTTGGCGGTTAGATGCGGGGTTATACGGTAGGAGTCCTGGAGGTAGAGTCCCCAGCCCTTTTGAAGCTCGTCGAGGTTATAAGCCGAGCCCGGCTTGGTGGCATATTGGCCAGATTTGGTGTTGTAAGGGAATCCGCTGCCAATAGGAGTGACTGCGGAAATACGGCCAACCAGACTCGCGTAGAGATTTTCGGCTTCGCTTCTATCCGCAGAGGCCGCATTGACAAAGTAACTGTTGAAATCGTTCAGCGCTGGATCGCCGTTCGCCAGCCCCAAGGTGATGTTGGGAATACCGTCGGGAGGATTCCAATAGTGATCCTGCTCGCGATAAAAGTCGAATCCGAAGGTGATGGTGTGGACCCCGTGGACCCACGCGGCGTTGTCGGCGACGTTGATGATCGGATAGTAGGTGGACACGGGGAGATTAAAGGACTGGCCGGAACAGTTTCCGTGAGCGGAGGTGCAAATGGGCCAAGTCACCTGTGGGAGTGTGTCCCAGGTGGACTGTACTCCCTGGGCGTACCAGAAAGCGTTGTAGTAGTAGCCGCCGCGGAATTGATTGATGAGATTAGGAGTGATCGTCCAGTTCAATCCAAGAGAGGTTATGTAGTTATTGGACTTGAACGAGCCAGCCTGATTTGAGAAATCCTGGCCGGGAAAAATTGGAGCGGAATAGCCAGGCTGGCTGACTTTAGTCTCTTCGAGAGAGAAATCCAGGCGCAGTTTTTGGTTAATGTTGTAGTCGATGCGCGCGGCCGGATAGTAGCGGGTGACAGGAGAAGGTACCAGCCACGAGAGCGTTTCGAGGTTGGGATCGCCAGCGCCATTCGGGCCGACGCTCACCGCCCCCAGGGACACGGCTTTGTTGATCAAAGCCTGTTCGGCGGCAATCTGCGAATTCACTGCGGCCGGAAGACTGTTCGGGGACGCAACTTGCGAGAATAGATTTACGGTCTGGCCGGCTTGCGCGCCCTGCGTGTAGGTAAAGATTCCCTGCTGCGCCGCAGTAGAGAGAAACTCGTTGCTGGTCGTGTATCCCCCGGGCTGCTTGGCCATAGCGAAGGACCCGAAGAAAAAGAGCTTGTCCTTGATAATATGGCCGCCGGCGCTACCGCCAAAATCATTCAGGATGATGGGGTTCCTGGGTTGGCCAGTCGCATTGTTGAACCAACTGTTGGCATTAAGAGCAGTGTTGCGAAAATCGTCGAAGATTCGACCGTGAAGATCGTTGGTTCCGCGGCGGGTCACAAAGTTCACCTGCATGGAAGCAGTGCCCATGCCTTGATTTAGATCGGTCTGGCCGGTCTGGACGGTCATCTCCTGGAGGTCCTCAAGGCGAGCTTCCAAACCCGGCTGAGTGTTCCCTTCAAATTTCATGCGGCTCGAGGAAGCCATGACGCCGTCAATGTTATTGCCTTGGGCGATCATCGGAAGCCCATTCCATGTGCCATTGCCCGGGGTTCCGGTGAAGCCGGGAGTCAGGAAGGCCAACGAGCTGATGTCCCGGCCTTGCAGCGGCAGGTCTTCGATCTGTTTCATATCCAAGGTGGAGGAAATTGCGCTCGAAGTTGTATCGACCAGCGGGACGGTACTCTCTCTGACCACTACTTTTTCGACGGTTGCGCCAACTTTGAGCATGACCTTCAAGTCCGTAACGCGGCTGGCCTGAACCGTGACCATGTCGAGGACCTCGGTCTGAAACCCATCGCGGGTAATGGTCAGCTTGTAGGTTCCTAGGGACAGACCTACAAATGTGTAACTGCCAACCTGCTGTGTCTCGGCGTTAATGATCCGATTGGAAGCGAGATCCTGCAGCGTAATCTTGGCACCCTGAACTGCTCCTCCGTTCTGATCTAAGACCAGGACGTTAATGGAGCCCTGAGATTCCATCTGACCGAGAGCAGTCGGAACGAATGCAAGCGCAAACAGAAATGCCCCAAGAACGCAGCTCCAGCGGATAGACCGGATCTTTTTGAGAGACATAACCCCTCCCTTGCCGCGAGGCAATGCACGAAAATCTGTGACGCGGATGCGGACGACCCCTAAATCTGCGTTGGATATAATATATACAATAGGCAGTGTCAAGTCCTATCTGCAATCGCTTGCATTTCGCTTTTTCCCCGAGAATTCTCATCGGGACACAAATTCTTGCCATTCCGTGAAACCGCAGGCAAACGCTTCGGGAAGACACGGAATTCGGAGGGAGACTGCCAGTTCTAGTTGGGCGTCGAGGCTGCAACTCTCGTGATGACAACGGAGGCGCCAGAGGCGTCAACCGGTATCCGAATCTGCTGCTCCTGGCCATCGTGGAGTGTCAGTCTTTCTGCCGGGTGATTCTGTGCCGTTACTTGGTAGATTCCCGCCGGCAACCCAACAGCTCGAACGATGGTCTGGTGACTTGTGGCAGCGCGATTTTCCAGTGTGAATCGAATGGTCGCGAGCGAATCATCGAAGGAAACCGGCTGGTCCTTTCTGAAACCGTCGCGCTCCAGAAGGATATGCAAGCGTTGTGTTCCGCGCACGATATGAAACCGCGCGCGCAGTCCATCCTTGGGAATCACTTTCGTGAAATCCTTCTCGCGGGAGAGGTCTCCGCCATAGGCGAATAATCCGAAAATGGGATCGTCGACGACGACCGTTGCCGCCGAGCGAAGCGCTCCGCTGTAACCAAGATCGATTTCGCCGGAATACCACCACGAGCCACGCCCCATCTCTTTATTGCCGAGCCATGCGCGTCCCCAGGGTCTTGGCTCGAACCCTCCACCCGCGCCGCCATCGTTGTTTTTGCCTGGATACCAGTAACCGTAGTTGGACTCCGGGGTACCGGAATTCACGAGCGCCCAGGAGCTGAGCGACGAGGCGTATCCCAGCCGCAGATAAGTGGCGGGATCTCTAGCGAAATAGAGCGCGTAATCCGAGACAGCCCAACCGCCCATCTGGGCCATGTAACTGAGGGTGTAGCTCACTGGACCTCCACCACGATAGTCGCTGCCGAGATCGTAGTAGGCGGTTTCCAGCCAACCGCGGCAGGCGACGTTGAGCTTCATCTGCTCCTCGAGGAAGGAAACGGCGTCTTCGTATTTAACCGTTCGGCTAAATGCATCGGCGGATGCTTCCGGTGGCGCAGTTTCTTGAGGACGAAGGACGTGGCTCAGGGCATATTTTGCGAAGGCTTGGGTTGACTCAAACCCAGTGGAATCAAAAGGGTACTCCGAACCGAAGAGATACGGATGATCATTAATGAAGTGCTTGACCTTCCGCTCCCAGGCGGCTTTGAGCCAGTCCGCTTGGTCTTTGTGACCGTTTAGATAGAGGGCGTCGATAAGGTCGGGGATCACTACCTCATTGTAGGTGCCTGTTTCATAGGCCGACCATTTCACAATCTCGAGCGGAACGGTGAAGAAGGCTTTCGCGGTGCCGAAGGCGCGCTCGAGGTAGGCTTCTTTGTCGAGATATTTGGTCATCGACGGATACAGCTTCGCGACCTGGTACATGTTGTAGTAGAGAAGGACGACGTGCGGGTAGTCGTAGATTCTCCAGATATGTTTCTTTCCGCTGGGATCCTCTTTAGTGCTCTCGCGATTTACTTTCCAGTTCGGAATTCCATAGATGGCGTAAGGATAGGGCTCCTTGTCCGTTTCTTGCAGGCCGCCCCAGACGAAGTTTTTGAGATAGCTTTCGACAGCATCAATCTCGGGCTGCGACGGATAGAAAATGTTTTTTCCTGCGATGTAGGGCGCCTTTCCGAGAGCGGGGTCATCAGAAGCGACAGCGTAGGACTGCAAGTTGTCCAAATCGTCGGGGCTGCGCAGGATTTCGTGTTTCATGTCCCACTGGGAGAAGACCGTGTTGTACCACTTGGAAGGATCTTTGACCTGCTCGTGGGAAACCAGGAACGAAGAGCGTTTCTTAAAAAGCGTCTCGAGGGGTTCGGTGACGAAGAACTCGAGAGAGAGAGACTGCGCGTTGCCGTAGTCTACCTTCAACAAATTCTCGCCGAGTCGTCGGAACCTGACTTTGTATACGTGCACGTCTTTCCCACGTTCTCCAACGTATTCGATTTGGGTCGCTTCCGGATGCTCTGGCACAACGGCTTTGATTTTGTTGCGCGTGTGGAGGGAAAACATGGCGGTCAAATCGGTGGGAACCGTCATTCCGGGAACCACGTTAATGTCAAACACGCCTTCCTCGTAGAGGACATTCCTGACAGCGGCGTAGTCTTCGGCCCACCGGAAGCGGAATTGGCAGGTGGCGGAGTCGCCCGATTGACCGCCGGGCTCGAGGAAAAGATTCGTATGCGGCAAGCGCCAAGTCCCGCCTTTCGCGCGCAAGTCTTCGCCGGCTGCTGTGGAGTCGAGATAGTAAGCGACGCCCCGTCCAAAACCTTGCGGCTCAAAGTATTCTAGGCCGCTGCCCGATGACGGGGTCATCACCAGGTAGGGGCCTTCGGTATTCGTGCGCATCCAAAACAAAAATGACCCGTTCCGTGCGATTAAAGCATGCGGGATCAGGCGTTTGGTGTAGGTCTCGGTCTTATCCCAAACGTATTGCGTATTGAATTGGATGGGCAGGGCTAGGTCGCCAATCTCGAGCTCATTCCTCGAACTGTTCTCGAGCGAGATGGTCCAAACCAGCGCGTTGTCTTCGAGGCGAAAACTCTCGGTCGCTCGCAAATCGTTGATTGGCGAGACCTTTCGGCCCTCGCCATTGATGCCCCACTTGAAAAGACCAGCGGTGGCCCCATCTTCGAGCTGGACTTCGATGCGCAGAGCAGAGGTCGAGATGGGATGGAAGTCGATGCTCGTGAGTTGGTCGGCGGTTCGAGGGTAGCCGCCCGGAGAAGTCACTTCCTTCCAGTCGTCGCCATCGCGGTAGAGCAGGCGCCAGGTTTTGGGGAGTTTGCCGGGGTTGCTGTCGTCATCGTGAAGGGCCCAATAGACCTGGACCGAGTGGACTTGTTTTGACTCGAGAAAGTCGTACTGCACCCATTCGGTCGTTCCCTTCCGGCCGAACCAGACAAAGCGCGGAACAGCGCTGTCATGAGAATTTTCGGGTAGGAGCTCGTCGCTGAGGGCGAGAAGCCCCTGCGAACGCACGGATGCGGAAGGGCGAGCCAGGGAAGCGAGCGTGGGGACGAGTTCGCCGATTGTGAAGTGGACGGCCTGCCTTGAAGCGGGATCGCTTGGATCGAGAACGGCTCCGGATGCCTTCTTCCAGTCCTTCTCCCCTCGGAAGCGGTAGCGGATGAGGAGGTCACCGAGGCTACGGCCCCGCGCGATGTAGTCTGTGTCGTACTTGTCGTGGACATGCTTGAGGCTGGTTACGCCGGAGGATGAGTAGTCGAGCTGAAACTCAGCGTTATTTAGGGATTGCGCAAACGCATGTGGGGAGAATGAGATGGCAAGAGAGAGAGGCAAGGCGAGGCGGAAGCGCACAGCAGGGTTCCTCCGAACGGAGACTGGAGTAAGCGCTTGCAATGTAGCACGGTGCATATATTATGCAATTGAAATGGAACTTCGCTCGATGGTTCTCGGTAGTGGGGGGTAGTCAGCCGGAAGCGCTTGCAAATCTAAATTCCTCTTTGCCTAGCACGAGTGCGGGAACCGCGAAGCGGATCACGAAGACGAGGACGCGGAGACGATGCCAAAGGTGAGCACTTCTGGTTGGAGAGTCGGGAGATGGGCTGGCGTTGCGGTTCTCGCTGTGGGGGCCGCGACCTTGGTGTGGAGCGTGCTCGCCGAGGAACACCAAGAGAAGAAACCGCCCACTCCGGGACCGATGCTCGAACAAGGGTACATGGACCTGGAGACGCCGGCATTCATTGTGCGGCTGGTGCGCTCCTCGCAAACGATCGCGGCCCTCAAACCCAAGGGAGCAGGAGATTTTGACTTTACGCCCGGCGATCTGCTGGTGGAGCGATCCAAAGACGGTTACTACCATCTGGGCGACATCGACCTGCGGCTACGAACGGCTAACTCGAGAGAATGGAAGAGCTATTCGACGGCCTTGGCGCGCACCGCCGTTACCGCTCTTCCTACGCCGGACACGATTCTCGCCGCGGCGGATCTGACGCGGACGCTTCCCGCGGACATTCCCGTACAAATTATCCGCACCTGGGGGCTCGAGGGGAGAAGTCTCGTTTTGCGGTTCACGTTGAAGAACAAAACAGCCCAACCCGTCGAGATTGGCGCGCTGGGGATCCCTATGATTTTTAACAACGTGCTCAATGATCGATCGCTCGACGAGGCCCATGCGATTTGTTCGTTTTACGACCCTTATATAGGAGAGGACGCAGGATATTTGCAAGTGACGCGATTGAGCGGACACGGGCCTGCCCTGCTAGTCCTTCCCATCGGGAAGACTCCCTTTGAAGCTTACAACCCGATCCTCGACGAGCGCGGCTCGCCCGCCGCCGAAATTTTCCACGACCCAACACCGCGAGGGATTACCTTCGAAGGATTCTACGAATGGATGGTGCACAGCGCTGCCTACGCGGAGAATGAATGGACGAAAGCGACGCCGTGGAATTCGCCGACGCGAGTGACCATCGCGCCTGGCGAAACGAAGACCTACGGGCTCAAGTTTGTAACGGCAGACTCCATACGAGGTATTGAGAAGACCCTCGCGGAGAATGCTCGACCAGTGGCCGTCGGAATCCCTGGTTACGTTTTGCCCATGGACATGGAAGCGCGCTTGTTTCTGAACTATCCCCGAGCGGTCGAGTCGATGACCGTGGAACCGGCCGGGGCGATGACCATCAAAGAAAGAGCGACGACCGCGGGAGGATGGAAAAACTATTCGGTCCAGGGAAAGCTGTGGGGACGCGCACGATTGACCGTTACCTACAAGGACGGACTGATCCAGACGGTTCACTATTTTGTGACCAAGCCGGAAGCAGAGGCGCTTGGGGACATGGGCCACTTTCTCACAACCAAGCAGTGGTTTACTGATACCAACGACCCGTTTCATCGCGCCCCTTCCATCATGACCTACGACCGCGAGACGAACGAAATCGTGATGCAAGACAGCCGAGCATGGATTGCCGGACTTGGCGACGAGGGTGGCGGCGGCGCGTGGGTCGCGGCGATCATGAAACAGCTGGGTGAGCCGAACCAGGAGGAGTTGACCCGGTTCCAGCAATTCGTGGACGGCGTGCTGTGGGGCGGCTTGCAGTACAAAGATGGCCCGAAGAAATTTGGCGTACGGAAAAGTCTGTTCTATTACCAGCCGGATCAGATGCCGGCCGGGTTTTATCGAAAGGATTTCGATTGGAGCAGCTGGACGAGCTGGGACAAAGCGCACGCGGAGCGCGTGGACCGCTCGTTCGACTATCCTCACGTGGTTGCCGCCGACTGGGTTTTGTACCGGCTGGCGCGTAATTACGAGGGTTTGGTAACCAATCACCCGTGGGACTGGTATCTGACCAACGCGTACGAAACGTCGATGGCCATGGTGAAGCTGGCGCCCGAATACGCGGTGTTCGGCCAAATGGAAGGAGATATTTTTCTTCAGCTGTTGGCGGATTTGCGGCGGGAAGGTAGGAACCGGCAAGCGGACGACCTCGAGTCGAAGATGCGCGTGCGGGCTGATCGATGGAAGGCCGAAGCGTATCCATTCGGGAGCGAGATGCCGTGGGATTCGACGGGACAAGAAGAGGTCTATGCTTGGATGAAATACTTTGGCTATCAGGCGAAAGCGGATGTGACCCTGGATGCAATACTGGGCTACGATCCGACGATTCCGCACTGGGGATACAACGGCAGCGCGCGAAGGTATTGGGACTTCATTTTCGCCGGCAAATTCCGGCGGCTGGAGCGTCAGTTGCACCACTATGGATCGAGCCTGAACGCGATTCCGCTGCTGGCGGAATACCGCGAGCATCCGGATGATTTTTATTTGTTGCGAGTGGGATACGGCGGCACCATGGGAACAATTTCGGACATTGACCAGGAAGGATTTCTTGCGCCGGCATTTCATGCGTTCCCCGACATGTTGAGAGCGGACGGGATTTCTGGAGACGATGGGCCAAATCTCTTCGGGCACGCGTGGAATACAGCAACTTACATTGCGCATCACCCGGAATTCGGGTGGGTAGCCTTCGGGGGAAACATCCGCGTAACTGGGGACATCGTCGAGATCAAGCCGCTGGATTCGTTTCGCATGCGTGTGTACGTCGCGTCCCCGGGAGTTTGGCTGACTCTGGACGCCGGAAAATTCGAGGAGATCGCCGTGAATCGGAAGACCGGCGGGATACGTCTGGGATTCTCGCCCGCCACAGAATTTCTCCACTCGGCGCGACTGCGCATCGAACAACCTTCTAAGATGAGCGGCGCGGTGAAGTATCGACCCGCGAAATCCGTGCAGCAGGAGCGCGGGGCCTATGTGATCCCGCTCGGCAAGGAGACCAGCTGGATGGATCTTACCGCGAATCCATAGCGAGGCTTTTCGACCAACATGGCCACCGTCACATACACAAAATCAACACCCATTCCGCGACAGTCTCTTTCCGCCGCGGTAATCGAACGGCTGCGCGACAAAATTCTAAGCGGGGAGCTGCGGGAAGGCGAGCAACTACGGCAAGACGCCATTGCCAGTGAATTCGAGATCAGCCGCATCCCCGTGCGTGAAGCGCTCAGCCATCTGGCGGCTGAAGGACTGATCACCATTGTCGCCAATCGCGGCGCGGTTGTTTCGGCTCTTTCGCCCGACGAGATCATGCAGATGTTCGAGACGCGCGCCGTTCTGGAGTGCTACATGCTGCGCTGTGCGATCCCGAACATGAAGAAAGAAGATTTTCAGATGGCCGAAGATATTCTTGGGCACTACCAGCAATCCCTCGAGAAGGATTCCGAAATGAAGTCCTGGGGCCAGTGGAACTGGGATTTTCATTCCGCGCTTTACGCCCCCGCCAACCGTCCAGTGATGCTGTCATTTTTGAAGACACTGAACATCAACTGCGATCGCTACACTCGTCTTCACCTTGTATTTACGCGCGATCTGCATCGAGCCGGGCAAGCACATCGCGAACTTCTCGATGCGTCGAAGACCAAGAATCCGGAAATAGCCGCTCGGGAGTTGTGGAAGCACATTACCGAGGCGGGCGAGTACCTGAAGGAATTCATCACCCGTCATCGCGAGCAGCACCGCTGAAGAGTGGCGGCCTGGTTCGAGGTGGCAAACGAATTCGCGCGGCCACAGATTGATCTGGTTGGTGGCCTGGACAGGAACAAATACGGGGGATTACGAGGGATAACCGTCGCCTGACCGTTGACCGGGGCGCTTCTTAGGAGGCTTTTGTGAGGAAGATCTGTCTTGTTCCATGGCTCGTGATTTTGTCTTTCGCTGCGTACGCCGAGGCGCAAGGGCCCAACGCTGCCGAAGCCTCACGAGAAAAAATCTTAAAAGTGCGGCCATTGCCGCTCGCGAGCGTGCGGCTCACCGGAGGGCCGCTCGAAAACGCCCAAGAGCTGGACGCCAAATACTTGCTCGAACTCGAACCGGACCGCATGCTGGCCTACCTGCGCCAACGCGCGGGACTGGAACCCAAAGGCAAACCGTACGGGGGATGGGATGGCGCGGGACGACAACTGACCGGGCACATTGCCGGACACTATCTTTCCGCTGTGAGTCTCATGTGGGCGGCCACCGGCGACGTGCGTTTCAAGGAACGCGCTACGTACATCGTAAGCGAACTCGAAACAATCCAGGATGCGCAGGGAGACGGCTACCTGGGCGCCCTGATGGACAATCAGGGTGTCGATGGAAAGGTGCGCTTCCAGGAATTGTGTAAGGGCATCATTCGGTCCGGCGGATTCGATTTGAACGGCCTGTGGTCGCCGTGGTACGTGGAGCACAAAATTTTTGCCGGACTCCGGGACGCCTACCGCTACACCGGGAACCGCATGGCGTTGGACGTGGAGATCAAATTCGCGGGCTGGGTCGAAAGCATCGTTTCGAGGCTTGACGACGAGCAAACGCAAAAGATGCTGGCGACCGAATTCGGGGGGATGAACGAGGTGACCGCCGATCTCTATGCCGACACAGGCGACGCGCGTTGGCTGGCGCTATCGGGCAAATTTGAACATCGCGCCATGATTGATCCGCTGGCCGCAGGACAAGACATTCTTGGCGGTAAGCACGGGAATACCCAGGTTCCCAAGATGATCGGATCGCTCGCGAGGTACATCTACACCGGCGATGAGACCGACCACCAAGCCGCAGCTTTCTTTTGGGACCAGGTGGCCCTGCATCACAGCTTTGCGACCGGCGGACACGGCAAAAACGAGTACCTGAGCCAGCCCGACAAGCTCGACAACATGATCGACGGACGCACGGCGGAAACCTGCGACGTCTACAACATGATCAAAATGTCGCGCACGCTCTTCTCCGTCGATCCGGAGATACGCTATGCGGATTTCCACGAGCGGGCGCTGTTTAACCACATTCTCGCGTCGCAAGATCCCGAGGATGGCCGGGTGTGCTACATGGTGCCTGTGGGCCGCGGAGTGCAGCACGAGTATCAGGACAAGTTTCTGGACTTTACTTGCTGCGTGGGCAGCGGCATGGAGAGCCACGCGCTTCACGGATACGGCATCTACTACGAATCCCTGGACAAACTTTGGGTGAGCTTGTATGTGCCCACGCACGCGAATTGGGAAGCGGAAGGCGTCGAAGTGGAAATGAACACCGATTTCCCCATGGGTGAAACCGCGTCTCTCAAGATCACACCCAAATCAGCAAAGAAATTCACTCTGGCTTTGCGGCGACCTTACTGGGCAGGCGCGGGTTTCCGCGTCAAGGTGAATGGCCAGGCATGGAAGGATTTGCCCAAGGCCGATTCCTACGTCGAGATCCGACGGACGTGGAAAAAAGGAGATACGGTGGAGTTGGTTCTGCCTAAGACGATTCGCAAAGAACCTCTGGCCGACAACCCGGAACGATTTGCGGTGATGTGGGGACCGCTGGTGCTGGCCGGGGATCTCGGTCCGGAGCAGCCGGAACGACGAGCTTCGCGAAAGGCCGGCGGTGAGGATTCTGCGCCGGTGCTGGTGGCCGCTCGAGAGCCCGTGGAGAATTTTCTGAAACCAGTGACGGGCAAGCCCGGAACATTTGTAACCTCCGGCGTTGGCCTGACCACGGACATTACCTTTGTCCCTTTCTACCAGCTGCCGCGGCGACGCTACGCGATCTATTGGGACATGTTCACTCCCGAAGAGTGGAAGAAAAAATCGGAGGCCTTCGCCGCCGAACAGGCGAAACAAAAGAAGCTGGAAGCGGCAACGGTAGCGTTTGCACAACCGGGGCAAATGCAGACGGAACGCGACTTCAACCAGCAGGGCGAAGACTCTTCGCCTGTTCAACTGATGGAGCGCTATGGGCGACGCGGGACGAAGTGGTTCTCCTTTGACCTGCCGGTCGACGCCGGTCATCCGATGGGATTGCTAGTTACTCTTAGCAACGATGCGCGACGGCAGGGTTCATTTGACATCGTGGTGGACGGGGAAAAAGTGGGAGCGCAGGCGACGGAAAGACGTAGTCCGGAACAGGACGTGCGGTTTTTCGACGTTGAGTACGCGATTCCGCCCGAGTTAGTCGAAGGCAAGCAGAAAGTGACGGTGCGCTTCGAAGCTTCGAGCGGAAGCGATATTCCCGGCGTGTTTGGAATTCGCATAATTCGCCGAGACGCGGCCCGCTAAAGGAATTCCGCGTCTGCCCCGGAGTAGCGTGGAGCCCGCGCGGGATAGGCCATGGGCAGGAACCATCCGGCGTTTCAGGAATGCTGTTCGCGATGACGGGTGATGAATTCTTTCAGGTATTCGCCTGCTTCGGTAATGTGTTTCCACAAGGCTTCAGAAGCCAACTCGGGATTTTTCGTCCTGCAGGCAGCCAGCAGCTCGCGGTGCGCCCGGCCGGCCCTGTGCAGGTCTCGCGTAAAGACGAGGTGCAGACGGGTGTAGCGGTCACAGTTGATATTCAGGGTCTTCAAAAATGAGAGCATGAACGGACGATTGGCGGGGGCGTAAAGCGCGGAGTGAAAACTCCAGTTCCACTGGCCCCAGGACTTCACTTCGGAATCCTTCTCGAGGGACTCTTCGTAATGAACAAGGATGTCTTCGGCGCTCTGAAAATCCTCCGGCTTCATGTTCGGGATTGCGTGACGCAACATGTAGCATTCCAGAACGGCGCGTGTTTCGAACATCTGCATGATCTCGTCGGGTGAAAGAGCAGAAACAACCGCGCCGCGATTGGCCACAATGGTGATGAGGCCTTCGGCCGCCAGATGGCTGAGCGCTTCACGCACGGGGATGCGGCTAATCTGAAATTCCGTGGCAATGGCGTCCTGGCGAAGTTGTTCGCCTTCCCGCAGTTCGCCACTGAGAATTTGCTCCCGGAGGCGCTCGACGACGGCAGCAGAAAGGGATTGCCGTCGGATGGGATCCAGTTTTCTCGGGGAAACTTTCTCGATCGTTGCGCGAGGATTCGATGCCTTCATAGTCTTGAGATCCTCCCCTCCCTAAAGGGAGGGAATTCCTACTGGTTCCACGCCAAAAGCGGGGATACCTTCGGTGGGTTCCTGCCACGACGGGTTTACATCACCCGAAGACGACGAACAGGCTAGCGAGGCGAGTCCCGCCTCTCTGATATTCACAGCACTGACGAAATCCGCAGGGGCCGAGAATCCACAACGGCCACAAACGAACTTGGCCTGCGACTTGCGGTTCTCCGCCGCTATGTACCGACACGCGGGACACTTGCGGCTGGTGTTTTGTGGTGCTACCGCTACAAGCACACCGCCCTGCCACTGCGTTTTGTATTCCAGTTGGCGGCGCAACTCGAACGGGCTGGCATCCAAGATGGCACGATTCAGCCCAGACTTTTGCGCCACTTTCTTTGTTGCCGATCGACTCATGCTCTTGACTTGCAAGTCTTCGACGACGACAATCGCGTGGTTTTTGCTGATGTCGTTCGAGACGTTGTGTAGGAAATTCTTCCTGACGTTGGCGACTTTGGCGTACAACCGGGTAATGCGGGCTTTCACCTTTCGCCAGTTCTTTGAGAACTTTTTCTTCCTGGCCATGCGGCGCTGCCATTTCGCCAACTTAGGCAGGAACTTTTTGAGCGGCTGACACGGGTCTACGACTTCGCCGTCCGACAAGGTTGCCAAGTGGACATGGGTGCTTTGGTATCTCGACCTCACGCTCGGTTTGCACGCTGACATACCACTTACCGCACGATTCACGCAGGGTGAGGTTCTTGGCTTCGCCCAGTACGTCTTGCGACTTGCGGTAGCGCATCCAGCCCATCTTCGGGACTTCGACTCGCCCGTTCTGGTTGTCTAGCGCAAAGCCTTGCGGAATACGGAAACTCTCCCGCCGACCTTTCTTCTTGAACCTCGGAAAATCGGCTCGCTTTTCGAAGAAGTTGGTGTACGCCCGTGCGAGATTTTTCAACGATTGCTGCAATGCTTGCGCTGGTGCGTCGGACAAGAACGGGTGTTCCTTCTTCCAGCTTGGCAGCAGGGCGCACAACTCGGTGTAGCCCAAATGTTTTTCCTTTTTCTCATAGCGCTGGGTGTTGAGAGCCAGTGCTTTGTTGTAGACGAAGCGACACGACCCAGCGAACTGCCGCAGTTGGCGGGTTTCCTGGCCATTGGGCATCAACTCGAATTGGAAGCCTTGCCGTCTCAACATAACTGGATTATTCTCTTGGTCTATGCAATTGTCAAAGGATA